>Ga0302253_1001602_pt1 | contig 13118 bp, 9 predicted proteins | sample AAG_RA_Trp_MG_FD_193537 | JGI IMG/M metagenome (GOLD analysis project Ga0302253, IMG submission 193537) | Enriched activated sludge microbial communities from anaerobic digester in WTTP, New Holstein, Wisconsin, United States - AAG_RA_Trp | ecosystem: Engineered > Bioreactor > Anaerobic >... | reverse complement strand
ATTGCAGGTTTTTCAATATTGGGTGCAGCGTTCTTTATGTATGTCATTTTTATATTATCCTTGCGCATGAATAATTCCTTATCGGTACTTATATCGGGTATTTTACTTGGGACAGCAGCCAATGCTATTATTACGCTGTTTCAATATACGTCAAACGATATTCAACTCAGAAGTTTTATCTTTTGGAACATGGGAAGTATTTCCAATGCCAGTACTATCACAGGAATAGTTCTTATACTTACTTCCGTAGTACTGTTAATTTTTCTAACATACAGGTCAAAATCATTTGATGTTTGGCTATTAGGCGAAGAACATGCACAGAGTCTTGGTTTAAATATCAACGTATTTACATTCATGGTATTTCTAATTACAGCCATTCTTACAGGTTTATCTACAGCCTATTTTGGACCCATTGCTTTTATTGGGCTTATCGCACCGCATATAGCACGACTTATTTTCAAAACCAATATACACCAGTGGCTATTCCTTACTACATCTATGATTGGTATTATACTCATGTTGCTTTCTGATATTCTTTTACAGGGATATGCTTCACTGTTTCAGTCATCCATGCTACCATTAAATACCGTAATTTCGTTGTTATCATTGCCTATATGGGCATATTTATTTATCAAGAAGAAAGAATTATGGATGTAACATCATTGATAATAAAAGATTTGCAATGTGGCTATCAAAATGGTAAGACGGTGTTTTATGCACCGCCAACAACTGTGAGTGCAATGGTTCAAAAGCCCACACTTATTGCATTAATTGGAAACAATGGTATTGGCAAATCAACCTTATTAAAATCTCTATGCGGTATATTGCCTGTCATTTCCGGTGATATTCTTGTAAACGGCAAGTCACTGCGTACTAAAAGTCCAACGGAACGGGCAAGAACAATATCATATCTTCCTTCCTATGGAAACAAAGTTCATTATATTACAGTGGAGCAGTATGTAAAATTTGGCTCGTATCCTTATTCAGTTAAAAAAATTTCAGACCAGAAAATTGTTGAAGCATTGGAGCAGGTTGATATGACGGCTAAAAAGAAACATTTTCTCAATCAACTGAGCGATGGTGAATTTCAGCGAGCAAGTATTGCACGACTGCTAATTCAGGATACATCTGTGATGTTGATGGATGAAGTTACATCACATCTCGACCCTGTGCATCAGTTAAAAACAATGCTTTTGCTGTCTTCACTGGTATTACAAAAACAAAAAATTGTAATTTTTTCTACTCATTATACACGCGAAGCCATACGATATGCTCATAAAATGTGGCTACTTACCGAACATGCATTTATGGATAAAATGCCTGAGCAAATTATTATGGATAAAGACCTTGAAAATAATGATTTAATTGTAAAGGCTACTCAACCGGTCTATGCTATATCATCATGCAAAATATCTGTAAGATTGATTGGCGATGGTACTCCTTATAAATATACGCATGATGCCCTTTTAAGATATGGTATCGAAGCCAGTGGTAACAAATCGACACCTTTATCCGTTATAATACATCAAAATCAACAGCATAAAACCATGTGGTTTGTTAAACAAGATACAAGTATTATCAGGGAATTTCATTCACTCGAACCATTGATAGATTTTTTAACGTCATATAAATTTCCAGAAACTTAACTTAAACAATTATGGTAAAAAAAGTAACGGCTTATGTATTGGTATCGCTGATAGTCATTTCTACGGTTATCGGCTTGCTTGCTATTTGGAATGTCATCGACATTCAGGAAGTGATGAAAAAAGTGTTGTCTTCTATTTTTGTCATTTTCATTGCTTCTGTTGTAGTACTGTTTATTTTCTCGGTTATTATAAAGGAAAGTGATAAAAAGTAATTCACGTTATTATTTTTTTGTTTTTTATCATCTTTTTGTACTTTTATTGATTTCGGGAACAAAGGGTGTATTATATGCTCAGCCCAACGATAGTGCCAAGTGCAGAAAGATTTCTTTATGGGCTGGTTATGCTACTGTATATGTTGGAAGTATGACCGTATTGTATCAAACGTGGTATAAAAATTATACTCAAACATCGTTTCACTGGTTTAACGATAATGACGAATGGCTTCAAATGGATAAGGCGGGGCATGCGTTTACATCATTTCAATTATCGCATGCAAGCAGCAGTATAATGTCATGGGCAGGATACTCAAAAAAGCAATCTATCCTTTGGGGAACATTTAGTTCATGGTTTGTTATGAATAGCATAGAAATTTTTGATGGATTTTCTTCCAACTGGGGTGCTTCGTATGGCGATATATTGGCAAATACTGCCGGTGCTGCAATGTTCTTTGGTCAAGCGTATTTTTTTAATCATAAACCATTTTCTTTAAAGTACTCGTTTCATTTTACCGATTATCCTGAGGTACGTCCCGATGAACTTGGAAAAACCAAAATAGAGCAAATATTAAAAGATTATAATGGTCAAACATATTGGCTGAGTGTAAATATTAACGATTTAATTTCTTCTTTTCGTCCACGTTGGCTGAATTTAGCCATTGGCTATTCTGTCAAGGGAATGATAAGTGGGCACGCTGAAGATACACCTATATCTATTTTATCTCAAAACTATATTCGGCAACGTCAATTTTATTTCTCTCTGGATGTGTCTCCTTCAAATATTAATATACGAATGCATTGGATTAAAGCACTATTAAAAACGTTCGATGTAATAAAAGTTCCATTTCCAACTATGGGGTATTCCAATCAACGTTTTAAATTTTATCCTGTTTATTTTTAACTGCGATACCAAATATAATAATGATAAATGGGACAATGATATATGTTCGTAAAAAATTTATATATATATTACGGTAATATTCAAAAATTGGTATTAACTTTGGCAAAAAAGCCAATAAGTTATGGACGAAAAAACGCTAAATAAATACTTGTATCACTTAAAATTCATTGTTATTAGCGATGCCCAAACGGGTAATCCTATAGATATTTATTTTGGTTTTCATTTGCCCAACGCTCATATAGAAATATTTGAAGAAGCCAAAAAACAGTATGCTTCTATGGGTAAGCAAATACATGTACTTGGTGGTGGAAGAATTTCCAAGAAAGACAAATTTATTGTTTTTTACAGCACTTCTCAACGATATAAACGGTTTGACAACGAAATCGTATTATCACTAGCACCGCAACACCCCTATTTTATTGACGGTAAGTATATCTTTTTAGCAAAAGCAGGTGAAGAAGATTTTTATAAAGTTATAGAAGAATATAAAAACAGTTTATCCAAAAAACATTGAAAACACAGTCAGGCATTAATATTTGTTAAGGCAAATACTCATACTGTACCCATTGATTGAGGCATTCATTATTAGGTGATTTTACACCATATATTTTTTTTCTGTCCAACCTTCCGTTGACATACATGTATCGCTCTGATATATTGCTATTGATTTTTTTATCTATTAAAAAAGCATTTGCATCGTAATCATACGAAATGAACACAGTTCTATCTTTTTCATAAACTGTTTCCTCAATAATATTCAATCCACGGTATTTATATGAATTTGTTAATGTATCGTTTCTGAATTTTTTTACTAAACGAAAAAAATTATCATATTCATACATGTATATAACGTTTGAAAAGGAATCTTTTTGTGAAATAAGTAAGTTGTGTTCGTCGTATTTAAATAAAACACTTTTCTTAGGATTATTATCCTTAACAGTGCGAACCAAACGATTTTGAGAATCATAGTAATATTCGAACAACGTATCTTGATTAGTTTTGATATGCAGCAATCTCCACTTTTTTGAAACCAATAATCCTGATAAATTGTAACTGTAAATAGTTTCGCTTGTTGAGGAAGATGTTTTTATCAATCTGTTTTCCTTATCATATATCAATATAGTTTTATCTACAAGGGAAGATGAATCGGGATTGATGAAACAATATACAGATACCGCTTTTAAAGGATACTTAAACATATTATCTTCATCAGTGGTTATTTGACTTTTTATAGTAAATGTTATTAAAATAAAAAATGAAAATGGGATTATGTTTTTCATGACGAATAAATTATGTTTTAAAAAAATTTAAATATTAATAGGAATATTTTTTTCATAGTTATTCTTTTTTAAATGAAATTATATAAGTTTTGCTACTAACCTTTGTTGAGATTTTAAAATCATTCTTGGTTAACTTCAATATTCTCCATTCACTTCTTTTCCCGGTTCCTATAGGACCAATGACAACAAAGTCTTGTGCTTGATTATTTGAAATAGTTAATGAAGGAAAATAAACGTTCATATTTTTTCTGTTGTTATTAAAAGTAAAATAACCTCCTAACCTTTTTTTCCCTTTATCAAAAGCTATCATATAATTAGACATAGGACTACCATCTGAATAACGAAAACCCAGTGTCATAATGCTTCCACAACTATCATTATAGTACTGTAGAGAATCAATACCATCAGAAGTCAATCCAACTATTTGCCAAGTACCCTCTAATCTTTTTTCTACCGAACTGAAACTAATTAGAGGTCCTTCCTTATACCTGCAGCCAGAAAATACTGTAGCAAAAACAATTATTATAATCAACAGTTTTTTCATAGATTATTGATTTTTTTGGCGATTAACTTTTAATTCCAACTCTTGAATTTTCTTTGCTGTTCGTCCATGTGCTTGTTTTGCTCATCCCTGCATATCATAAAGCCTTACTTTATTACCATAACCTTCAATGTTTCTGACGAAGATTGCGTTTTAACCTGCATGTAATAAATGCCGGAAGGCAAAGAGATGGTTTGTAAATCTACCATATTCTTACCGGCTATTACTTTTCCCGAAACAGGCATGTTAACCGTTTGTCCCAACTGATTTAATAAGGTAAGAGTATAGGATTGATTTATTTGCGATGCTAAGCAAACATGTAATACATCATTGCATGGATTAGGAAAGGCAACTATAGAGGTTAAGGAAGATAAGGTTGGCTGAACGGATAACTGTAATTGAATAGGTGGAAAGACAATAAAGTCAATATAACCGGCATCATCGCCATTACTAACCGAATAATCCTTTGTGTATCGCCATAATAAGTTATGATTTCCAGCAGTCATATAATAGGCTTCGCGACTCCATGCAACTTCACCGCTCCATTCGTTCAATTTATTATTATCTACAAAAAATTGAAGAAAATCATAATTCTGTTCCGAAGATACTCGCTTGTAAAATGAAAGTGTGTCGGGTGATAGCACATTAATGGTTATAGACAAGTCAGAGACGGTATTATTAGTATAAGTACCATTACCTATTACACCGCTTCGTGCAGCATAATTTCCTTCATAAATATTGCCATTATTCAAAATAATCCATGGTGCATCTTCTGAAGTGGTAGTATCCCATGAAAAGTGAGTAAAATTCCCCGTTTCAAAATCTTCTACAATCAATCCAACGGTCAAACTGAATAATTTAGTAGCGGTATATCCAGAAGCATTTACCTGATAAGTAAAACTAACCGGTGTACCAATAGGAGTTGAAGCATCTACGTGTATAGGGAATTCGGCATACACCGGCGATGATGTGGTAAGTTGCCCCAGATTAAACGAGTTGTTGTTTATGGTAATATAAGTTGAAGAAGTAGTGGATAAATTTCCTTGTCCGTTAGGAGAGATTGCATGGCCTGTATTGGAAGTCATGATTTTAATAGTAGCATCTTCATCTGGGTCAAGGCGACCATTATTATTACCTGTATTATCATTAACCACAACGGTGGTTGCATTCAACACGGGAGCATTGAGTACAATAGTAAAGTTAGTAGTCCATGTATTGTTCAGGTTGTCTGTCGCTGTTACGATAAACGCAGCCTGTTGCTGGTCTGTAATAATAGTATCTACTGTAAATGCAAACGCATTGGTTTTGGTAACACTTTGTGAAGCGGGAATTGTTCCATAAGATTCGGTGCTGTCGGTTAAATGAATGTGCGGATTTGTGCATGAGAGTATGGCTATGACTTGATTGGCATCCTGCATCCCAACATTGGATAAGGATACATCCATGTTAACCGTTTCGCTATATTCTACCTGCGCATTAATTGCAATACCTGAATCATGAATAACATGACTTTGATAAATAACATAAGGCGTAGTATTGGGAACAAGAATAACTGTTCCGATATAAGGTTGTCGATTTTGTTTGGTAACAACAATATCCAACGTACTTGGACTAGTAATGCTGGATAAATCGAGAATAACCGAATTGGATGTACCTGTATATTTGGCATCAATCCATGTATTGTTGTATGATAAGCCAACATACGAATATGGTTCTGTTTGTATAGTAAGCGAGGGAGTGCCTACTGGAACGGAACTTAAATAGTTTACTGTGAGAGGTGTGGGTATTCCCAAATAGGGTAGTAGTGTCGGGTCACCCATCAGGTGATATATTTCCCAATAATAAACATTATTTCCACCCGATGATTCTTCTACGGCAAGGTTTCCACCATAATTAATCTGTGCCTGCGATACAAACCATTTGGTGGTAGGTTCATTAAACAAGTGAAACAGTCTATCATAAAAGCCCAGTTTGGTTGAGTCGTAAGTAGGATTTGCCGTAATGGATTTCACGCCTGTGGAATAATAATAATCTTCGTTCCAGTAAGTAACATTGGAACCGCCGATATACCCGATGGAACCTTTGTTGGCTGCTCTTAAAAGGGATTCGCCAAAGCAGGATGCGTCGTCAAATTTATTTGTCAAACAACAATTGCCAATAAGCAAGCCATATTTATGTGCATTGGTAAAGTTGGTAATATCTGAAGTTGAAACGGCAGGATCGGCCCATCCTGTTTCTGAACCATGTGCCGTATAATTTCCAAAGCATATACCATCGCTGATGTTTTGTTTGATAGCGGGTGAAGCCTGTGGATTATCCGATGTAATGGGAGAACCGCTGTCATATAAATAAATAGTGGGTGTAATATTATGGGTTGTGTTTACATAATATTGGCTGGCATAATTTATTTGTCCATTGCCATACGTAGGAGCGTTATTGGCATCTACGCCGGCTATAAGCAAACCTCTTTGCAAATACGAAGGGTCGGGCATCTGATATTTTTCATACTCCAGTGTTTTATTTATAATGGCACTGAGCGTTGCCGTATCCGTTGCAGAAAAGCGCCCTATATACATGTCGGGAATATAATCGTTGCTGCCGTTCATGGTTCCATAATAGATATCGGTAGCATGTGAATCAGTAGTTCCTGAAAATGCCGGTACCTGAGCAACATCACCTACCAACAATAAATAGGAAGGTGCTGGATTTTGTGGTGTTCCATTATTATATATATTTGTTATATAATTTTTGATAGCCGTAGTAGTTGTTCCTATTACATCCGTATAGCCTACAGTTACTTTGTATCCTTGTCGTGTTTTCCATTGAATAAAGGGTTGCAAGGTACTTTCAAACATGCGATGGCTTATAATTAAAAATGAAATGGGATACTGTGTCAGTTGGTCTTTTAACATGAATGTTTGATGATTTAATACATCATGAAATTGCATTTCAAAGGCAGGTGAATAGAATTGTTTTTTATACTGTTCTGTTTTTGCATAATTGGCATTTTTAAAAAGTATGCGACATTGAATATTTTTATATATCTTAATGGTATTTTGAACAGGATTGTATAGTACAGGACAAATAATAAGGCGTGCAAGGTTAACGTTATGTGCAATTCCCGAAGGGCGAACGGCTATGATGGGATTACTTATAAAATCATTGGTTTTGTATGCGTCTTCGTTTTTATAAAAAGGAACATCGTCAGGATTTTGGTCTTTGCGAAGGGATGGTTGCAAAGGAAATATTTTGTTTGTAAAGCCATATTCGTCCAGATGTATAATCACTTCTTCATAAGAAGTAATAATAATTTCAGGTTCGGCATCCATCGGCATTTCTATTAATTGCTTGTATGCTGGCATAGCAGGAAATCCTATTTTCCCCTCCATAATATAATCAGAAATGCTTACCTGAGTATAGGTCTGCCCTCTGAATGATAACTCACTGAGTTTTATTTCGCTTACATCAAACGAAATATCCATTTCCTCAAAGGTTTGTTGTTTTATTTGCAGTCCCTGATTTTTACCTACAATAATAGTTTTTTCATTTATTGCCATGGTAAACACTGAACTCATAAGCAGTGTAATAAAAAGTAATCCTTTCATTTTCATACGTCTTAAGTTTATTTTTTACATGACGTAAAAATACAAATAAAAGTTGCTTTTATAAAAAATTAATTCAATAATTAATGAAATGGTTTGAAATTGTTGCAAAATCAACGTATAAATGAAACTTTAAAGAGTATCAATTTTGTATTTCAAACTTTCCTTTTTCCTTTCAACTTTATGAATTAATTTTACCGTCAAAAATAAATTCATTCGTTATGGTAAAAAAAATAGTAAAAATTTCCGGCATAGGATTATTGCTAATTCTCATTCTTTTAATTATTTTACCTTTTATTTTTAAGGATAAAATACTGAAATTTGCCAAAGATGAAATAAACAAAAACCTGAATGCCAAAGTGGAATTTAAGGATTTTAGTGTCGGGATTTTTAAAACGTTTCCTAATCTGAATGTGGAGTTAAGTCAATTGTCGGTGGTTGGAGTTAATGAATTTAACAGCGACACGTTGGCATATTTGCCTCAATTTACTGCCAGTCTCGATATTATGAGTGTTTTTGGTGATAATATTAAAATAAAAAGCGTTTCACTCAAAAAACCCATAGTTAATTTGCTTGTGTTGAAAAATGGGAAAGCCAATTGGGATATTGTTAAGGAAAGTAATGATACAATAACGGCTACCGATACTACAACTTCACATTTTGCATTATCGCTCAAGAAGGTTAGTATTCAAGAGGGAAATATTCGATATGACGACCAGTCGCTTGGGTTTGCACTGCTCGCACAACACCTTGATTTTATTTTAAAGGGAGACCTAAGTGACCAGCGTACGACGCTTAAAACAGAAACAAAAATAGATTCTACTACTTTTACGTATGACGGAATTGACTTTGTAAAAAAAGCAAATGTTCAACTTCATTCCGAAATAGATGCCGATTTGATTAATTATGTATTTACCTTTTCAAAAAATCAATTGGTGTTGAATCAACTCACTATGCTGTTTGACGGAAAAATAGCCATGCCTCACGATGATATTGATATGGATATTACTTTTAATTTGGAACAAACCGACTTTAAAACATTGCTGTCTTTGGTGCCGGCTATTTATATGAATGATTTTTCCAGCATTCAAACTACTGGAAAGGTTTCACTGAAAGGTTTGGTAAAAGGTGTTTACAACGATAAGAGTATGCCCGGTTTTTCGCTGGCTTTGAAGGTTGATAACGGCAGTTTTAAATATCCTGCTTTGCCATCAGCAGTGAATGATATAGCCATAGACCTTGATGTAAACAATAAAGATGGAAATACAGACCACACTCTTATCAATCTTAAAAAATTTCATGCTAACATGGCAAACAATCCTGTTGATGCAAGTTTATTTGTTTCTACTCCTGTTTCAAATGCCAATTTAAAGGGAATGGTAAAGGGAAAATTGGATTTATCGCAGGTTCAGGCATTTTATCCCATGAAAGGAGTTACGTTGAAAGGAATTGCTGATGTAAATGTGGTGTATGAGGCTTCCATGTTGCAGGTAGAAGCAGAAAAGTACGATGAAATCAACGCTACGGGCTATTTGAAACTTTCCAATGTAAATTATTCATCATCCGATTTGCCTTATCAAATAAGCATTCCAACTATGGAAACGGAAGTTACGCCTCGCTATTTCGATTTAAAATCGTTGCAGATGAATGTCGGCAAAAGCGATATCAACCTTTTTGGGAAAATACAAAACTTTATGTCATACTTATTTAAAGACCAGTTACTTACAGGTGATTTTACCCTAAAATCAACATTGCTTGATATTAATCAATTGTTATCTTCCAGCGAAACAACGACACCTGCCGAAACCACGGACACCGACACTTCTTCGCTGGAAGCACCGACTATTCCTAAAAATATTGACTTTACCTTTCAGGCAGGGATAAATCAATTATTATACAGCAATCTTCAACTTACCAATACTATTGGAAAAGTTACGATGAAAGAAGGGGTATTAAATCTTGAAAACCTTACTTTCAACATGCTGGGTGGAAACATCGCATTAAAAGCAAACTATGCTTACAACGATGTTTTGCCGAGTGCACATTTATTGTTTGACATGAAAGATATTGATATAAAACAAACGGCAAGTGCATTTTCAATCGTTAAAACGTTGGCTCCCGTTGCCGAAAAATGTGCAGGAAAAATTTCTCTGGGTATTGACATGCAAACCCATTTAACCAAAAAACTGTCTCCTGTATTGAATACCGTTGATGCTAAAGGGAATTTTCAATCAAAATCTATTTCTGTTGAAAATAGTGACTTAGGAAAAAAGGCTGCCGAATTTTTTAAAAATAAACAATATGAAAAAATGGTACTTGAAAACATTGCTGTTCAGTTTAACATTGAAAAAGGCAATATTACCATAAATCCTGTTAAAACAAAACTTGGTAATATTCCGGTTGAATTTAGCGGCAGTCAAAATCTTGACCAGACACTGAATTATATGTTGTTTATGAATGTTCCCAAGCAAGTATTGGGCAATCAGGCTGCCGATATATTTGGACAATGGAGTGGTATGGCTCAAAAAGCAGGTGTGCCTGTTAAAGTGCCTGATGTAATTCCTGTCAAAGGATTGATTGCTGGTACGATTACCAAACCTGAAATAAAATTTAATTTAAAAGATATGGCTCAGAATACGGTAGAAAATGTAAAGGAAGCCGTGAAGGATAAAGTCAGCGAGGAAGTGGATAAAGCCAAAGCAGAGGCTATTCGCAAGGCACAGGAACAAGCAGATAAACTGATGAAAGAAGCCGATATTAAAGCCAATCAACTGATTTCAGCAGCACAGTCCGTAGCCAATCAAATAAACGAGACCGCTAAAAACACAGCGGCACAAATACGAAATGAAGCAAATACCCGTGCATCGCAAATAGAAAAAGACAGTGAAAGTAAGGGAGTCGTTGCTCAAAAAGTGGCTAAGGAATCCGCATCCAAAATTCGTAAAGAAGCAGATAAAAAAGCATCGGATATAGAAAATAAAGCACAACAGGAATCGCAGGCAAAAATGATACAGGCACAAGCCGAAGCAGATAAGTTGAGAGCAAAAGCAAAAGCCGACAGTGACAAACTTATAGAAGAAGCCAAGAAAAAGTAATTGCTTATTTTTTTTAATGGAATGAAAACACTTGCGTTTGTTATAACTTTTTTATTATTGATTTCGGGAACAGTAGCACAAGAATCATTGTGTCCCGAACCCAGTAAAAAAGCAAAAAAACTTTTTGACGAAGCACAGGAATCATATAACAAACAAAATCCCGAACTTGCGTATAAATTGTTATTGCAATGTATTGCTGAAGACCCCGAATTTGCAAGACCTTACTTGATTTTAGCCGATGTAAATATTCAGAAATATCATCAAACGAACAATATGACTCAGGCACTTCAATTTAAGAACAGAGCCGTAGATTATTATATAAAATGTGCCAATGCTTGCCCTGCTATAGATAATTATCGTGCAAATTTTGAAGTTGCCTATTATCTGTATCAGGATAAAAAGTACACGCAAGCGTTACCTTTTATCGATAAATATCTGGCGCATGCCAAAAACGACCCTAATATGGAAGAAGCAAAACGCATGAAAAAATATATAGATAGTTATAATTATCTGATAAGCCACCCTGTCCCGTTTAATCCAAAAAAAGTGGAAGGCATTTGTACCAACGATGATGAATTTTTACCACTCATCACTCCCGACAATGAAGAAATGTTTTATACGCATCGTTATAATAAAACCGGCGAAACAGGAATACAGCAAAAGATAGATGAATTTACAATTGCCAATCGAATACCTTCCGATTCGTTAAAGGAAATTTTTGAAAAAAACAGACCCATGCTGTTGCCTTTTAATGCTAATGCTAATAACAATCAGGGTGCTGTTACCATTACTATTGATAACAACCATTTATATGTTACCATTTGCGATGTTCCCAATTGTGATATATGGGTTTCGGACAACGAAGACGGTACATGGTCGCCACTTCGCAATTTGGGTGGTGCTATCAATGGAAGACGTTCATGGGAGAGTCAACCCTCCATTTCTTCCGATGGCAAAATGCTTTTCTTTGCCAGTATTCGTCCCGGCAATATTGGTTTTGAAATGGAAAATGATGCCACACAAACCAGTGATATTTGGATGTCGCGACAAGATGAAAACGGAAATTGGTTGCCGGCTGTAAATTTGGGACCAATTATCAATACCCCAGGCAATGAAAAAAGCCCATTTATTCACAGTGACTCGCAAACACTGTATTTTTCTTCCGATGGTTTAGACGGTATGGGAGGTTATGATATTTATTATTCCAAAATGTTGCCTGATGGTAAGTGGTCTGAACCTAAAAACATTGGATATCCTATTAATACCGAAAACGATGAAATCGGATTTATTGTGAGTACCAATGGAAAGAAGGCTTATTTTTCATCCAATAAATTGTCAGACGCCAAAGGATGGGATATTTATTCGTTTGATTTGTACAACGAGGCACGTCCTAAAGAAGTGGTATTTTATAAAGGACAAGTAAAAGACGAAAAAGGAGAGCCATTGCAGGATGCAAAGGTTATTGTTAAAGATATAAACAATCAGCGTAGTGCCGAAGCCATGGTTAATAAAATGACTGGAAAATATGCCGTTGTTATTCCCATTGATAAACCCGATGATGATTTTATATTAACTGTAAAAAAGAAAGATTATGCTTTTTCTTCTTCCTATATTAAGGCTGAAGAGTTGAAAAAGGAAAAACCTGTGGAAGTTGATTTTGAAGTGAAACCTATTGAAGTGGGTACTACGGTTAAAATTAATAATATTTATTTTGCTACCAATCAGGCTGTATTCGAAAAATCGAGTTTGATAGTGCTAGATAATTTTCTTGAATTTCTAAATGAAAATCCAAATGTATATATAGAAATAGAAGGGCATACCGATAATGAAGGTGATTT
>Ga0302253_1001601_pt1 | contig 13119 bp, 11 predicted proteins | sample AAG_RA_Trp_MG_FD_193537 | JGI IMG/M metagenome (GOLD analysis project Ga0302253, IMG submission 193537) | Enriched activated sludge microbial communities from anaerobic digester in WTTP, New Holstein, Wisconsin, United States - AAG_RA_Trp | ecosystem: Engineered > Bioreactor > Anaerobic >... | reverse complement strand
ACACGCTATCTTGAGGGGGTAGTGGGCCACGCCCGTCCGGGTTCAAGTCCCGGCTTCGGCACCATTTTTATGAAATTTTACTTAGTGATAATGGGGATTTAGAATTCAGCTCTAAATCCCCATCGTCATTTGGGTCCACTTTTAAGAATTCGACGCCTGACCGACAGTTTTTCCCGACCCATCGCCATCCCACCCCCTCTTGCGCTGCCGTTTCAAAAATCTTATGCGTATTGCAATATGAAGCAAGGCGTGTATAATCGGCCTATCTTGTCCCAAGACAACAACTTCAAACGGGGGGGAATCATGATCTTGAAATTTCCAATCTTAAATCCATCGGTCAAATCAGACCATTAAACCTGACTGTCTGGCAGGGAAGAGCGTCCAATACGGTGCAACCGCAAAAAATGCGTTATTGCTGTTGTAATTACCTTTACGTCATTCCGTGCAAGCATAGCTCGACACGGAATCCAGTATTGTTAGTGAGTTATAGATACCGGTTTTCGCCAGTATGACGATTATAATGTGGATTCCTGGCAATTGCGACACAGCCTCCTGATCCAGCATTCAGTGAATATATCCTTGGGTTCCATCTTTTGTAAGTAATAACACCCAGCGAAAGGTCATCTCTTTGAATGTACTGTCATTGCACTGTCTGTTTAGAAGCATCATGCGGGATAGAGTATTGATTTCTTGATCTCTCACGGAAAGGACATTTGATCGGAATACATCATGGGAAAACAAAAATATGCACATTCAGTAGCGGGTAAACCCTGCCGGGACTGGCATCGTTTGGAAGATCACCTGCACGAAACGGCTAAACTATCCGATGCGTTTGCCGCAGAATTCGGTGCCGGCGAGTGGGGGTATCTTGCCGGATTGTGGCATGATCTGGGAGGAATCCTTTCATCCATTTCGGAAAAATCCCTGCCTTCTTAGCGGGAATAACGATGAGAGATGTTCGAATATGAGGGAAAACCATTATGTCTAATTACATTGCTCACCGAGACCAGGAACTTTACAAACACCTTGAAGGTGTCGCCAAACTCGCTAAAGTTCATGCCAAAAAGATTGGGATGGAAAAGTATGGCGAATTAATGGGGCTTCTTCACGACTTTGGAAAATACAGTGCGGAATTCCAAAAGTATATTACGGATGCAATAAAGAAGGATGATCCCGACTTCAATCCGGATGTGGATGAGGAATTCGAGGATCCAACGGGGAAAAAAGGCAAAATCGATCATTCCACAGCCGGTGCCCAGTTTCTTTGCCGTAAGATCGGTTCTTCCAATGCCCACAAAATCCTCGCGCAGTTTTTGTCTCTTTGTCTGGTGTCGCATCATTCCGGCCTGATAAATTGTTTAACGACTGACAATAGCGGTACTTGGGACTCTTATGCAAAGAGGCTCTCAAAAAGTGACCACAAAACTCACTGGAATGAATGCGCAGAGAACATTGATAAGCACGTCCTTGAAAGAATAAACACCATGCTTGCAAAAGAGTCCTTTACAAAGCCGTTCGAAGAGAGCTGCCGGGATATTGTGCGGACTTCACCGGAAAAGAACCCCTTTTCAACGGTTGCGCAATTCCAACTGGGTTTGCTGGTTCGATTTCTCTTTAGTGCGCTCATTGACGCCGACCGGCAGGATACGGCAGACTCTGGAAAACCAAAGGCGGCCAAGCATCGCCAGCAGGGGGAATATCGATCGTGGGATGAACTGGTTGCACGTCTCGAAAACAAATACAAAACATTTGAGACAAAAAACCGTGTGGATGAAATTCGTAAAGAAGTATCCGAACATTGTCTTCATGCCACAAAGCGTCCAAAGGGTTTGTTTACTTTAACCGTTCCAACCGGTGGCGGGAAAACCCTCGCCAGTCTTCGCTTTGCTCTTGGTCATGCTGAAAAATACTGCCTGGACAGGATTATCTATGTCGTACCCTTCACATCGATCATCGATCAAAACGCACAGGATGTGCGGGAAATCCTGGAGACGAAAGAATATCCGAAAGATGCGGGTAAAATTGTTCTTGAGCATCATTCAAACATCGGCGCCGATGTTCAAAGCTGGAAGGAAAAACTCCTGACCGAGAATTGGGATGCACCGGTTGTCTTTACCACTATGGTGCAATTCCTGGAGGCGCTTTTCGGTGCCGGAACTCGCGGCGCAAGGCGGATGCACCAACTGGCGCAGGCCGTTATCATCTTTGATGAAATTCAAACACTGCCCTTAAGATGTGTCCACCTTTTCAATAACGCAATCAATTTTCTGATTCATCACTGTGGCAGCAGCGTCGTCCTCTGCACCGCTACCCAACCGCTTTTGGGGACCGTTGATCAACAGAAAGGCGCCTTGACGCTTTCAGAAGAAAATGAACTGATGCCGAATGTGGGAAAACTCTTTGTCGATCTGAAAAGGGTGTATGTTCATGACTGCCGTAAATCACCGGGCTGGATTTATCCGGAAATTGCGGAACTTGCGGTTGCGCGGGTCAAGGTAGATAGAAGCTGTCTCGTTGTGGTCAATACAAAGAAAGCTGCCCGCATCATTTCCGAAGAAGCGAAACAGGATGGATTTAAGGTTTTCCATTTGAGTACGGGGATGTGTCCCATACATCGTAAGCAGGTTCTTAAAACGATCCGTCAGAAACTCGATCAAAAAGAGCCCCTTCTCTGTATCAGCACACAACTCATCGAGGCTGGGGTAAACATTAGCTTCCGGTCGGTTATCCGCCTGCTTGCCGGTCTTGATTCCATTGCTCAGGCGGCGGGCCGCTGTAATCGCCACGGCGATTCGGAAATCGGTAATGTGTTTATTGTAAATCCCGTTGAAGAGAGCCTCGATTATCTTAAAGATATTGCCATCGGCAAAGAAAAATCGAATCGTGTTCTTGACGACTACAAAAATAACCCGCAGAAATACGACAGCGACATCATCGGCCCCAAGATGCTGAAATGGTATTATCAAAATTACTTCTATGAACAAAAACAAGAAATGGCTTATCGGGTATCGGCAAACGAATGTGGACGGGACGATACTTTGCTTAATCTTCTCTCCACCAATAAATTGGCGCTTATCAGAGAAGATTTGAAAATGAACTTCCTTCGCCAGTCCTTCATGACAGCGGCGAAACTGTTCAAGTCGATTGATGCCCCGACACGCAGCGTGATTGTTCGTTATGGCAGTGAAGGCCGGGAGTTAGTCAATCAGCTTTGCGCCGCATTTGAAGTCGAAAAGCAATATGCTTTGATCAAAAAAGCACAGCAATACTCAGTCAATCTGTTTCCGCATGAATTTGAAAAATTGGCAAAGCAAGACGCTCTTTATCGGGTCCAAAAGGGGACGGAAATATTCTATCTTGATTCTCAGTACTATAGCAAAATAACCGGCTTATCATTAGAACCTGTCAGAAAGGAGGAACAATTCAAAGATGAATTCATTACCGAAGAACAGCATTGAATTCAGGCTATGGGGCAGGTATGCGCTCTTCACCGACCCGCTTACCAAAATTGGCGGCGAGAAGTGCTCATATCACCTTCCGACCTATGAAGCCCTGAAGGGTGTCTGCAAGTCCATCTATTGGAAGCCTACGTTTATTTGGGTGGTTGATCAGGCAAGGGTAATGAAACGTATCCGCACACAGACCAAGGGAACGAAGCCGCTTGAGTTCAGTGGAGGGAACACGTTGGCGATTTACACATTTCTTTCCAGCGTTGAGTACCAGGTGCGAGCCCATTTTGAGTGGAACAAATGCCATAAGGAATTGGAAAAAGACCGCATTGACGGCAAACATTACGCTATTGCTAAGCGGGTGCTCGAACGTGGCGGCAGGCAGGACATCTTTCTCGGCACTCGCGACTGTCAGGGATACGTAGAGCCATGTGTTTTTGGCGAAGGCACAGGCGCTTATGATAGTGACGGAGAGATCGGTTATAGCCTGATGTTTCATGGGTTTGATTATCCTGATGAGATAGGGGGAAACGATCTGTATGCAAGATTCTGGAATCCTGTGTTGAGAAAGGGGATTCTGGACTTTGAACGCCCGGAAGATTGTCCACCTGAACGTCGTAAATTCGTACGTGAAATGTTTCCGAAAAGTTTTGGAACAGAAAATGTCAAATCTGTAGAGATTGAAGCCGAAGAACTGGGGGTGATGGCATGAGTTGGATACATAAATTGTATAAAACTTATGAACATTGTTCAAAAGGGACCCCCGATAATATGCCAAACCCGATATCGCATACAACCCAAATGGCACATATCGAGATTCTTGTTGATGGTCATGGAAACTTTCGCCGAGCTAAAGTCATAGAGGGCAAAGAGGAACAAAAAACCCTGATCCCCTGTACTGAAGAGTCCGGAGGTCGAGCAGGGACTAAGCCGAAGAATCATCCACTGTGCGATAAACTTCAGTACATCGCCGGAGATTTCAAAGAACATGGAGGAAGAGTAACAAGCGGATTTGCAGCCACGCCATCAGAACCTTACGAAAACCTTTTAGAAATACTTGGCAAATGGAAGGAATCGAGTAATCACCAAATGGTTACTGCAGTTTACGAGTATCTTAAAAAAGGGACAGTCATCGCAGATCTCATTTCGGATGGGGTATTGCCAACTATTCAAAATGGAGACGATGTTACAGTTGCAGACAAATTTGATGGAGAGAAGAAGATTGCGCCACCTATATTTCGAGTGTTACCGCCAGGACAAGTACCAATGGATGCCTTTGTCCGTTTTCGGATTGAAGGTGATCATATTGAATCTGCAACATGGGAGTCTTCATCACTGAAGGAGTCTTGGATTTCATTTTACAATAATCTTCTCGATACAGAAGGTTTTTGTTTAGTCACCGGACAAAAAAAGGTAAAACTTTCAAAGAATCATCCCGCAAAACTGCGTCATGATGCAGACAAGGCCAAACTCATTTCTTCAAACGATTTAGCCGGATACACATTTATAGGGCGATTTTTGACTGCAGAACAAGCGGCAAGTGTTTCTTTCGAGGTAACGCAAAAAGCCCATAGTGCGCTTCAATGGCTTATTCGGCGACAGGCATTCCGTAGTGGCGACCAAGTTTTTGTCTCTTGGGCAACAACAGGAAAAACAATTCCCGATCCTTGCGCCAACTCTTTGGATTTCCTCGGTGATGAATTTCAAACTTCTGACACTTCTGCCTCACAAACCGGTGATCTTGGGCAATCTTTTGCGTTGCGATTCAAAAAGAAACTCGAAGGATACAAAGCCAACATTAACGACACGGAAGAAATCGTTGTGATGGGTTTGGATTCCGCCACACCGGGGCGGATGGCGATCACTTTCTATCGGGAACTAACCGGTTCTGAATTCCTTGCTCGCATAGAAAAATGGCATACTGATTTTGCTTGGTTACAGGACTTTGGCACCAAACGGGATAAAGATACAAAAAAGAAAACAAGGATCACCTTTGAAGGAGCACCGGCGCCGAAAGATATTGCCTGGGGTGCATACGGCAGCAAGGTGGAAGGGAAAAACGGCGTTAAACTCCTCAATGCCACGGTTGAGCGGTTAATGCCATCCATAATCGATGGGAAGGCGGTTCCACGAGACTTGGTTGAACAATGTGTCCGTCGCGCTTCAAACCGTGTCGGCCTTGAACCGTGGGAATTTGAGAAATGTTTAGGGATAGCCTGTGCGCTGTATAAAGGATTTTATGATGAAAGGGGGTACAAAATGGCACTGGAAGAAGAGAGATGTTCGCGAGATTACCTTTACGGCAGATTGCTTGCGGTGGCGGAAAAACTTGAATCCATAGCTCTATATTTTGCCGGTGAGAAGCGGGAAACGCTTGCATCACGACTCATGCAGCGTTTCGCCGACAGGCCATATTCAACCTGGCGGACAATTGAGACAAGTCTTACTCCATACAAAGCACGTATTCATGCAAAGGCTCCCGGTTTACTTGCCGGATACATGGAGTTGATTGATAAGATTTGCTGCCCATTCGTGTCCGGTGAATTCATGCAAGATCACCGGTTGAGCGGGGAGTTCTTATTGGCCTACCACTGCCAGCGCAAATGGCTGAATGAACATAAACGGAAAGACGGTCAATGGGTGTTGAAATCAGTCGAAGATCCAGAAGATTAGGAAATAGATTCCAAAGAATAAACCAACGACAAAAGGAGAATATTATGTCTACTTTGAGCAGAAAAATCGATTTTGCAATTATCATGAGCGTAAAGAATGCCAACCCAAACGGTGATCCGTTAAATGGGAACCGTCCCCGCACGGATTACGAAGGGCTTGGTGAAATGACCGATGTTTGCATTAAAAGGAAAATCCGGGACCGTATGGTTGAAAGGTTTGTTTCCCTAAAAAAAGAAGAGAAAGAAAAAGGGCAAGCTGTTTTTGTGCAGTCTGATGACCGCAAGTGCGATGAATTCAAAAGTCTCAGGACCCGAGCCGAGGCGACTCTCGGAAAAGACCTTGGCGGAGCAGATACAGTAAAGAAGGCTTGTGAAGAATGGATTGATGTTCGCGCCTTCGGACAGTTGTTCGCTTTTAAGTCAGAAAAGAAAGGGAAAAAGAAAGAAGGAGGGGAATCCGAAGGAGATACCGGTGTATCCATTGGTATTCGTGGACCGGTTACAATTCAATCTGCCTTCAGCGTTGAACCAGTCAGTGTCTCCAGCACGCAAATTACCAAAAGTGTAAATGCGGAGGAAACTAAGGACGGGAAACGGAGTTCCGATACCATGGGTATGAAGCATCGTGTGGATAGCGGAGTTTATGTTACGTACGGAAGCATGAATCCACAACTTGCTGAACGTACAGGATTTTCAGATGAAGACGCGACAGTTATTAAAGCCATTTTGCCTAAGATCTTTGAAAATGATGCTTCCTCCGCCCGCCCGGAAGGCAGCATGGCCGTTCAGAAAGTGTTCTGGTGGGAACATGATTGCAAGGCAGGTCAATACTCGTCGGCGAAAGTACATCAAACACTTGCTGTCAATGCAGATGGAAATTATGCACTAAATAATTTGGATGGACTCAAACCGCAAGTGATAGACGGGTTCTAAGATAAATAGTTATAAATGTCAGGTGTATACCTATCAATAGCGTTGAGAAGAGGCTGATAATAAACCTTTCAATTATCATTGGAGGTGTCAGGCGTGGAAACCAACATCGCCGTTTTCAGAGGAAAGGAAATCCGGAAAACCATTCATAACAATGAGTGGTGGTTTTCGGTTATTGATGTCGTTGCGGTGCTTACGGACAGTGTCAATCCGCGTGATTATTGGTTTAAAATGAAAATCAGGGTTAAAAGCGAGGATGGCACTGAACTGTCGACAATTTGTCGACAGTTGAAATTGCCAGCACCGGACGGGAAGATGAGAGAAACCGACTGCGCCAACACCGAGGGCCTCTTCCGCATCATCCAGTCCATCCCTTCGCCCAAGGCGGAGCCTTTCAAACGCTGGCTGGCCAAAGTCGGTTATGAACGCGTACAGGAAATCGAAGATCCGGAGTTGGCGACGAAACGCACCAAGGCGATCTACAAAGCGAAAGGGTATTCCGAAGCCTGGATCGAAAAGCGGATGAGGGGCATCGCCGTCCGGGAGGAACTGACGGGCGAGTGGAAAAAGCGGGACGTAACACAGGAGAAAGAGTACGCAATCCTGACAGCGGAGATCGCCGAAGCGGCGTTCGGCGTTACCCCGGGGGAGCATAAAGCCCTCAAGGGTTTGCAACGGGAAAACCTGCGGGATCACATGACGGATTTGGAGCTGATCTTCTCCATGCTGGGTGAAGCGGCGACGACGGAAATTACCCGTGCCGACGACGCGCAGGGTTTTACGGAGAGCAAAACCGCCGCGTGCAAGGGTGGCGAAGTGGCAGGAAAAGCGCGGCGGGACCTGGAGGAGAAAACGGGGAAAAAGGTTGTCTCTTCCGAGAATTACCTGACCGAACCGGAGAGTAAAAAGCGGTTGAAGTCTTAACGAGACTGAGCGGCACATTTGCGTCATTTCCAAAAAGATGTCATTTCGAACGAAAGTGAGAAATCTATATGTTTTTGCTGATTTTCCTTAAAGATTTCTCCCTGTGGTCGAAATGACGAAAATGGTTATAGGACACAGCCTCTTGGTCGAGTCGGATCTGCGAAATGGCGTAAAGTAGAAAATGGGTAATGTTAAAAATTAGGTAAAGGATCAGGTAATAAATAACCATATGTACAATCCCGATGACCTGATTCAGTTATCCGCCTTGCAGCACATGGCTTTCTGTCCCCGCCAGTGCGCCCTGATCCACGTCGAGCAGGTCTGGGCGGAAAACCGTCTGACCGCCGAAGGCCGCATCATGCATGAACGGGTTCACGAGGAAGACAGCGTGGTGCGGGGAAAGGTGCGGATCGACTACGGCGTGCCGTTGCGCTCCCTTCGTCTCGGCCTCATCGGCAAGGCGGATGTCGTCGAGTTTCATCTGGAGGAGGATGGGACCTGGCGGCCCTTTCCCGTCGAATATAAACGGGGGAAACCGAAGGCGGACCTGTCGGATAAGATCCAGCTCTGCGCCCAGGTGATCTGCCTGGAAGAGATGCTTAACACGGCGGTTCCATCCGGCGCTCTTTTTTACGGCAAGACCCGGCGCCGCCTGGAAGTTCTTTTCGACGAAGTTCTCAGGCGGGAAACGGAGCAAGCGGCTGCGGCCGTTCATGAACTGATTCGATCGGGGAGGACGCCAAAGCCGGTTTACGCAAAACGCTGCGACCGCTGTTCCCTGGTGGAGGAATGTTTACCCCGGACAATGGAGAAAAAACGATCCGTGAAACGTTATTTGACAAGAATGCTGGGTGAATCGTGAAGAAGCACCTCAACACCCTTTTCGTTACCACACAGGGGGCCTATCTGGCCAAAGAGGGCGAAACGATCGTCGTTAAGGTGGACAGGGAAGTCCGTCTTCGTCTGCCTGTCCATACCATCGGCGGCATCGTCTGTTTCGGCAATGTTTCCTGCAGTCCCTTCCTCATGGGGTTTTGCGCCGAAAACGGTGTCGGTATGAGCTTTATGTCCGAGCGGGGCCGTTTCCTGGCCAGGGTCCAGGGGCCCGTATCGGGCAATGTCCTCCTCCGGCGTGAACAGTACCGGCGGGCCGATGACGAAAAGGGGTCGGCGGATATCGCCCGGACCATGGTCATCGGCAAGATATCCAATTGCCGGACCGTCCTTCAACGCGCCCTCCGTGACCATGGGGAAAAGATGGAACAGGGCCGGCTTGATACGACGATAAAGCGTCTGGCCTATTACCTGGAGTTGCTTGCCGACGGCCATCCTCTCGATATTGTCCGGGGATACGAGGGGGACGCGGCCCATTCCTATTTTGACGTGTTCGATCATTTGATTGTGGCGCAGAAGGCGTCGTTTCCGTTTGATGAACGCAACCGCCGGCCGCCTCTGGACAATGTCAATGCCCTGCTTTCCTTTATCTACACCCTCCTCGTCCATGATATCCGCTCCGCCCTCGAAGGAGTGGGGCTGGACCCGGCAGTCGGTTTCCTGCACCGGGATCGTCCCGGCCGTCCCGGTTTGGCCCTCGATCTCATGGAGGAGTTCAGGCCCTTTTTGGCGGATCGCCTTGCCCTGTCGCTGATTAATCTGCGGCGGGTCCAGGGAAAGGGATTTCAGAAAACCGAGTCGGGGGGCGTCACGATGAACGATGAAACACGCAAGACGGTTCTGATTGCCTACCAGGAGAGAAAGAAGGAGGAGATTTATCATCCCTTCATCGACGAAAAAGTGGACATCGGCTTGCTGTTCCATATCCAGGCGTTGCTGCTGGCGCGCCATATCCGGGGCGATCTGGACGGTTACCCGCCATTTATCTGGAAATAGCGGGTTTGAAACGTTCATTCATGAGGTGAAAGATGCTGGTTTTGGTCAGCTATGACGTGGCGACCTCCGAAGCCGGCGGTGCCCGCCGTTTGCACCGTGTGGCGAAAGTCTGTCAGAATTACGGCCAGAGAGTGCAGTACTCCGTGTTCGAGTGCCTTGTCGATCCGGCACAGTGGGCAGTATTCCGTCAGAAACTGATCAAGGAAATCGATCCGAAGTCCGATAGCCTGAGGTTTTACTTTTTGGGTGCCAACTGGAAACGCCGGGTCGAGCATGTGGGGGCGAAACCGGCCCTCGATCAGGAAGGGACGTTGATTGTTTGATACGGCCGGCGCGAACCTCAAGGGATCATAAAAACCCAAGGATCTTCGCGGCGCTGATAATAGGCCGATTTCAGGTCTGTTTTGATCAAGGATCTTTGACAATTGAATATTGAAACGGGGAAAAAATAGGTGATCGCGGATTTTATGGAATTTTGTGAGAAAAAATAAGAAGTTATAAGAAGTAAGTCGCTCCCTACGCGGGAGCGTGGATTGAAACATCGATATCTCCGACGAGCAGCACACCCTCCATGATGTGTCGCTCCCTACGCGGGAGCGTGGATTGAAACGCGCTCGGGATGGCCGTCTGTGTGACTTTTCCTGCAGGTCGCTCCCTACGCGGGAGCGTGGATTGAAACAAGGATTTTTGATCTTTTACTGATGCCGGCAGTTTGTCGCTCCCTACGCGGGAGCGTGGATTGAAACGTAAACACTAAAATCGACTGTTACCGTTTGAGATCGTCGCTCCCTACGCGGGAGCGTGGATTGAAACTGCTGTTATCGAATTGTCCAACTCTGATTTTATTGTCGCTCCCTACGCGGGAGCGTGGATTGAAACACACGATAAATGCCCGTCATAATCGGCCATACGGTCGCTCCCTACGCGGGAGCGTGGATTGAAACGGTCGCTGGTGCGGTAAAGGCCGCAGAACAAGCAATCGTCGCTCCCTACGCGGGAGCGTGGATTGAAACACGTCACACCGAAAATAATCCTTGCATATTATTATTGTCGCTCCCTACGCGGGAGCGTGGATTGAAACTAGGCGGGACATTACCGGCGATCCGTCTCAGTGGTCGCTCCCTACGCGGGAGCGTGGATTGAAACGGCTCGTTACCGTCCCCGGCGCAGCCCCCAACGCAGTCGCTCCCTACGCGGGAGCGTGGATTGAAACCGGCGATAAAGTAACGGAGGCTCACTATGGCAGACGTCGCTCCCTACGCGGGAGCGTGGATTGAAACCAAAGTAGGCCCACTGAATTGCAGTCTGGACCGACGTCGCTCCCTACGCGGGAGCGTGGATTGAAACTTGAACGCCATCGGCGGAATGAATACGTGTCCGGTCGCTCCCTACGCGGGAGCGTGGATTGAAACGCCGTTTTGCAATCGAGGAGTATGGTCTTCTCAAGTCGCTCCCTACGCGGGAGCGTGGATTGAAACACAGCCTCGTTCCTAGCTGCATTGTGCCGATGACCGTCGCTCCCTACGCGGGAGCGTGGATTGAAACAGGTGACCATCCAGAGATGTCCTGGGAATAAATAGTCGCTCCCTACGCGGGAGCGTGGATTGAAACCGTTGCAGCGTGATTTGTCTATCGAGCCTGCCTGGTCGCTCCCTACGCGGGAGCGTGGATTGAAACCTACGCCAACGCGCCTGAGTGGGGAGCGCCGGACGTCGCTCCCTACGCGGGAGCGTGGATTGAAACCCCAAAACCTATCCCACAGTGTCATACCTGTAGTGTCGCTCCCTACGCGGGAGCGTGGATTGAAACTTGGTGCCGGAGGAGGTCGAGGCTCAGATTGATCGTCGCTCCCTACGCGGGAGCGTGGATTGAAACGGCGCAATCGACCTCGTATCCGTCTACACGAGCCGTCGCTCCCTACGCGGGAGCGTGGATTGAAACCCAATCGCCATCTGTCTACGCTGCCATAACTGCCGTCGCTCCCTACGCGGGAGCGTGGATTGAAACGGGGTGCCGCTGTCGATCTGCGTCGGACTTTGGTGTCGCTCCCTACGCGGGAGCGTGGATTGAAACTCATCGGCAAATGCGACATCTCCCGCCTTGTCGTAGTCGCTCCCTACGCGGGAGCGTGGATTGAAACTCGCCTAGTCGGGTTATGGCCCCGGCGATGATCGGTCGCTCCCTACGCGGGAGCGTGGATTGAAACATGGACAGGTAATCTTCACCGGCAACGAGGTTCTTGTCGCTCCCTACGCGGGAGCGTGGATTGAAACCAGCGGAATCCACGCCGGATTGCCGATGTGGTTTTGTCGCTCCCTACGCGGGAGCGTGGATTGAAACCGTACGGTCCACGCAACTCATTTGGCACGACCAGGAGGTCGCTCCCTACGCGGGAGCGTGGATTGAAACTTCCGCTAATGCGTTCACCGGCAATCAGATCTTCCGTCGCTCCCTACGCGGGAGCGTGGATTGAAACTCGAACCGCGCACTCAGAGCCAAGCAGAAAGGCGGGTCGCTCCCTACGCGGGAGCGTGGATTGAAACGGATGTTCCCCGACACGCCAGAGGGCCACGAGGCGTCGCTCCCTACGCGGGAGCGTGGATTGAAACCGTGTAGGGATTGCCAACGATCCCTCCCGTAGCTGTCGCTCCCTACGCGGGAGCGTGGATTGAAACCGGGCCACGCTCCCGGCGTTGGTCCTCTGCCCGAGTCGCTCCCTACGCGGGAGCGTGGATTGAAACTGCCCGGAATCCCGGCCTAGGCGGAACAGGTCGTGTCGCTCCCTACGCGGGAGCGTGGATTGAAACCGCCGTACGGAGACGGTCGTCATGGCGGATGGCCACGTCGCTCCCTACGCGGGAGCGTGGATTGAAACGGATCCTCGACTGCCCACTGGCTGCTTTCCATGCCGTCGCTCCCTACGCGGGAGCGTGGATTGAAACGGGGACATTGAAGTACAGGAAATATATGGAGCCGTGTCGCTCCCTACGCGGGAGCGTGGATTGAAACATCAAGTACCGGAACAGGCGGCGCGAACCCTCTGTGCCAATGTAAATGAGACACTTCCCATCCTATAATTTAGACTATATGATGAGGGCGGGAAGGAGAGATTTTGATGGAGAAGAAAGAGTCGATGTTGGTTCATGTTTCAAAAGGACTTGAGGAAATGGAAGGAGCCCGTAGGGCGACTGGAATTTCCTCAAGTGGCCGGACCGGAGGTCGGGCAGATCTGGCTGTTGTTCCTGATTCGGAGG
>Ga0302253_1001598_pt1 | contig 13138 bp, 9 predicted proteins | sample AAG_RA_Trp_MG_FD_193537 | JGI IMG/M metagenome (GOLD analysis project Ga0302253, IMG submission 193537) | Enriched activated sludge microbial communities from anaerobic digester in WTTP, New Holstein, Wisconsin, United States - AAG_RA_Trp | ecosystem: Engineered > Bioreactor > Anaerobic >... | reverse complement strand
GTCGAGTCATTCTGGAAAAATCGATTGTTGAAGCCTTCAGGCGCGGCGGGGTTCCCGTCTTCAGCCGCCCCATTTCAAAGCCCAGGGATTTTAAGGACTCGGCCAGGCCGATCGCCGGGAGCTCCCCCGCCCGGCCCGCCGGAAAGCGGGATGTGCCGATATGGACCAGGCCGTTAAGGAAAGTGCCCGTCGTAACGACAACCGCCTGTGCGCCGTAGAAGAATCCTGTCTCGTCACAGACCCCGACAACCCTGCCGTCTTCCGCAATCAGACGTTCAATGAGCCCCTGCCGGACATGCAACCGCTCCCGCCCTTCCAGTACGGCCTTCATGGCCAGGCGGTAACGCTGCTTGTCGCACTGCACGCGGGTGGACTGGACGGCAGGTCCCTTCGAGGCATTGAGGCGGCGGAAATGGTTAGCCGTCTGATCGGCGACCTTCCCCATCTCCCCACCCAGGGCATCGACTTCCTTGACAAGCTGGCCCTTCGCCAGACCGCCGATGGCCGGATTGCAGGGCATGAGCGCTATCGCATCAAGGGATATATTGAAAAGGAGCACCTCGCAGCCCATGCGCGCCGCGGCCAGGGCCGCTTCACAGCCCGCGTGGCCGGCGCCGACAACGATGATATCATATTTTTTTGAACCGTTCATAACCTTTGCCGTATTACTTGCAGGAATGGCGCATATCTTATAGGATCACGCGAAAAAGACAACCGAAAAGAGGCGCTTTGGACAAACCGGCTTTCTGGCACAATACGAAACGTTATTACGATCTCAAGAGCTATTTCCGCAACACCTTCGGGTGTACCGTCTATAAGCTCCAGATCGACGCCGGCTTCACCTGCCCGAACCGGGATGGAAACGTGGCCTATGGCGGTTGTGTTTACTGCGACGGTCGGGGCTCAAAACTCAGGCAGGCGGGCCCGCTCCCTTCCGTGTCCCAACAAATCGAAAACGGTAAAGCCCACTATCTGGAAAGAAGAGGGGCGCGGAAATTTATCGCCTATTTTCAGACTTTCACCAATACCTATGCGCCTTTGGAACATCTGAAGGCTGTTTACGACGAAGCCCTCTCGCATGACGATGTAATCGGTCTTTCCATTGGGACCCGTCCCGACTGTGTACCCAATGCCGTCCTTGATCTTCTTGAGTTTTATGGAAAAAAACATCACGTCTGGATCGAATTCGGCCTCCAGTCCATTCATGACCGAACGCTCCAGGCCTTAAACCGGGGCCATACGTCGGAACAATTTATCGATGCCGTTCATCGAACCTCCGGACGGGGTATTCAAACCTGCATCCACATCATCGTGGGGCTTCCCGGTGAAACCAAAGACGACATCCTGGAAACAGCGAATGCTTTGACGGAGCTACCGATCCAGGGCATAAAAATCCACTCCCTCCTCGCCCTGAAGGGAACACCGATAGGGCGGGATTACGAACAGGGGCGTCTGACCATGCTGTCCAAGGAAGAATACATTGAAACCGTTTGTGATATTCTGGAAACGCTTCCACCGGAAATTGTCATCCAGCGCCTGACCGCCGACGGCTACCGGGATATCTTCCTCGGGCCCTCCTGGGCCGTCAACAAAATGGATGTCCTCAACGGCATCGATCATGAAATGGCCCGACGGGGCACCTATCAGGGCAGCAGGTGCATAAAACAAGGGGTCAATAGACCAAAAATATAAGTTTCCCATTGACAATCCTGGATGGCCATGTTAGCTGCAGTAGCTCAAGTAGCCGACATCTTAGTATATAATACCCCATTGCACTGATTACCTGGACACACAGAATACTTTTTCGAAAGGCATAGATCATGAGAATTCAGCGGCGCATCTTGTTTGTTCTCGGCATTTCCTTCCTGATCCTTTTTTTCACCGGTATGGCCATGGCTACCGACGAAAATTCCTCTGCACCCCCTGCCGCTGACCGACTGTTCACGGAATCTGGTTTGATTACGGGATTTGGGACCGGCACCGTAGAGGAAGGCCATTACCAAACGGTGCTGCTGGTCTGGCACCTGGGAATCAACATGGATCGTGTTTTCTCCTCTTTAAAAACCCACAAGGGCAGACTCACTTTTTACATTGAACCGCAGATCAACCCAGTTGTCGAACCGGAAACGGATTTCGAGCTCGGTGTGGGCCTGGGATTCCAGTACCAGTATCCGGTCACAGAAAATTTGTCGGCCTATATTCTGGGCGGCGTCGGTCCCCATTATATTTCTGTTGTTGCTGAAGATCAGGCCAATGGCTTCATTTTCTCCGACTCGGTGGGCACCGGAATATACTACCACCTGACCAATTGCTCCGCAATCAACATAGGATATCGGTTCCGGCATTTATCCAACGCCGGTATTCAGAAACCGAACGGCGGCATTGAATCACATTTCGGTGTCATCGGTTATTCGGTTTTCTTTAACTGAAACAGGGGGAATAAACGGTGGCCATCAGCCAAGAATTGCTCGATTTACTGGTTTGCCCAAAATGCAAAGGGAAGGTTTATCTGACCGAAAAGGGTGATGGCCTGGTCTGTGACGCTTGCCGGCTGCTTTATGAGATCCGGGACGGCATTCCCGTCATGCTCATTGGGGAAGCGAAAAAGCTGACTTAAAAAGTACCTGTTTGATGATCTGTCATTCTTGAGCCATCATGATTTGTTATCCCGTGATGGCTCGTCTTGTTTCAATGTTTTACCGCTTTGATTACGCCGGAAAAACGCCGCCACGAACACGAAGCAGCTACTGCCAATCATTGAGAAGATCGGCAATGCCCTCCTGTTCCTTGGAAGTCAGTTTGGCGTGCAGGGGAATACTGAAAATTCGGGAAGCGTAATCGTCACTGATCGGGAAATCCCCTTCATGGTATTGCAGGTCGGTTAAATCATCATGCAGATACAGCGGCCGGGCATAATAAATTTCGGCAAGAAAGCCTGCATCTTTCAGTTTCTTGAGCATCGCGGACCGTTCTTCATCCGATTCGGTCAGAAGAGCGTAGCGTGACCAGACCGGAAACACCCCTTTCGGCACATAAGGTGTGACCAGCAGGGGATTCTCCTCCAGGTATTTCATGTAAAGATTCGCCATCTCCCGGCGCAGCCTGATTTCATTGGGCAAGTTTTCGAAATTCGTCAACAGAGACAGCGCCTGTTCCGAACTCATGTGATCGACACGACGACCGGTGGCGTTTTCCTTTCCTGCCGGTCTGAAGGAACGCATCCGTTCTGCGAGATGATCCTGATCCGTCAAACACATGCCGCCGCCTGCTTCCGACCCCAGGGACATCTCAGATGAGAAAGACATCAACCCGACATCAGCCAGAGAACCGACACAACGGCCCTGATATTCCGCGCCAAAGGCCTGGGAACCATCCTCGATGACAAAGAGGTCATATCGGCTGGCAATGGCACGGATTGCGTCGTAGTCGGCGGGAAGACCGAAAAGATCGGCGGAAATAATTCCCCTGGGTCTAATCCTGCCGAACGCAGCACCGACCGGCAGGGGATAAATCGAGGCATCCCCTTTTTCCAACGCTTCGATTGCCTGCGCCAACCGTTCCGGATCGAGATTAAAGGTGGACTGATCAATATCGACAAATATCGGGATCGCACCCAAAAGGCGAATGACGGACACGGCCGCCACATCATTGAAAGGCGTGGTGAATATGGCGTCTCCCGGTCCCACATCATAGCTTGCCAGAGCCATAAGCAGAGCGTCATTGCCGGAGGCACAGGCGACGGCATGCTTTACCCCGCAGAACCGGGCAAGCTTGGCTTCCAGATCCTCGACTTCAGGATTACTGCCATTCGAAACGGCTTCTTTTCTCTGTTCATCTGCACACATACCTTCTCCTTATGAAAATCTGATTGCCATTCGTTAGAATAAAACCCATCGAACGGGACAGAATCCGTTCCTGTTTCCTTATCCGGTCTGCACGCCGATCATGGCCGCATTCAACGTGTTGCCGAGCAGCATGGCAATCGTCATGGGACCGACACCGCCCGGAACGGGTGTGATGTGTGAACTGTGCGGGGATACGTCTGCAAACGCCACATCCCCGACCAGACGGCCGTCGCCCAGACGGTTGATACCCACATCGATGACCGCCGCCCCTTCCCGCACCATATCCCCCCGGATCATCTCCGCCTTTCCCGCGGCAGCGATGAGGATATCCGCCCGGCGGGTGACCTCTGCAAGGTCTTTTGTTTTCGTGTGACAAACGGTCACTGTGGCGTTTCGGGCCAGAAGCATCAGAAAAAGGGGTTTGCCGACGATGTTGCTCCGTCCGACAATGACCGCTTCCTTACCTTCGATTTTTATCCCCGAGCGGTCCAGGAGTTCCATGATCCCCTTGGGTGTGCAGGCCATATGGCAGGTCTGACCCGTAAGCAGCCGTCCGATATTGACGGGATGAAAACCATCCACATCCTTCGCCGGATCAATCGCCTCAATGATGTGGGCGGGATGGATGTGACCGGGCAGAGGCAACTGGACCAGGATGCCGTGGATAGAGGCGTCATGGTTGAGTGCGTCGATGGTGGCTAAAACGGTCTTTTCGTCCGTATCTGCAGGAAGTTTGTACTCTCGGGAGTAAAAGCCCACTTCATTGCAGGCGTTCTCCTTCCGTTTTACATATATTTTTGACGCCGGATCATCTCCGACCAGCATAACCGCCAGACCCGGCACGATACCCGTATCCAGCTTCAGCCGTTCGGTCTTTGCCTTGATCTCGTTACGAATTTCCTGGGCAATTCTGTTGCCGTCGATGATATTCGTCATCCGTCTCCTCACGCCCCCTTGCACCCTTTATTCTCAATCGTATCTCCTGCCCGGCCCTTATAACGAAAAACATCTAACCAGGCAAGAAAAAAGCAGAACCTCGCCGGTCACACCGCACGAGGCATGCCATTTATTTATTGATAAATATTCCTGTCTTGTGCTAAGAGGAGCCCAAACTAAAAAGGCGGTTCGGCACCATGGATTTGGGAAGCATGCTCGAGGTGAGCAGGGAACGTTTCGGTTCCAATATCGCAATGATCTACGAAGGCAAGACATACACCTACGTGGAACTGGATCAGGCCGTGAACGCCATGGCCAACCATTTTCTCGCCGCCGGTATCGCCAAAGGGGACAAGGTCGCCCTGATGCTCCCCAATTGCCCTGAATTCGTCATTGCCTATTTCGCCGCTGTGAAAATCGGGGCTGTGGCTGTCACCCTGAACATTATGTCAACCTCCCACGAACTTTTAAATTTGCTGGACGACTGCGATGCGAAGTGTTTCATCACGGAAGAAATCATCGCCGGTAAGTTTGAAGCCATCCGAGACCGGTTACCTCTGAACCCGGAGTTCATTACCACCAAGGGACCGGAGAAAGCCTGCCTTTTCTGGAACATCGTCGAAAAGGGGAGTCCTTCTCTTAACCGATCAGAACTGGAGCCGGACGACCCGGCGGTAATGATCTATACGGCCGGCTTGACCGGGAAACCCCTCGGCGCCGTCCTGACACACAAGAATCTCCTGAGCCAGTCCATTCTGGTACGGGATCTTTATCATTCCACGGAGAAAGACCGGAGCCTGGCCGTCATCCCTCTGTTCCATTCTTTTGGTGCGGCCGTGAACATGCTTGCGGCCCTGCGTATCGGCGCCGGAATAGTCCTCATGGACCATTACAGCGTCGAGTCCATCCTGAAGAGCATCGCCAGGGACAAGGTGACCTACATCGCCGCTGTGCCCCGTCTCTTTCTGGGGCTGGCTCTGAGCCCTGATATCGCCAACTACGATATCAGTTCGCTGAGTTTTTGCATCACCGGCGGTGCCGCCATGCCGCCCGAATACATATCCGTCTTCGAACAGAAATTCCCCGTGATCCTACGCGAGGGTTACGGCCTGACGGAGGCGTCTCCCGTCTGTGCCTGTCACCGGCGGGAAGGGATGCACAAGCCTGGTTCGATCGGCATCCCCATCCCCGGAGCAGAGATCAAAATCGTCGATGAAGCCGGAAAGGAATTGCCCCGTAACACCGAAGGCGAACTTATCGTCAAAGGCGACAACGTCATGAAGGGCTATTATAAAGACGATGAGGCGACATCCCAGGTGATCAAAAACGGATGGCTGCATACGGGTGACCTGGCCAGGATGGATGAAGAAGGGTTTATCTTCCTGACAGGGCGGAAAAAGCGCATGATCATCACCAGCGGTTTCAACGTCTATCCCCGGGAGGTGGAGATGGTGCTGGAAATGCATCCCGCCGTCCGGAAGGCAAGGGTCGTTGCGAAACAGGACCTGATGCGGGGGGAAGTGGTCAAGGCCCTGGTCGTCAAACAGCCGGGAGACGAAACCGACGAAAAACAAATCATGAAGCACTGTCGAGCCTATCTGGCCTCCTACAAGCTTCCCCGGGAATTGGAATTTGTTGAGGAACTGACGGACTGATTGCCGCGATCGAGAAACAAGTCGGATCGAGACAGAAAACGTCATCAAACGAAGTGACTGAATAAACAGATATTTTGAAAGGAGAAGGTTCATGAAAGAAGTAGTCATCGTAAGTGGAGCAAGAACAGCCGTCGGTACATTCGGCGCGTCGTTGAAAGGGGTACGCACCGTCGATCTGGGCGCCCTGGTTATCAAAGAGGCCATCAAGAGAGCCGGTCTGCGGCCCTCTACCAATGATTTCATTAACTCATGCCGCCCGGACGTATTTGCCGGCACAGACATGACGGACATTAACAAGAAATACTATGATTTTGATTCGTCACTGAATCCTGTTTATTTCGACGAGTGCATCATGGGTAACGTCCTGCAGGGCGGCCAGGGTCAGAACACGGCCAGGCAAGCCTGTATCTATGCGGGTCTTCCCGAAGAGACAAACGCCTTCACGGTTAACAAGATATGTGCTTCCGGCTTGAAGGCCATCACCCTTGCGGCTCAGTCGATCATGGCGGGAACAGCGGACATCGTAGTCGCCGGCGGTATGGAAAATATGAGTAACGCCCCCTACCTCGTCCCCGACGCCCGCTGGGGATACCGGATGAACATGCCCTATGGCCAGATCGTCGACCTGATGGTCATGGACGGCCTCTTTGAGATTTTCAACGGCTACCATATGGGTATGACAGCCGAAAACATTGCTGCCAAGTACGGTATTTCCCGTCAGGAGCAGGATGAAATGGCGCTCCTCAGCCATCAGCGCGCCCGGGCTGCCATCGCGTCAGGGGCCGTCAAAGACGAAATTGTTCCGGTTGTGATCCCGTCCAAGAAGGGCGACACGATTTTTGACGTGGATGAAAGACCCATGGACACAAGCCTCGAAAAGATGGCGAAACTGGCTCCCGCCTTCATCAAGACGGGTACGGTCACGGCCGGCAACGCCTCCGGCATCAATGACGCTGCCGCAGCGGTTGTCGTGATGAGCGCTGACAGGGCCAAAGAATTGGGGCTGAAGCCTCTGGCAAAAATCAAGGGTTTTTCCGCCGGCGGCGTCGATCCCGCATACATGGGCCTCGGTCCCATCCCGGCCACCCGTAAGCTCTTCAAACAGCTCGGTCTGACCATGAAGGATATGGACATTATCGAACTGAACGAAGCCTTCGCCTGTCAGGCCATTGCATGCGTCCGTGAACTCGGTGTCGATATGGACAAATGCAACTTAAACGGCAGCGGTATCTCCATCGGTCATCCCATCGGCTGCACCGGCGCCCGGATCACCTACAGTCTGGCCATGCAGATGCAGAAGAGCAATGCGAACCTCGGTCTCGCCTCGTTGTGTATCGGCGGCGGCCAGGGGATGGCGATTGTTCTGGAAAAAGTGTAATTTATCAAAAATAAGCATCATTCCGGGTCAGACTCGGAATCGCGTCTTTTGTTTTCACTGTTAATAAGGTAACTGACGCCCCGCGATCTCATTGCGGGGCGTCAGACTTCTTTCTTCCCAAACCAAACATTCAAGGAGTGTATCTATGGAATACAAGAATCTCTTATTTTCCGTCGAAGACGGGATCGCCACCATCGCCTTCAACCGTCCCAAAGCCATGAACGCCATGAACGGCGAAACCATGGAGGAACTTTACGATGCGGCTTTAGCCTGTAAAAAAGACAGTGCCGTCAAAGCCCTGATCCTGACCGGGGCAGGGGAAAAGGCCTTCGTCGCCGGGGCGGACATCGCCCAGATGCAACACATGAAACCGGCCGAAATCCTCTCCTTCATGGAACTGGGTCACGAAACCATGCGTCTGATCGAAACCATGTCCAAGCCCTCCATTGCCGCCGTCAACGGGTATGCCCTCGGTGGGGGTACGGAAATCACCATGGCCTGCGATATGCGCTTCGCCTCTGAAAAGGCCGTTTTCGGTCAGCCCGAGATTTTGCTGGGCATCATCCCCGGCTGGGGTGGTACGCAGCGGCTGGCCAGACTGATCGGCATGGGCCGCGCCAAAGAACTCATTCTCAGCGGCGAACAGATCAACGCCCAGCGGGCTTTTGACATCGGTCTGGTGAACCGTGTTTATCCACCGGAATCGCTTCTGGAAGAAACAAAGAAGTTCGCAAAGAAAGTGGCTGCGCTCTCCGGTTTCGCTGTCAAGATGGCGAAGCACGCCATCAATTACGGTTATGATATCGCCATTGACAACGCCAACCGCCTTGAAATGCAGTGTATTTCCCAATGTTTCAGCACGGACGACCAGAAGGAAGGGATGGCCGCTTTTCTGGAGAAGCGGAAACCCAACTTCACCGGTTGTTAAAAAAAGAAGGTAAACTTCATGGGACCGGAACTGATTGACCGTTTGATCATTAAAAACGAATCGAAAATCGTCTATCTGATTATGGATGGATTGGGCGGCCTGCCCCTCGAAGATGGGGGCAGAACGGAACTGGAAACGGCCCGGACACCGAATTTGGACGCCCTGGCTCGCCAATCCGTCTGCGGGCTTCTTGACCCCATCGGTTACGGTATTACACCCGGGAGCGGTCCGGCCCATTTTTCACTGTTCGGTTATGATCCCGTCAAAACGAACGTCGGCCGGGGGCTCCTGTCGGCGGCGGGCGTTGACTTCCCCATCACGGACCGGGATCTGTTCATGCGCGTCAATTTTGCCACCATTGATGGGGAGGGACGGGTGATCGACCGCCGGGCCGGCCGGATCGATACGGAAGAAAACCGGCGGATCTGTGCGAAACTGAAAAGCCGGGTCCAGCTACCTGACGGGATCGAGGCATTCTTTGAAACGGAGAAAGAGCACCGGGGTCTGTTCGTCCTGCGAGGGGACGATCTGCGCGAGGAAATTGGCGAAACGGACCCCCAGAAGACACGCGAATTCCCCCATCAGCCCACACCCCTGATTCCGGAAGCGGAGAAAACGGCGGGACTCATCCGGTCGCTGATGGAACAGTGCAAAACGATCCTGGGGGATGAAAAAAAGGCCAATATGGTGCTTTTCCGGGGCTACTCACGTTTCCACCGTTTTCCCAGCATAAAGGAGCGCTTCGGCCTCAATGCACTGGCCATCGCAAGCTATCCCATGTACCGGGGCATCGCTCGCCTTTTAGGAATGACCGTCGCGCCCCTGACCACAACAATTGATGATGAAATTCAAACTCTGGAAAAGTATTACCGGAAGTATGATTTCTTCTTCATCCATGTCAAGCCGACGGATTCGCGCGGGGAAGACGGCGATTTCGAGGCGAAGGTCAAAGTTATCGAAGAGGTGGATACATTTATCCCCAGGATAACGGCTCTCAATCCCGACGTATTGGTTGTGACGGGCGATCATTCCACCCCGGCGGCATTGGCCGGACACAGCTGGCACCCCGTACCGGCCATCCTCTACGCGAAGACCTGCCGGCCCGACGGTGCCGTTCGCTTCGGTGAACGGGACTGCACAGGCGGCGGGTTGGGAAGAATACCCATGGTTTATCTCATGGGCCTGGCCCTGGCTCATGCGCGGCGCCTGGAGAAGTTTGGCGCTTGATGATGATCTTTACAATAAAAAGGGGCCTTCTTGGCCCCTTTTTATTTTTCTGACGTTCCGAATCCGTTATCTCTTTCCCCGCTTCGTCATTTCCTCGTCCCGCAGTTCCTTCCTTAAAACCTTGCCGACCGCCGATTTGGGCAATTCATTGCGGAATTCGATTTCTGTCGGCAGTTTGTAAACCGCCAAACGCGTCTTGCAAAAATCGATAAACTCCTGAGGGGTTGCCGTTTCCCCTTCCTTCAATACCACGAATACCTTAACATTTTCTCCCCGTTTGGGATCGGGAATGCCGATGGCGCAGGCTTCCTGCACCTTCGGATGGCTGTAAAAGACCTCGTCGATCTCCCGGGGATAAACGTTAAACCCGCCGGAGAGGATCATGTCCTTTTTCCGGTCCACGATGAAAAAGTATCCGTCCTCATCCATGACGGCGATATCGCCCGTATAACACCAGCCTTCACGGAGTGTGTTCACGGTTTCGTCGGGCTTGTCCTTGTATCCGCGCATCACCTGGGGGCCTTTGATCACCAATTCTCCCGATTCACCGACAGGCATCTCCCGGGTTCCCGCTTCAATGTCCACAATCCGGGCCAGGGTGTCGGAAATAGGGATACCGACACTTCCCACTTTCCGGGCTCCGCCGGCAAAGGGGTTGATGTGCGTTACCGGTGAGGTTTCCGTCATGCCGAAGCCTTCAACGATAACCGCTCCGGTTGCCGCTTCAAACTCCCGGATTACTTCGACCGGAAGGGGAGCGCTGCCGGAAAACGCGCCTTTCATGCATTTGATATCCGTTTTCTTGAGATCCGGATGACTCAGGAGTCCCACGTACATGGTCGGCACCAGGGGGGCGAAAGTCGGCCGGTACGTCTTGATGGCTTTCAGGAGGGGCTCGGGCTGAGGCTTAGGAATAAGCACCTGAGGCCAGCCCATGGAAATAGCGAAATTCATGCACGCCGTCAAACCGAAGACATGAAAATAAGGCAGCGCGCCCAGCATGATTTCCTTGCCCCGTTCGAGTTTGGGAAACCAGGCCGCCGCCTGCTGCACTTGGCAGGCCAGGTTGGCATGGGTCAATTCCACGCCTTTCGACACCCCCGTGGTCCCGCCGGTATACTGATACATAGCCACGTCATTGAAGCCGATCTTCAGATTTCGTGTATAGGGTTCATGACGCGCAATGCAGTCCTTCCAGAAAAAGACATCCGGCGAAGGTTTCACGGACGCCGCCAGGCGCTTCTTTTTCGCCACCAAAGGAAAGAGAAGGTTCTTCGGAAAGGGCAGATAATCCCCAATGGAGGTGATGATAATCTGCTTGATTTTCGTCCTGGGCCGGAGGTCGATCATCCTGTTTCCCAGGAGGTCAATGGCAATCAGCACCTTTGCCCCCGAGTCGTTGAACTGGTATTCCAGCTCCCGGTCCGAGTACAGGGGATTGTTCATAACGGTGACGGCCCCGATTTTCATGATTGCGTAATAGGCCACCACGCATTGGATCATGTTGGGGAGGATGATCGCCACGGCATCGCCCCTTTTCACACCGCAGGATACCAGGCAACCGGCAAAGCGGTCGATCATGTTTTGGAGCTGACGGAAGGACAGTTGATACCCTTCGAAAATGAGTGCCGTCCGGTCAGGGAAATCTCTGACAGTACGCTCCAGGATTTCCGGCAGGCAGATTTCCTCATACCGGATGCTTTCGGGTACGCCTTGCTCATAGTGCTTTAACCAGGGTTTTTTCAGATAAGGACTGTCTTCCAACATGCGGCACCCCTGTAAACCGGTCATCAGCCGGTCAAGTTGAAATAATCATTTGCTGGGAAAGCGGTCGAGCCGGTCCCCGAACCCGGCCGGCTCGTCTCGCTTCCATATTCACCGTTCCTTTATGCCTGCTAGAACTTGTAGTTCACCGTCAGCGCACCGCCCCAGAGATGGCCGTCCGCTTCGAGAGAAACCCGGGGTGAACCGCCGCCATTGGCATAAGTATGGTTGAGGTTTTCACTTTCCCCCTTGATCTCCAACTGGTTGCTTTCAATATAGGTGTATTGAACCGTCGCATCAATGCTTACATTACCAAAATTCAGGCCCGTCCCCAACGCGAAGGTATGCTTGTCCGCATCCGGCCACTGGAGATCCACCGTGTCCTCCGGAATAGGCGTTGGGTCGTAAATATAGGAACCGCGCAGAGTTAACATGGGAATCACCTTCCATTCGGCGCCAATTCTAAACTGATAGGTATTGTCCCAGTTACGTTCAAAATATTCATAACCAATAGCGCCGAGAAATGGTCGGTCGAATTCCACGGTGTAACCGTCAATGGTGGACCAGTGGGTCCAGACTAAATCGGCCTCAAAAGACAGCTTGTCATTAGGCATATACCGGATCCCGGCCTGAATCTGATCCGGGCTGTCGATTTCCGTCTTTGCATGCACCTTCTGGTTTGGCACGGGGTACGCTGTTATACCCTTGATCTCAGTTGTACCCTCTAATTCGGTATCTGTTTTACCCCGATAGGTTAGGCCGATCGCCAAAGATCTGATGGGGGTGAACATCACACCGACGTTAAACGACCAGTTCAAATCGTCATCCAGGTCCGTTAACACCTTTTTATTATGCATGAAAGAAAATGCACCAATCGGCATAAACATGAGCCGCTCGACACCGCTATCGGTTTTTCCGATGGAAATACCCGCACCGATGGAGACATAATCATTGAACTTGTAGGCAATGGAGGGCGTGACAACCTCGCGGATATAAAAGGAACGGTAGGAATTGTAAGCACCCGGATTTTTGGCAAATCCGGAGGGTGAGATGTCTTTATCCCACTGGATATCGAGGCCGAAAGGCACATAAGCGGCGATTCCGGCGGAAAAACCTTTCCCGATGGGCATGGTAAAGCCCAGATGGGGCACAACCAGCATGCGGGACTCATCATACATATCGGTTGGCCCAATGGCACCGCCAGGAACAGCCACCGGATTCATCCCCGTTACCCGATAATCGTCTACGCGGAGAACCGGTTTGATGACGTTGGCCCCGACAGATAACATGGGCCGTGTGTTTAAGGACAAACCTGCAGGATTGTAATAAATGGCGAAGGGATCATCCGCATAGGCGCTGACGGCGCCGCCCATGGCCGTGTTCTTGGCGCCGATGCCATAGGTGT
>Ga0302253_1001597_pt1 | contig 13142 bp, 12 predicted proteins | sample AAG_RA_Trp_MG_FD_193537 | JGI IMG/M metagenome (GOLD analysis project Ga0302253, IMG submission 193537) | Enriched activated sludge microbial communities from anaerobic digester in WTTP, New Holstein, Wisconsin, United States - AAG_RA_Trp | ecosystem: Engineered > Bioreactor > Anaerobic >... | reverse complement strand
GGATCCCTGACGTTGCGTTGCTTATTTCCCGGGTTTTTAAAATTAGAAGGAATATATGCGAGCTTGATCGCAATGTCCTCACGGCCAATGGTTATGTTGTCAGTTATGACTTCAATTATGTTGCGCTTCTCCTGGAAAGGCATTTGGGGCCAGCGCTGGAATAGGTCTTTGGCGTCTCGTAGGATTGTGTCTGAGGATAGGGTCTGAATTTTGAGGAAGTCAATTTCAGCCATTAGTTCGGGCAGTTGGTCTTCGATTTGATTCAGTCGTTCTTCAAGCGGTTTATAATGCCGGGGAAAGCTGTCTTTGGATATTTCGCCAGATACACGCATGGAGACGAGTTCGTTCATTCCCTGACGGATTTTGTCGGCTTCTTTTGTTTGTTTGGACAGAAGTGTTTCTTTCTCCTGGATGATGGAGTCGGTTTGCGACAGATAGGTTTTAATGTCGGAATCAGTCAGGAGGAAGGATTTGAGTTGTTCATGATAGATTTCATCAATATCAGAAGCCGGGATCCGGTTCTTGCAGGCCTTACAGATGAAAACATTGGAGGGGTGGAAGAATTACATTTTTTTGCCACAAGTACAGTGCAGGAGGCCGGAGAGGAGATGGACCGGTTTGGGTCCGGCTTTCCGGCGCTTTATGGTCTGTTCTTCTAATATCCGGTTACATTCATCCCAGATTTTATCGGACACAACAGGCGGACAAGCGGATACTACCCAATCACTTTCCGGTTTTAGTTGCCAGTGCTTACCCTCTCCCAGGCTCTTTGTATAGTTGGCCCGGTGTTCTTCTTTGGCAGTTGGGTCTTTAATCAGACGGTCAATGGTAGTGTCAGAAAACTTGGAGCACGTAGCGTGGAAACGTGAAAACGATAAACCGGCACACTATCATCAGCAAACCAACACATTAGCATATCTTCACACCAGCACACTGAAAATGGCTTCCGGTTTGCCACACCTGATTGCCAACGGATCCCTGTTTATTTTTCTTTTCGCTCAGGCCGCATGGCCTCGGATTGGCGCCGAAACTGGGAAGCAGAATTAAAGGTAAAAGGGACAAAACGGAAGAGGAAAGTGGAGTGAAAAGTAAGTAAAAACCGTCAACGCTATCCAGGGACAAACTAAAAATTACCTTTTTCCTTCAACCTTCACTTTTACCTTCAATTTTCTGCCTTTTACCTTCTCCTCCACCCCTGTACGCTTTTTTCACTTTTCGCTCAGGCCACGGGGCCTCGGATTTTCTTCGAAGACCTGCCGTTTTCTTGTGACTGCAGAAAACATTGAACTACGTAGAAAAGAGTGAGAATCAGAAGCATAATGAGAGCGGGAATGTTCTGACCCCAAAGGGGTCATATGTTTATAGCAGGAATGTCCGGTTGATTTCATGACCCCGAAGGGGTCAAATGTGATTACGGGGAATCAGTTGGTTGTTTGACCAGTGTCGGAGGGAGGTGCGCGGTTGCGCGTTTGCACGTGGCGTTGAACGTGAAAACGATGAACCGGCACACTATCATCAGCAAACCAACACATTAGCATATTTTCACATCAGCACACTGAAAATGGCTCTCGGATTGCCACACACCTGATTATGTTTTCTAAATGCAAAAGCCACAACTATAATCCTGTACAGCCCGATATTTACTTTTTACCTTTCTCTTGAAACATATCACGTGTAAACCAGACTATATACAATAAGCAAGGAATTGCAATAATTAATGCTAAGGGCCTCGAATATGACCAGATTATTGTTCTGTCAAGTATTGCGACTACGATTACAAAAAGGTAAAAGTAGGCTTGGACTTTACTTTTAGAGATCGGTTTCATAATTATTGATCAACCGCCCTCTTTTCATTAGTGGCCTTTCTGGCCTCCTCCATTTTTGATGCTGCTTGCCTTAAATCATTGATTTTTGTTGCAGCATCTACTATTTTATATAATTTGGGGGCAAGAACTGGAAGGCCAAGACCTTCTACTGCCATAGCCTCAGGAATGGTACTTAACCCTTCATATAAGCATTGCACTGCCCCTAATCCAGTTTCATTGCTACCGAAGGATACAGCATCACTATTGATGATATCACTCTTTGCTTGCTCAAATTTCGCTTGATCTTGACGAGCCTGATAATTTTTCTCGCTGTAGTAATATTTATCATCTTTTTGGGCACCGATTGTTGGCTGTTCAGAAGCTTTTTGAACAGGAAAAGCCCTTGGTTCGCTTCTCCCGCCCCAGCTATACCTGCGCTGGTGACTGATTTCGGGTCCAGAAAGCATTCCAGGTTCATTTACTGAACCTCCTTTGTTCCGGTTCTCTACAAAATACTCACCATTTGTACGATCCCTTGAAACTTTTCCACCACCATGAGCTATTGAATAAAGAACAGCCCCGAAGAATTTTTTAAACTTCCCATCTGGATCCACATATTTTATCGGATTGTTCGAACAATATGCATACGGGCTTGTACTTGGTGCTTTTTCTGCTTTCGGATCCACCCCCAGCCACACGCTGGTTCTGGGGTCATAGTACCGTGCCCCGTAGTAGTACAGTCTACCTGCAGTTTTAGAGGTGTATTTTGTTGCTGATTCTGAGGTCATTGTATGGTTTCCCGTTGCCTTACTTACACCAAAAATACTGTTTTTCTTTTTTCAGTTGAAAAGAAAAAGTATGATTTTCAGGGACAATGTTTTAAGTGATTAAACAGATCCCATCATTAAACCGCCCTTAGGCACCTTTTGGGCCGTGCGCGGGGTGGAAGGCAAGGCTTCCGATCATTTTTTTATACCTTGATTATCAATATGTTCATAAAAAAATGACGGAACCTGGAAGGCCTGGCCTTGCCGGGGGCGGGTGGCCTTACCTTTGCCTAAGGGGCGGTTTAATGATACCTGCAGTCAGGGTTTGCCGGCGGGAGAATGCCAGTGGATATTTAACATAATATGCTTATAGGACAAGCGAATGATGCATTTATACCTATTGAAAATAGCTTGTACTATAAGATCATGTTATGTTAATATAGCCCGTTTGGTCGCTTACTGATTTTCTGGTGGTTTAAACCCAATCTGTTTCCTGTTTTCTTGGTCCAGTTGCTGTTGTTTGGCCTGCTCAAACTGCCTGAGATACTCAAAAATCAGGAGGATATTATTGTCGTGTTCCGTGAGTTGCTTTCTAAGTTCTTGTATTTCCTGAATGATGTCTTTATGAAAAAGGAGCATCTTCCGTAACAGTGTAAAAGTCCGCATGATGGCAATATTCACTTCAATGGCTTTTTTGCTGGTCAATACACTGGATAACATAGCCACACCATTTTCGGTAAAAGCAAACGGAGAAGCACCCCCAAGATGGCTCTTAGATGGTATCACATTTTGTGATACCATGTTATCTACTTCTATATCAGTAAGTTCAAACATAAAATCAGAAGGAAAACGATCTTTATTTCTTCGTACTGCTTGTTTTAATGCCCGGGTTTCAACCTCATACAATCCGGCAAGGTGAACATCAAGGATCACATTTTCACCCCTGAGGGTTAATATCTTACTGGCAATTACTGCTTCTTGAAGGGTGGGTAGTTTTTCCTGCGTCATTTTCCGGAGTGTTTGTAATTACAAAAGTAAATATTTGGAGATCACTGTATGTGATTTCAGTTAGGTTAAGTTGTATCCAAGCCATGCTCCAGTGGATGGAACAAGGATAGCTGTTTTTGAAGATCTTCAAGATTGGATGCTTTATAACGTTCAGTGGAACTTACATAACGGTGGCCAGCCATATATTGCACCTGGCGCAGGTTATGGCTTTTTAACCAGTGGGCAATGACACTCTGACGGATAATCCCGGCATTGATAACACTGGGATTGAGCTTTTTTAAAGCCTTAAACAGGTGTAACAGGCTGGCTTTGATGTTCAGTGAGCCTTCCATGCTGACAAAAAACTGGTCCGTGGAATTTATAAGTATTACAGGCCTTACAGTTAACAGGTATTGCTGCAGATCCAGTACCTGGTGTGCCATCAAAGGCAACACCCTGCCATTGCTGTGCCGGGAACCTGTAACCATTACTTTTCCTTCTCTTAACTTCAGGTGATCCACTTCCAATCGCAGTAGTTCATCGGCCGTAAGCCCCTGGTAAATGATCAGCCCCAGTATGGCCTTGTTGCGAAATGCCCTGTTATCCTTCACCTCATATTCCCGGTAAAGGGTCTCCAGTTCTTCAAAGGGGATAAGATTGCCTATGGCCTTTCTCCTTTTGCCCCGGATGTGGATACCGGCTGCCGGGTTCCTAACCGATCGGTCTAAACACTGTAAGTATTTGTAGTAGTGCCGTATGGACAGCAGTTTCCGGTTTACCAGGTTTACGCTGTTGCCCTCTGACCGTAGCTTTTCAGCAAAAGCCAGCACATCATTGTAAGTGGCATCACGGGGTTCTGTACCGGCAATAAACTCAAGGTAATGCAGGGCATAGCGTTCATGTTGGCAGATGGTGGGTAAACGGTATCCCTTCTGCTGAAGAAAGCCGGTAAACCCCTCAAAACTGCTCATTGACCAGGTCCTCCTTCACTGCGTTTCGGCGGATAAATGTGTATAGATTTGGGTGCTTTCTAAGCTGCGGTGCCCCAGGAACCGGCTTACATTCTCCAGGCTCATCCCCCCCTTTAACAGGTGGGTGGCTATGGAATGCCGTAAGGTATGCAGGCCGGTGGTACGATCTACCCCGGCTAGCCTTACAAGGCCCTTTAAACGCTCCATCACCGCCGGACCTTTCAAAGCTTTGCCCGTTACACCTATCAAAAAGGCCTTTTCTGTGGGGTTTACAAGTAATTGGCTACGCACAGTGAGCCAGGCTGCAAAGTCTTCCTTTATGGCCTGGTTAAACGGGATGTAACGCTCGCTGTAGCCTTTGCAACGCCTGACAAAGAGCATATTGCGGTGTAAATCAACATCCTGCCGATCCAATGCCACCCCTTCACTTCTGCGAAGGCCACAGCCGTAATAAATACCCAGCATGGCCCTGTCACGTATACCTAATAATGATTCATCAGTTACCCGGTAAAGGGAGCGGATTTCTAAAAGAGATAAAACCATTCTTTCCACGCTGCGCTGGGCCTTAGGCAGAGGGACATTAACTTCCAGGGTGTATTTTCCGGTTTGCTGTAAATAACGCCCAAAACGCCTCACTGCATTAAGGTTGGATGTGATGGAACTTATAGACAATGCCCCTTTGCTTTTAAGGTTTGGCCTTTGCCGCAGATATAGATCATAACTTTCAATGTGCTGTTGGCCAATATGGTCAAGGGTTTCCACTGACTGCTTTTCCAAAAAGCGCAGGAACTCCTCTGTAAACCTTACACTGCCGTAAACAGTAGAGGGAGCATAACCCAAAGAGCGCATCCAGCCTTCAAAGCCGTGGATGAGCAGGTTAAATGATGGTGTTTGAGGAGTGTTCATTTGAAAAGAAAAAATAAAAAGGGGGCCTCCCGTGATTTTCGAAGTATAACTGTTATACCTGGATATGTTTGATTAACTGTGTGTTATGAAGGTTTAAGTATAACACCCCCAGATTGTTATGGGTTGTTATACTTGTTGCACTCGATAAGTTGTTGATTTTTAGCGGATTTCAGATCCCTCACAATGCCGTTCATTAACTCAAGACTTTCCTGCAGGCGGTTATACTCATTCCACTGCACGATTAAAAACTCATAACCACTCTTGCGGTTGCCGCCGCTGCGCTTTATATACCCGCGGGCTTCCAGCTCATGGATATACCGGTTTACGCTCATAGGGTTCATTCTCAGCCGTCCCCGTATTTCCCGGGCATAAAAGCTCTCCTGGGCGGTGGATTTAAGGTAATATTTTACCCCTTCAAAGAAGTCCCTCAATGCCCTGGGAAGTTCATCACTCTTGGCCAACAGTATGTCCTTCAACAGCTCGTTAGCCGATTCAATGTCTTCTATGCTGGTTTCTATGTAAGGCAATCCGTAACCATCACTTTTCAACTCCCTCTGATACTGGTGATAGAAGGTTACCAGCTCGATGAACTGCAGGTAATGGGCATGGGTCCTAAGGGGCTTAAACACAGATTCAGGAAGCTTCAGATACTCGGCATAAGGGTTGCGGACTTTAACAGGCTTGAGTATGCTTTGCATATCCTTGAAAAACTCCTTTAAGTATACTTCCTTACGGGTATCCACCTTTCCGGCCGACACACGCCTCTGGTAGTCCATTACCGCTTCCCGGTGGGCAGCTGTGTTATCCAGGTAGATCAGCAGGCTGCGGTTGGCATTGTCCTCGTACAGTCGCTCTTTGGTGGTGGTGCCGGCCAGGCTGATCGGACCTTCCACATGCAGGGTAACGGTCTTTAGGTTGCCTTTGCTGTCTTTTACAGGTATGGTTTTACTAATCTTGCGCTTGGTCTGTAATTCCCGAAGTGGATACAGTACTTCCATAGCCCCGTCCAGATCTTCTATCAATACCAGCTTATGCTTTAACTCTTTCTGGCCAAAGTAATAGAAGGCATTTTCAGAGAGTATGGTTATTTCCAGCTTGTCAGAGTCCGGAATCAGTTCAGAGACCTTTTCCTGTAGGTAGGTTTTCCCTGTTCCCGAGCTTCCCAGGCTGATAATATGCAGGGGTTGTTCCCTAAGCCTTGAGGTAAAGACCAGGTACATCAGCAAACGGTTGGTTTCTTCTCCCACTACTCCGGTCCGCCCAATGTCCAGGTTGGTGCGGTTCAACAGGTCCGGGGCACTCAGGTAAGCGGTGGCTTTCCTGCGCCTTTCATCGGTTAGGTCCCTTACTTGCGGCCGTCTGGCTTTCAGGCTTTCTATCCGGGAGAAGCGGTATTTCTCCAGCTCTGCGGTGAGCTCTGCCAGGGCACGGCGTAACATACCGGTACCGGTTTCCAGCTGCTCTGCAGCTTTTAAGATAAAACGTTCCAGGTAGTCGGCATGGTAAAGGTCCAGGCTGTGGCGTATAGAATGCAGTGGATCGGGTGAGTCGTTGCGACTGACCTTCACAGTAACTTTTAGCCGGTCAACCCCCTGAAGGTTCAGGCCTCCTAACAACAAAAACTCAAGTATCCCGCTCTGGTAGGTGATCAGTTCAGGATTGCTTGTATTTAAAGTGCCTTCAGCCCCTCCCAACCCTCCCCAGCCGGGGAGGGCTTTGCTTTCTGTAGCTGCAGTTTCAGTTGAAAATAAAAATTCTCTTTCTTTTATCAGTTCAGCCAGAGCTTCCCTGCCATAGTTCACCCACATGGAGTTAATGTCTTCGCCCTCCGGGGTAACAACCCGGCTTAGTTGTATTTGCGGTAAAAGCTCATGTAAAGTAAGGGAATGCTTTTCCACCGCCAGGTTTCCGGCCTTATCACCGTCAAAGAAAAAGATTACTTCCTGTAAGCTTTCCAGTGTTTTTATTGCTTTCAGGTGTTCACCTGTTAAACCATTAGTGCCATAGCAGGCCAGTACTGAAGCCTCAAGGTTTTCCATCCGTGTAAGGCTGGCGGCATCTATCACAGCTTCCGTCAGGATCATCGTTTGGGTATCCGCTGAAGGATAGCCAGGATAAAGCCCCTGTCTTTGGGCACTGTAGTAATGCTTAGCAGTATCATTGTTCAAGATACTCCGTCCGTAAAAGCTTACAATATCTCCTTTCTTGTTTTTTAAAGGAAAGACAATGCAATGCTTCATGCCTTCCATCTCTTTACCAGTATTAAACCCACATTCCGCACTTTCCAGACCTCGTTCTTTAAGATAGGACAAGGCTTTGCTGTTCTTTTTAAGGGTTGCTTTGAGCTTTAAGTAAGTGTCTGAAAGATCATTCTTAATATCAGGTATATTTACCTTACCAACTGTATCAACTATAACGCCAGCTCCGGCAAGTTCTCCGGCTTTAAGTAAAGCTTCATGCTTGGAGATCTTATCCATCTTTTGAATAAACTCTATGGCATCCCCGCTACCGGCATCACAGTTGCTGCTAAAGCAAGTCCAAGTGTTGGTTTGCGGATAAACCTGCAAACTGGGTGTTTTATCCTGGTGGAAAGGGCAGAGCAGGCGGTTGTTCTTATCTGCTCTCAAACCATAGTAGGCCAGTACTGTTTCTATGGAAAGGTGGCTTTTGATATCAGAGATGTCCATTGTTGAAAAGTTATGTGCCGATTTGATACAGGGCAAAAATATAATTAATGTTCCTTTATGGCAACATAAACTTATCAACAGGGAACAAACAATGCGATGATGCTGTTTTATTGACTACATTTGTATCAGCAATAACAAGAACATCATGAGCATTGGAAAAAACATAAAGAAGATCAGGGAAGAAAAGGATCTTACCCAGCAGCAAATTGCAGCACTTATCCATATGCACCGGTCTAACTACTCCAAGATCGAGAGCGGACAGCGGGAGATTTCCATAGATGCACTCAATACCATTGCCCGGTATTTTGATATGACCATTGACCAGATCATAAACTATGAAGCTGGAGTACCTAAAGAAATCACCATCGAAGACAAATCCCTGATGGAACAGGTCAAACTCATACAGGAACTGGAACCCGAAGAAAAAAATATGGTCTTTAAAATGGTTGATACTTTTCTTACCAAAAAGAAGTTTAAAGAATTCTTCCAGCAAAATGTAGCGACCCTTTAATCCTGCCGGCAATGAAGACTTATTCCATCACTATACCGGACGACAAAGAAAAGACATTCCTTGAATGGATGAAGAACCTTGCCTTTGTAAAGCAAATTGAACAACAAAGCAGCAGTATCGATATCCCGGAAGAGCACAAAGAAATTATCCGGGAGCGTATGAAGACTACACACAAAAAAGACATGCTTGACTGGGACCAGGTAAAAGACAACTTCCGCCTCTGATGAAAAAGGTCAGGAGATTGCTTATCAGTCCGCAGGCTAGAGAGGATATCCAGCAGGCCATTGATTACTACAATACCTGCCAAAAGGGTCTGGGTAAGAGATTCCATTCTGAAGTTAAACGAACTTTCAGTTCCATACAAAAAACACCCGCCTTCCAGGTTCGTTATGATGACATACGGTGTTGCCCCTTAAGGGTGTTTCCGTACATGATCCATTACACCTTCGAAGATGAAACTGTATCTGTATGGGGTGTCATAGGAACAGCCCAAGATCCGGAAAAACACTGGAAGCTTGTAAAACATTAAGTGCTTAGTACGTTCTAAAATGGATAATTAAACTCTAACCTGGACAAGCTACACGTATTATATTATTCGTAGGTTATCCCAAGTTTTTCAATGATTTTTCGCGAATACTCGGTAATTTCATTCATATACCATGAATCATTAATTCGGATCTTTCTCACGTCAGTAAGGAGCTGGATAAAGTCATTTACAGAATACTTTTTTAGTAATCCCTTTGATTTTAGTTCGGTATAAAGATGTTGGTACCATTGGAGGGTTATATGGTTAACGAACATCCATCCCTGAAGGGTTTGTTCATCTTGCATGTAGGTGTGATCTGCCTCCAATACATTCTTCATTCCGTCAAACAGAACCTCAATGGTCATTCTTGATTTATAAGACTGGTAAATATCAATGGCATCCTTACGTTTTAAATTGGTCAACAGAGCGATGGTTCCGAAAGTATTTCTTTTAGTGTGGTATTCGGTCAGGGTATAATTTTCTGGATGTGTGTCTATTCGCCTGAGATAGTCCTTCTCCTCGTTAAGTTTTAATGATTCATCCAGGTAGATATCTAGGTATAGCTTATTCCAGGTAAACTCCTGGTACCAGATGATGCGCTTTTCGTGTTCAAAGTACTGGTTCTCCTTTTTAAAAGTGTTATCCCCCAATAAGGAATAATCCAGTATTGGGTTGTTCCTTTTCAGAGGGAGGATAAACTTAAGGTTTTCAGCCAGAAGCAGATCAATGTTCTTTTGTGAGAAAAATCCCTTGTCTGCAATAATGACAGCATCGCTTAGACCTGCTTCCAGCAAGCAGTTTTTAAAAGCCTTAACCTCTCTGATATTGCCGTGTAACAGACGGTAATAGACCGGCATGTTCGTTTTGGCTGAATAAAGGTACATCAGGTTAAAATGAGGGTCAAAGGTTAAATTGTTGCTATAGCCTTTCCTGGAAAGGGTAATCAGGTTAGAATTGGAAAAGACATTGGTGGCATCCATTAACAGATACTCATCCTTAAGGATAAAGTCTTTCATATAGGCCAGCTTCTCATCGGTCATTGCCCCGATCTGGTTTAACACCTGAGATGAAGTCTTTTCATTAAAACAACGGGCTTTCAAAAATTCAGGGAGATAACTCTGTTTCAATCTGAATGGAATGCTTTTTAATGGGCATCGGTATATAAACCTGCAATAGGCAATTTGAAGTATGTGCTTCCAATGATCCGGGAAGTTCTTTTGAAGGGCTTTGATGTATTTATCAAACTTACTGGTAACCAAACATGAAACACCAAATTCCTTGATTTGAGGCTTCTGCTGTAATTTCATTTCAAGCGCACTTTCAAGTTTCCGCTTCCCCGAAGGAATAAAACCATCCTCTGTCACACGGCCAAGTATTTTTCCTGTAACCTTTTTAGGCCCCTTTTTGACCTTGTCATAAATAGTCTTGTACTTATAGAGGTAATACTTACCCCTGATCAACCTGAGTTCCGTTCCAGGTTTTTTTTGATCCAATGCCCATTGAGGATGTTTACTTGTTTTCATATGATACGTGTTTACGTATTACAAAGTAACAACTAAAATTCACTGCTGTCAAGCATTTTCATCAAAACTTATAAACTAATACGTGTTAATATCCAGGTTAGAGATTAAACCAAAATTAGGAAGAATAAATAGTACTTGTCATATCCAATCAACTATTGGTGGTTTCTCAGATAAAATGTCAATACAGTCGCAATCTGTAGAAATAAAGTAATGCTCGATATCATATACTTTATAAGTGAGGCCATCCATTTCTTTAAGGAAATCATGAATGAATGATGAGTTTATTACCTTGTAGAATGTATTATCTAATTTTCTTCCGCTATTGCCCCATGATTTAAGATAGTACATTTCATCAGTATTCCTATATGTTATTTTATCTTTAAAAGTGATTCTTAGTATCTCAGAATCATCATTTTGAAGTAAAATCCTAAACCCTTCATAATCATCGTGCAATGCGTGAATGTGAAAATTTTGGTTCATATTTGGAAACGGATTCCAAATTTCAAGTAAATCAGTTATTTCATTATTCATCTTCGACTCTTATTTTAAAAGGCTTCGAGCCATCATTCTTGTTAATTTGAATTGTTGGCCCACTACCACCGGAATATTTTGTAACTGTTACACCATCAATATCAACACCACCACTGGCTCTTGGTGACCCTCCCTTTGTTATTTCTTGAAATATATCATCAATTTTTCCTTTAATAGGCGTAAGACTGATTTTGGCATTTTTTTGATTACTAAATTTTCCTGCTGCCTTTAATAAATCATCTACCTTTCTAATGCACATTTTCGGGTTACCTTTAAGCGCAGATACTACTAAAATACCAACCGAAGCAGTGATATTTGCAGATTTCTCACCCATTCCTAAATATTGCAAGCCTTCAGAAATTGCATCTGTTGCCAAGCCAAAAAGTACATCTAGTACAGGGGCTGATTCTATTCTCCCAGATCCATTCCCAAGAGGTGCTAATTGCAATGGATCAGCTGAAGGATTTGGAGTAGAACCTGGTGTATTTGATTTTAATGCTGCCTCTGCTTTTTGCCAATTACTCAACGATGGACTAGAACTTCCTTTAATTGGCTCCTGTGCATATTTACCATCAATGTCAATAAACCGAATAGGATTGTCGAGAGTATAAGTATAAGGGCTCCACCCCGGAAATTTATCACTCATCGGATCCACCCCAAGAAACACGCTGCTCCTGGGATCATAATACCGTGCCCCGTAGTAATACAGCCCACTTTCATCATCCAATTCCTTTGCATTAAATTTATACATACTTTTAAATGTTCCAACATTTTCTTCAACAAAAACCTCGCCAAATGGAAAGTACTCAATATGTTGTGTCGCTAAACCAGATGCATCGCTAATATAAGATGCACTGCCGAGGTGGTCAGGGTGGTAGTAATAAATATCCTCTTCAGGTTCATCAGCAACATTCTGAAGCATAATTTGTTGAGATAGATATTGAGAGAAAATGACCGCTGATGGAATCCTGAGGCTGTCCAAATCGTGATAGATCATGTCATCATTATCAGATCTCTTTGCTTCGTAATCTTGATATGATTGTACGTCAAAACCATAAATAAGATCAAACAAAGGAACCAGGGAGTTTTCCAATCCACCTCCGATCACGCTTGCAACTCGTTCGCTCCCTGCGTAATAGTGCTTTGTATACCCTTTATTGTTAAACACTAAATATGGACTCGTATAAAGAGTCTGAAGGTCTGATTGATAACCAACCCAATAAACATTTCCATTAATATCCAGTTCAAGATAATTTGCATCAATTTTTACAGTCCGTTCTCCATTACCGTCATAGGTATAACATCCCAAACGTTCATTGGTATTTATTTCTTTTAAACGATTTTCTTCATCCCATAATAATCTCTTAAAGGGGGTTTCTGCTGCTCCTTCATATTCACGAACAAGGTTCCCGTTCGCATCATACTCCAGGGAGTTATTCCCAATAACCGAGGGAGCATGTGGCTGGGATCCAGTATAGTAATAATCAAAGGAATACGATGTTTTTGATTGAGAATTATTGTTAATCTTATGTTCCTGCTCCTTAATATCAATTGTCCCTGAATTATTATATGCTAAATCAACAGTGAACTCATGTGTATTAGTTCCGTCTGACCACTCACCTTCAGCATTTGTTAGTCTGGACAGATCATCATAGGTATAATAATAGTTTGCCGGGCCTCCAATAGTATTATACTCATACTTGACAGGTTTGCGAATGCAAAGCTGTTTAGTAAGAGTAATGCCGTACACCCCTGGATAGAAATTTTCTCGCAAACTCATTCCGTGTCGGTATAGATTGTTGCTGAGCAGAATTTTCCAGCGAAATTATATTGCCGACTGCATCAAACGAATAGGTGTTATCTATCATCGTTTCATTATTGGCATTTTCTGAAAGCAGATTATTTAACCAACGGCGTTCACCATCATA
>Ga0302253_1001596_pt1 | contig 13146 bp, 12 predicted proteins | sample AAG_RA_Trp_MG_FD_193537 | JGI IMG/M metagenome (GOLD analysis project Ga0302253, IMG submission 193537) | Enriched activated sludge microbial communities from anaerobic digester in WTTP, New Holstein, Wisconsin, United States - AAG_RA_Trp | ecosystem: Engineered > Bioreactor > Anaerobic >... | reverse complement strand
ACGTGTTGGAAGTCACATCCTGTCCGTTCAGGCAGATCTGGACGAATCCGGCCGCCTGATTGGTGGTGTACTTGGGAGGCCAGCTATGCTCATTGCCGTTGCAAACGGCTTCGATGTAAGCGTAGCCGTACCACGAACCATCGAACGTGAGAGGCTGTCCCGGGCTCGACTTGAGCGTGTTGCCCCAGTTATCCCAGGTCTCGGTGACCAGATTGGGACATGGGACCAACAGCTCTGGTCCGGGAGTGACGCGGATGCCCGTGGCCGGGCAGCCATTGGCCGGAGGCGGCGGATTGCACACGCCGTCTTCGTCCGTCAGGTTGTCGCAGTCGTCATCCTTGCCGTTGCAGACTTCGGCCGTAGGCACGCAAGCCGTGGCCGCGACGTCTTCGCAGGCTTTGGTGTCGCTGCGCGGCGTGGTGAGCGTGACCTTGCCGTTGGTGCACGCCTTCCATCCGCTAACGCCGCTTTCGTAGGTGAGGTCGTTGCCGTCGCGGTTGTAGTTGAGACCCGCCTCAACCTTGGCGTCGCCCGTGGTGCTGATGACCGCCTTAACCACGATTTCGCGGCAACCCGTGATGTCCCAACCCTCGTGCCCCATGTGGAGCAGATAGGGATTCAACGGCACGTCGTACGTCGTCTTGCCGCTCTGGAAGACGTTGTTGTAAATCACGTCCGGTTCGTTGCCGTTGTACCAACCCTGACGGTCGTACCAAGCGGCCCAAGTGACGCCGGACGCGCCAACCGCGGTGCCGCTGTTGGCCACCACGGTTCCGTCGTAACGGATGCAGTAGCCCGAGAACTCATGGATGGTCACGGTCGAATTCGGGGAATCGGCCGTGATCTGGAGCCAGGGCCGGGTTTGGTTATAACCGGCCTCCAATCCACGCTCGAAGTGGCAGACGTAATCGTTGGGATCGCACTCCGGAGGAGCGCCGACCGTGCCGCAGGTCGCGGACGACGTACCGGACGAATTGCCTTCGTCGGTTTCCTTGATGCACTCGATGTCCCCGCCGGAAACGCTACCGTTGAAGTAGCACTGGCCATGGGAACAGTAAAGCGTGGCGCCGTTCAGGCAATGCTGATAGGCGGCACACTGAGAGTCGCTGCTGCACTTGGCGCTCCCCACGGGAGAACCATTTTGAGCCGTAGATTCGTCCACTGACGGATACAGCTCGGAATTGTCGCCGCCACAACCGTTGGCGAGGACAAGAAGGAGGATGGATGGCGCACTGCGCCATGAGCCGGTTTTCTTCATCGTGAAAATCTAGCCTCTCTACTGAAAATTATGTTGGGAATGAACGTTGCGCCTTGTGGGCGGCGGAGGATACCCTGTCACCCCGCAATTCCAGTATATTGACAGCCCATATTTGTTGTCAATGCCCGGTTTTCAGACCCCCGACGTAACCAAAAAAATAAAAAACCCCGGAATAAACCGAGGCTAAGAATGCGGGAAGTCGAAGAGCCTGATGGGCAGCTTGGAGCGGGCCAACGTGGCCATGAGCTCGAACCTGACCTCGACCGGCATGTCGCGCCCGCTGATGACCACGCCGATGGGCGACGTTTGGCCGTGCTTGTCGCAGAAATGCTCGAGGAAATTCTTCATGATTCGAGGGGCCTGCTCGTAGGCACCGTCCGCGTGCGCGACGACGCCGTAATAGACGCAACAATCGCGCGACATGGCATACGCCTTTCCGAGGGGACGGATCTCATCCGTAAAGCATTCGAACATCTTGGACGCATAGCCCCGACCCAAACCCGTGGTCGGCAGCAGGAACACCACGGTATCCGGCGGATTGTGGCACTCCATGGGATCGCCGACGAGCATGTCTACAATGGACATTCGGACCCTCCTTCGCGGGCTTGAATTAACCCTTTTTAGTCTAAAAGTCAAGTCCGCCACGACACGCCCGCGACCCCTGAAAATAAAAAGCCACGAATCCTTGGATTAGGGCTCAATGAGACTTTGGCAAAACCGCTCCTGCGGTTGCACGATCCACGGGCGCGAACCGTCGGAATCGGGTGCCACGGCTTGGGCGTAAAAATCCGGAACGAATTCAGACCACGTCTTGTGCCACACCGTGGCCGTCTTGATCTCTTGGCGCGGGATGCTGTACCACCAATTCAGCCACTCCACGGTCTTGGCCAGGGTCAAACCGGTTTCCGTCAGGTCGTCCAACACGAGGATGGACTGGCGGCGCAGAGGCTTGGCCGAGGTCAAATCCCGGCTGAAGAACATCTTCTCTTGTTGCGTGCCCTGTTCCGGGTAGCTAGCCACGGACAGGACGGCCAACGGCACGCCAAAGGCGCGCGACGCGATTTCTCCAGGCAGGAGTCCGCCGCGCGCCACGCACACCACCTGTTGCGGCATGAAGCCGGACGCTCTGATGGTCCGGACTAGATGCCCAAGCATCTGAAGGTACTCTTCGAATGTGACACATATCTTGCGCGGTTCGACCGGATGCGACATGGCGACCTCCTGTATGAATAGCGATACTACAACGCCCGTGACGTTCTGCCAAATCACGATCATCCACGCCTGCGCGGACATGACAACGTCATATGTCTTGCGCGACGTGCGTGAAAAGGATTTAATGTCCCGGCATGACGCTGGAATTCACCCCGCAATTCAACCAAGCCTTGTCGCGCATGGAAAACGGCAAGGCTTTTGTGTTCGTCACCGGGCGCGCGGGCACGGGTAAAAGCACGCTGCTCAGACACTTCGTGCTGAACACCAAAAAGAACACGCCCGTATTGGCGCCCACCGGCGTCGCGGCTTTGAACGTGGACGGCGAAACCATCCATCGCTTCTTCAAAATCCCGCCGGCCGTGACGCCCGACATCGCGCGGCGCGAAGCGCTGGAAAGGAAAAACCTCGGGCTGTACCGAAAAATAAACATCCTGGTCATCGACGAGATATCCATGGTGCGCGCGGATTTATTGGATAGCGTGGACGCGTTCCTGCGCACGGCCCGGCGCAACGACATGCCGTTCGGCGGCGTGCGCGTGGTGGGCATCGGCGACCTCCACCAACTGCCGCCCGTGGTCACGTCCGACGAATCCCCCACCTTCTCCCAATATTACGCCACGCCGTACTTTTTCTCGTCGCACACGTATCGCCAATTGGCGCAAATCAACATGGTGGACTTCGTGGAATTGGACAAGGTCTACCGTCAAAAAGACCAGGACTTCATCGACCTGTTGAACTCCATCCGCAACCGCACGGTCACCGAGGAGGGCTTGCGCACGCTGAACGCCCGTTTGACTTACGACCAGCCGCCGCGCGACGCCATCATCCTGACGCCTACCAACGCCGCGGCCGACTACATCAATCGTTCGCGCATGGAAGAACTTGCCGACGAACCGCGCGCATTTGAAGGTTCGGTCCAAGGAAGGTTCAACGAACGCGATCTGCCGACCGACGAAAACCTTGAATTGAAAATCGGCGCGCGCGTCATGTGCGTGGCCAACGACCAGCGCGGACGCTACGTGAACGGCAGTTTGGGTTGGGTGCGCGGCCTGAACCAAGAGACGGTCACTGTAGAATTGGACGGCAAACCCGGCACTGTCGAAATCGAAACGTTCACCTGGACCGTATTCCGCACCAAATACGTCAAACGCACCGACACCTTGGAACGCGAAGAGATCGGCAGCTTCGAGCAACTGCCGTTGCGCTTGGCCTGGGCCGTGACCATCCACAAAAGCCAAGGCAAAACTTTCGACAAGGTGACATTGGATTTGGGGCGCGGCGCTTTCGCGGCCGGCCAAGTATACGTGGCGCTCAGCCGTTGCACGTCGCTCGAAGGTTTGCATTTGGTTAAGCCCGTGACCTTGCAGCAAATCAAATTGGACGAGAGCATCGTGAAATATCTCGATCGGTTCCAAAACCCGGACGTTCCTATCGACGAAGACGCGCAAGACGATCCGTTCATCGAAGAGCCTCGGTATATCGAGGAAGAGTAAACAACCAACCATTCCGTCATGCCGAACTCGCCTGTCCGCCTCTGGAGGGTTTTGGCATCAAATTTAATCACACGGATCCTGAATCAAGTTCAGGATGACGACGGCTAACTCCCATTGACAAAATGGCTTTTTTATACTAACCTCAGCCATGGTTCATTCGCCGTTTAAACACTAAAACAAGCGCAAAAACGAGGTTTTAAAGTGAAAAGACCTAGGAAGCTCGTTGTTGTACATGACGGAACCGTGCATTTTGACGAAGCCCTGTCCGTGGCCATGCTCAAGACGTTGTTCGACGTTACGGTCGTTCGCACCCGCGACATCGTGAAATTGGAAGACGCGGACATGCGCGTGGACGTGGGCGGGCGTTTCAATCCTGATACCGGCGATTTCGACCACCACCAACCCGACGCGCCGCGCCGTGCCAACGGCGTCAAATACGCGGCCGCGGGCCTGGTCTGGCTCGCATTCGGCGATAGGATTTGCGGCGACAAGGACGTGGCCGAACTGGTGGACCGCGTGCTTATCCAATCGGGTGACGCGGCCGACAACGGCGAAAGCCCCTGGAAACATCTTCACAATCCTACGCCCTACACCGTGTCCTTCATGGCCGAAGCCTTCAATCCCACCTGGCTCGAAACCGACCTGACGGAAGAGCAGGCGTTCGAACAGGCCGTTGAATTCGCCAGCCTGGTGCTCGCGCGCAACATCGCACAAGCCAAGGCCGGCGTCGCGGCGCGCACTCTCATCCGGCAAGCGGCCGTCGAGCGTGAAGACCCGCGTATTCTGGTTTTGGACCGCAAGCTACCGTAGCAAAACGCGGTGGCCGAAGAGTTTCCGGAGATCCGCTACGTGGTGTACGACGACGGCAAGTACTGGGGCGTGAGGTCAGTGCCCGTAGCCCCTGGCTCGCCCGACCCGCAGCATCCCCTGCCCGCAAGTTGGGCCGGCAAAAAAGCCGCGGACCTCTCGGCGACCACCGGCGTGCACGACGCGCTGTTCTGCCACGTCAACCGCTTCATCGCCACGGCGCAAACCCGCGAGGGCGCGTTGCGGTTGGCCGAATTGGCTTGCGCATGAGGTGAACATGACGACCGAAACCCAAAACCAGACGCTGCGGGCGCTGCTGGACTACGCCAACTCGCCGGAAACCTTGGACACGGAACGCGAAGACTGCGAATTCTGCAAAGGCAAAAAATCGCACGTCTCCAATCGGTCCAAGACGGCTTTCTACTGGACGCTCGGCTTGTGCGGCCTGGCCACTTGGCTGACTTGTTTGGTGCTGACCGACGACCATCGTCCGTCCGTGGGTTCGCTGTTCGTGGTTTTCATCATCGAAACCGCAGGCGCGGTCTTCGCCTGGCCCAAAGTGGAAAGCCGCGCGCGGCGCGAAGCCCATCAGGCCTTGGAACGGAACAAGCGCCAGACCGTGCGCATGGCCTTGGCTTTCCAGGCTTTCGTGAAGCACATGCACCGGCAGACGCTAGGTCCGTTGGGCTCGTTGAACTTCGAACTCCCATCACTGATCGAGGCTTTCCAACAAAAAGCCATGGCCGAACAGTATCGGCTGAGGATGCAAGGCGGTGACCGCGAGCGGCTGATGGAGTTGCTTTCGGCCGTGGCCCACGGACGCGAGATCAACGCCGAATTCACGGCCTACCGCGACCGCGCCGAACGCTTCCTGGACATCAACGCACAACTGGCCAGCCTGTTGAACCTCGACGTGCAGGTCGACCCCGAAAAAGAGCCTGAAGCTTATCGCGAATTCACGGACCAATGCTTGGAGCTATTCCGCACGGCCAGCCGTTGGCACGACGCCTTGCGCAAGGCGGTCGGCCAAAAAACGGCGGACGAGATGCAAACGGCGCTCGGAGAAAATTTCGACCACGCCGGCGCGCTTGCCGTTTTGGAAAAACTCCTCAAATCCCTGCCCCCAGTCCCGCTCAAGGACTGACGGCGCGGGGATTTTTCAATTAAAAACCGACGGTCATCCCGTCGGTTCAGAAGATTCCTTGGACAGTCCGTCGTCCACGTGTTCGGTCAGGATTCCCGCCCCTTCGTCGAGCAGGTCGCGCGCTCGAAAAGGCTTGATGCCCTTGGAATTGCGCAAACGCCTCACTTGCCCCGCGCCCGCGCCGAGCAGCCTGGCGATGACCGCGTCCGGCAACTTGCCCAGGAACGGTCCCACGTGCTTGCGCCAGTCCAGGTTGGCCTCGAAAGCGTACTTGAGGCCCAAACGCGCGAACGCCTGCTTGAGCCCGCCGAAGTGCGTGACCGCGGAGTTGTACACGGCCGAATGCACGACGCGGATGTCATCGACCGGAAGCTTGCTCAACGCCTTGAGCCTTTCCAGGGTCTGCGTCGGGCAATAGTACGCCATATCGACGCGCGAATATTGGGTCGAGGCGTACAGCCTGGGTTCGCTGCGCAAACGGCACTTGGGGCACTCGGTGGTGTAGTCGTTCGGATCGTCGCGGAATCCTATGAGGATTTCCAAATCCGTAAACTCATGCGCGCAATTGGGATTGTGGCACACGCAACGCGGCTGATAACGCCTTCCCCGCACGGCCTCCACCAACTCGCGCTGGCGCTGCAACATGGCCTGCTGAAGGACGACGCTTTGCGCCTGATCGAGCCTGAACGCATGACTTACGGTATGCCCGACGCTAAACCCATGTCCCATGGAAAAATTCATCGGATGCCCTTTCATTTTTAATGTAATGACGCGTTGATTGGTTATCATTTTTTGGGTTTTTTGTCAATCGTAAACACGCAGTCCGGCGCGTTTGTGTTATAATGCCCGCATGCTTCCACGTTGGATGAGGTTGCTCGCCATGGGCGACATGGTTTACCTGATGGCGTTCGGGCTGTTGGCCCCGCTTTTCGCGTTGTTCCTGAAACAGCAGATACCCGGCGTCACTCCCTTATCCGTGGGTTTTGCCGAAGCCGTATTTTTGTTGGTGTTGGGAACGGTGCGGCCGTTTACCGAGCTCGCGTGCCGCAACGACTTCCGCGGCTGGCGCGCGCAAAACTTCCTCTGGTTCGGCAGCGTGTTGGCCGTGGGCGCGCCGTTCTTTTACCTCATGGCGCGCGACATGGTGGACATTTACGTAATCCAGGCTTTGTACGGCGTGGGTTTGGCGTTCTCCGAACCGGCTTGGGACAGGATGGAACAAAAGACCTGCCATTTGGCCAACGGACCCGTATGGTTTAGGTTGGATGCTTTCGGCGCCCTCTTGGCCGCGGGTTTGGCGCTCTTAGGCGGCATGATCGCGGACAGCCAAGGCATACCCGCTCTGCTCGTGTTCTTCGGCGTCACCTTGTTTTTGGCCGCCCTGCTCATGGGCGCGGCCTACCGGCGCTTGGCCCTGAACGCGCGGGCCTGAATGTATGAAAATCCGATTGCTTAAAAACCTGTTCGCCGCCGACCTGTTGCTCTTGGGCAGCTACGGTTTGATGTTGCCGATCTTCGCCATCTTTTTGACCGACCGCCTGCCGGACGCGGGCATCGAATCCGTATCCGCGGCCGCGGCCGTATGGCTGTTCGCTTACGCCTTGTTCGATTGGACGTACGCGACGTTCCTCCAACATGGTGACGCAAACAAACGTGCGCGCGGCGGTTTGATCGCAGGTTCGGCGTTGGTGGCGGCCGTGCCCCTGGTCTATTTGATGGCCACGGACATGGCGCTGATTTACGTCGCGCAGTTGCTTTTGGGTTCGGGCTTGGGCTTGGCCAAATCCTCATGGAGCCATTTGATGCGCGTCGCGATTGACGAGAAGCACCGCCACACGGTCCGCAAGATGCGCCGTTTTTCCAATACCATGATCATGGCCGCGGCCGCAGCCATAGGCGGACTCATGGCCGCGCAACTCGGCTTCGACCGCCTGCTCTGGACCATGTTCGGCCTGGGCGTCTGCGCCACGGCCGTAGGCGTTGTCGCCGTTTTTGCGAATAAGGAATAAAAAACTTTCCTCCCCTTAATAAGGCAAAGCTGAGCTTAGCTCTGGGAGGTTAGGAGGGGTATCACATGAATAACAAAAAACCTCCCCTCACCCCTCCTTATTAAGGAGGGGAATCGACGTCTACCGATTGGCTTCGCGCCACTTTTTTATTTCCGCGTGGTCGCCCGAAAGCAAAACTTTGGGTACTTTCCATTTATTGTAAACGTCGGGCCGAGTGTATTGCGGGTACTCTTTTTTGTCGCCGTCGCTCCATGATTCCTCATCCAACGACGCGGGTTGACCGAGCACGCCCGGACGCAGACGCGCGACCGCGTCGATCATCACGAGCGACGCCAATTCGCCGCCGGTCATGACGTATTGGCCGATGGACAATTCTTCGTCGGCAAGTTTTTCCGCGACCCTTTCGTCCACGCCCTCGTAACGCCCGCACAAAAAGACAAGACGATCGTATTTGGAAAGACGTTTCGCGTCAGCCTGCGTGAAGGTTTTGCCTTTAGCGCTCGTAAGAATCACCCTGGTCCTAAGAGCGGAGCTCGAAGCCCGGAGCCCGTCATGCCGGACTTCGCGCTTCGGGCTACGGACTCTGAGCGCGCGCAGCGCATCAAAAAAAGGTTCCACCCTCATCACCATGCCCGCTCCCCCGCCGAACGGGCGGTCGTCCACGTGGCCGTGCTTGTCGATGGCCCAATCGCGGAGCTGATGCGCTTTGACCTTAAGCAACCCGGATTTTTGCGCGCGCCCCAAAATCGCGGTACCGCAATACGCTTCGATCATATCCGGGAACAGCGTCAGGACATCCACGGCCAACGGCTTTGTGTTTTTGTTAGCCATTTTGGCGTTTCGCGTTTCGCGTTTCGCGTTTTCAGTCTTCCGTCTTATGCCCTTAGACTTTAGTCTTTCGTCTTTAGTCTTCATGCCACTGATGATTCCATAAAAATCAATACTCGTCCACATCCCGACCCGAAGGCGTATCCGTCGGTTTTTCATAACTAAAACCGCCCGGATTGCTCCGAGCGGCTTTTATTTTTATCACTAGACTTGCGTCTTGGGTCTTCGGTCTTGCGACTTCAGATGCCCAAGTCGGCCAAATCGTCGTCGGTCACGGTCGCGCTCTTGGGAGCTTCGCCGGCCGGGGCGCTCGAACCCTTGGAATCCTGGTGCGCCTTGCGGGCCTCATCGGGTTCGAAGATCTTGAGGTTCACGCGGGCGTTCTCTTTGGCGCCCACGGTCTTGAGCAGGATGCGCAGGGCGCGCGCGGTCTGGCCTTGGCGGCCGATCACGTAGCCCATGTCATCTTGATTTATGTAGAGCGTGATAAGCACGCCGCGTTCGTCAACGGTCCGTTCGGTCCGGACGTCTTCCGGGTGGTTCACGATGGACTTCACCAGGAACTCTATAAACTGCTGGTCCTTTTCCGCCATAGCGGCTTTCGGATCGTTCCGTCCGCGCTCGCTCTTTGGGTTTGCAAAGCGGCGATGCGTGGGTACGGAACCAGATGGGCTTGCCCCAAGATGCGGGCCAAGCTGGGATTTATCTGAAAACGTCTGCGCTTCGGTACGGCATCTTCATTCCAAAGCGCCGATACCATAACACAAAAAACTCGTTTCGTCAATCAACAATGACAAATATTTGGCTAGGTTGAGATGCATTTTTTCATCCTAAAAGCCGAATTATCGATACAAAAAAGGCCTTGCGGCCTTTTTTATTTTTTACGCGGCTTGTTTCTTGGACAGTTTTTCCTTGCGCTTCTTGGACAGGCTCACGACTTTGCGTTTGTCGCCTTCGACCAAGCCTTGGTCCACGAACAGGTTCCAGACCGTGTCCGTGCACTGGGCGCCGTTCTTGATCCAATATTCGATGCGGTCCTTCTTGACGTTGAAGGTGACGGGATTGGTGCGGGGGTTGAAGTTGCCCAGGATTTCCAAGGCCTTGCCCCACGGGTCGCGACCCTTTTCCATGATTACGAAACGGTATTCGGGCTGTTTCTTCTTGCCGATGCGGGTGAGACGGATAGAAAGCATAATCGGAATGATTTGATTAAATTATTACTGGCGAATAACCAATTACCAATTGACCAATAACCAAGTAGGAATCAAGACCCGCCTTGGTCATTGGATTTTGGTCGTTGGTCATTTCATAGGCTTTGGGTTACCAGACCCTGGGCCGTGAGAGCTCTTTGGCCTAAACCAAAGTCTTGACGATGGGCACAATATAGGCCAGACAGCCCGAAACGTCAAGAGCCGTACCGCCAAAAAACCGAGGCTTTTCAGGTCCTCGGTTTGCCCAAATGGCGCGTAGGTCAACCGTTAAAACTGCGTAACGTCGGCGCGCCGGTGGAGTTCCTGGGCCGGTTCTTTTTCGCCCGCGACGAACCGTTGTCGTTTGCGGCATCGCGTTGGTTGGCCGCCACCTCCTGCGACGATACCGGAGACATGCCGCGCAACGTCCTGCCGGATTCCGGCGCACTGCCCAGGCGGATCGTTTTTTTGGATCGCGGTTCGCTGGATTTTAAGGTTTTGGATTCCGGACCCAAACCGCGCACGGTCTCGCGGCGCGGAGCGCTCATGGGCATGCCGCGTACGGTTCTGCTTTCCGGTTGGGTGGGCGGGGCCTCATCGCGTTCGGTTGGCGGTTCCATGCGTTCCGTATCCGGCGCCGGTTCTGACTCGCGAACAGTGTCCGCCGGAGCTTCCATGGTCCTTTCGGTTCGCGGTTCAGGAACTTCCGCGCCTATCGGCAACATCCCAAACCCGCGTCGCGTGAGGCCACGACCCGCTATCGGCGCAGCAACCTCGGCACCAGAGGACACATACCGCGTGGTCTGCGCTTCCTGGTCAACCTCAGGCGCGGTCTCCGAACGTATGGTCGCGACTTCCGCTTCGGTGTCAGGCGCGGTTTCCACGCGCAACGTTTCGGCTTCTTCGTTCGTAAAAACGCGTTCGGGTTCGCGGACGGTAGTGGCTTCGGTTTGAAACGGATTGAGGCTAGGCGGCCTTTCCGCCACGCTCGGTTCGACTGTAGTTTCAGGCGCGGCCTCTTGAGGTTGTTCGGCAACTTTGACCGGGACTTCCTCTGACGCGGCTTCGGCTTCCTGTTTGCGTTCGCCGCGTTTGGGCATGTGAGCACCGAGCATGCCCGCGCCAGCCAAAGCGCCTGTGGCTATGGCCGCGGCATCGAGCGCGCTTAGGTCTCGAGCCGCCTTGACTGCAGACTGTGTGGCTTCGTTTCCGGTTGCGACAGGCGCCTCAGACGGTTGCACCCCTTCAGGCACGGTCTTATTGCGAACGCCGCGCAACGCCTCTTCCGCATTGAACCGCCCCACGCGCGGACCTCCGCCGCGGCCCTGCAACGCCTCCCAATCGGCCTTTTGGGCGAGGATGTGCCGCTCCTGCGTATTGGCGTACTCGAGATTCTGTTGCGCTTCGGCCAATTTTTCCTGATAAAAAGCGCGTCGCGATTCAGCGTTGTCAAAATCCCTGACCATGCCGCTCCACTTCTTCATCAAATCCGGCGAATACCTGACCGTACCCTGGGCTTCGGCCGGATGGGAGTCCAAGTAACGTTCATGGTTTACGATTTTTCGTAAAGCTGCCATCTTCTGCGCATCCATACCACGCAATGCCTCTTTCGCCCGATCCAAACCGTATTGGTTCGAGGAGATGGCGCCGCGCGCCTCGGCCGCCAATTGCCGCGCGCTAACCAAACCCGATTCGGAGAACGGTTTATTGCCTTGCATGGCCTCGACCAATTTTGCGTCCTGGTCCAGTTGGATGCGCAGGGCGCCTTTGGCGTCGCGGACCAACATGGCGTGCGCCGGATGGTCTTTGGAGCTTGCGACTTCGGTCAAACGAGTGAGGCGCGCGTTGCCCTGAGACAATCGGCGGACGAAACCCTGGTCACGCAGCATGTTGGTGGCTTGCCCTTTGGCCCACTTGGCCACCGCGGCCTTATCCTCCAAATTGCCGGTGAAACCGTATTCTTTGGGATTGGCCATGAGCAAACGCTGCGTCACGCCTTGCAACGTGTCGCCTTTGCCGAACGTGCCGGCTTCGATCAAACGCTCGGCGTTGGCCGACTGTTCGGCGGCCGCGGTTTGGGCGATCTTTTCTTGCAACGCTTTGCTTAACCCGGCTTTACCGATGGACGCTTCGGCCACGCCCGGTTTGGGTCCGGAAACTTCGTGTGCCACCGCGCCCACGGCTTTTGCCAGCAAGCCCGATCCAACGATGGCGCCCACGGCTCCGGCCGCGACCTTCATGGCCCGGTTCCGTTTGGCGTTCTTGCTCCGAGCGGCTTCCAGACCGCGATCCGCCTCGGCCATAAAATCCGCAATTTGGCCTTGGCGGAAAACGATGTCTTCGGGCGAGGTTTCGGCCGTCACGTCCTGATCCGCGCTTTGGGCACGGCGCGCGTATTCGGCGGTCAATTTTTGATACGAGTCGTTTTTGCTGACCTCGGTGCCGTTGCGCATGTTCTCGGCTTCCAGCTTTTCCAAGCGCGACACGATTTCCTCGATGGCCATCTCCTGCAGCTTCTGTTCGTCGATTTTTCCGCCGCGCCGGTCGGCCACCATGCGCATCACGTCATAAGAACCGAAGGCGGCGCCCATACCCGCAAACAGACGTCGCGCGGCCAACACGCCGATGCCCACGCCCACGCCGCCGGCCGCGCCCGCGGCCAAACCCACGCCCAACAAACCCGCGCTGATGAGAGTGCGCACGTTGGCCGTGCGAGCGAAGAATTGCAAAGCCTTGGATTTGGGCTTCCAGATTTTGGCCAAACTCATGTCGCCCAATTTTTTGTACGCGTCGTAAACCTTTTCGCCCAAGCCTTTTTCCTTATTGCGTTCCTGCGCCACTTTGTCGGCCAACGCCGTACGCTCCTCAAGCATGCGCATGGCCGACGAACCCACGAACTCGGCACGCGCTTCGGCATATTCTTGGCGCGCTTTGCCCAAGGCCTCCATGATTTTCTCGTGCTCCTCGCGGCCCGCCTGGCCCAAACGTTTAAGCGCGCCAAAACCTTCGAACTGCTTGAGCTGGGCTTCGGCTTGGGCCACGGCGTCGCGTTTGCCCTCCATGGCCAACTTCTTGGTTTCCAGAGCGGCGTCGGGCACGGCTTCAACCTTGGGTTGCGCTGCCGCTTCGGGTCCGGCTTGTTCCTCCAGACGGCCTTGCACCGCGGCCAATTCGCGTTGCGCTTTGTCGGCCGCGGCTTGGGCTT
>Ga0302253_1001595_pt1 | contig 13146 bp, 5 predicted proteins | sample AAG_RA_Trp_MG_FD_193537 | JGI IMG/M metagenome (GOLD analysis project Ga0302253, IMG submission 193537) | Enriched activated sludge microbial communities from anaerobic digester in WTTP, New Holstein, Wisconsin, United States - AAG_RA_Trp | ecosystem: Engineered > Bioreactor > Anaerobic >... | reverse complement strand
CCTCAACCGTGCCCGGGATTCCAAGGGCAATAAAAAGTGCACCGCCATCACAAGGAGCACCACCGCTACACCGCAATTCAAACTTGCAGGAAATAATTACCAGAAGATCACAAGTCATACTTAAACAAATCCAGCCGGAAACAACTTCCCAAGACCGGAACATCTCAAAACCGGTTCTCCCTCGTGAGCACAAAGGCTAACAACCCGGTCGAAACTCCTAGTTCTCCTCAACAGGAACAAGAAGCCCCGCGATTATAATCCAAAACAGCATCGCCAGGTCGTTTTTAAAAAACGGTGTATCAAACATCCCGTGAATCAAAATAATCAATAACATGCAAAAACTTATCACCCTAATCTTTGAGATTGAATCAACTGAAGACCAGGCAAAGCTCTTAAAACGGGAACATGCTTCTTTTAAAGCCATATAAATCAGCCACATTATTCCCATGAACCCCACCAGTCCTATATTTAAAATCAAAGCTACATAAAAATTATGGGGATGGGGCATATTCAGCTCATAAGGCAACTCCCCCAACACCCTTAAACTTTCATGCTGATAGACAAGCGGAAACTGGCCAAGGCCAATTCCCGATATGCCATGCGTCATCAACAAATGGCATGCAATCGTATAAACCTGAAGCCTGACGCTGGAAGAGTTGCGACTGGCAAAATTAAACATTTCTTCCCACTTTTCCGGATCAAGAATGTAAACCAGCAACGCCAGAACAGCAACAACCATTACTCCCCAAAAAACTTTTTTCCAGGGAAATTTTAATTTCAGCTTAGCTTTATAAAACTCATAATATTCAAGACCAAAGAAAACTATAACCGACACACCAACCGCCAAAATTGCTGCATAGGATTTACTAAACAGCAGGGCAATAAAAAGCACTAAAAACGCTCCCAGAAAAGCCAAAATACTCACATTCTCTACCGGTCTCCCCCTGCGTTTAAAATGTATTTTCCACAAAATCCCCTTTTCCGGATCGGCCACCCCCACCACCGCTTCCTTAATTCTGATAAGCGAATATAAGACCGCCGGACTGATATATAACGCCAGATAGTTAGCAGACTCAAAAGGACCAGAAGCCCTTGCATCAGGAGTAATATAACTATCGGTAATTACCTGATAAAGAGCATACAGGCTTAAAAAAACAGCTGATAACGTATAGGTATTGAACATGGTCAAAATCGTCTTCGGTTTTTTTATAACAGTAAAAAACAGAACGAACATGGTTATTGGGACAACAATCCATCCCTTTAACATTCCAAGGGCAACATTCCTTCCCATAAACGGAGTCACTCCATCAATCAAAAAAGATTTTTCCGGAACAATCAGAGTTGAATAAATTGAAGCAGCAACGACTAAAACCAATGGTACAAAAAATTTCCAGGGGAAATTATCCTCTTTCTTAAGTTTAACCAGGTCAGCCATATTTTCACACCAGCAACGTTCTCTTCTCTTAAAAAAATGGTTATAAATAAGCCTGACTAAATAAGCTAAAAGAACAGCATAAGAGAAACATTCAATCAGCGTAAAAGGGATCCCCTTAACTTCCACTTTCCAAAGATAAAGCGGAATAAAAAAAGGCAGCCACAGCATTGCGCTTTCAAAACGAAAAAGCGCATAAACAAAATAAATGGCTACCGCCGTAAAAAAAAGAATTGTCCACCCCATATCGTTGTAAAGTTAGTGCTTATTGTTCCGACTTGAAATCAATCAGCCCGTAACTTCCATCCTCACGCCTATACACAACATTGAAACGGTTGTTCTCGCTGTTCTGGAAAGCGTAAAAAGCGTGACCAAGAAGCTCCAGTTGTTCAATCGCCTCTTCTTCATGCATTGCTTCCAGCACAAACGCCTTTCTCTTAACAATCTTTGAAACTTCTCCAACTTCCTGTGTGGCAGAAATTTCCTCAAGTGTAGAAGCAGGAATCCATTTCCCGCTCTTATCACGGCGGGTCTGGCGGGTTTTATAACGCTCTATCTGTTTTTTAAGTTTTTCCACAGCCAAATCAACTCCTTCTTCAACCGTTGTTGCATAGACCTCAGCTCTAATCACGGCATGTGGAACAAACATCGTTACCTGCACCGTAACATTCTTATTTGAAGTTTTAATACTATTCATCTCCACATCTATCCGTACCTGCGTTGATTCATCATCAATACGCTCACCGTAAGTTTTCAAATTATCGATTTTTTCATTGATATAATCCTTTTGGAAATCATTTAAACTCATGTTTCTGTCAAAAACCGTAACTTGCATATTTTTAGAATTAAAAATTTACGCCCAAATTATAGCAAAAATATCTCAAAACAAAAGTTGCCACTATTTACACAATTCGCAATTATTGCAGTAATAAATATTACGCAATAAAACACCAGTGTGGTCAACCCCTGCGTTTGACCCTAATCACATTTTTTGCTATAATTTAGAGATTAAAAACTTATCAAACACAAAATCATGTCTGCCTTTATAAAAAACAAAAATACAACATTATTCCAAAACCCGACTCAACATGCCGGATTTAGACCAGCCAGGCAGATTTTTCAAGCCCTCAATCAGGCACCCGGAGAAAGCCTGAAAGCCGAAGTCCTAAAACCCGCCACAGATAAAATTGGCATCCCTTTTGCCAACCAGGAGATTTCAAAAATTGTCACTGATGCCGGCAAAATCGCTTATCCGGAAAATCTGGCTGCAAGGGAAAGCTATGAAAAAGAATTAAACGGAATCTTCCTGAAACTTTCACACACTTTTTCTGCAATTCTGGACCAAAGCAAACTGTCAAAAGAACAGATAGACAAAGAAGATCTTGCCCATCTGCAAAGATTACTGGCAAAAGCCAACTGCACAAGAGTGGAAATCATCCATGAAACCCAAAAACGTGAAATCAGTCTGAACTTCATCAATGCCAAAAATGAACAGATTAGCCTTTACGTAGAACGTCACAGCGAAATTCAAGATGAAAACACTGAAGCAAGAGCAAATTTACGGGCACTTCTTCCGCACCTGCCGGAAAATCCCAACCGTGCCGCTTAACCAAAATTAAAATAATAAAAAAATAAAAATAAACTACCATGCCAAGCCAAACACAAAACTCAACTCTAGCTCAAAGAACCGAAGAAAAAAACAAACAGGAAAACGCCTGGGAACAGTACAATTCCGACACCAAATTTGATGCCAAAGACATTCTTAAGTGTCTTAAAGTCCTTGCCGAAAAAACTTTCCCAAACGATGACGTAAATACTGCGGCCTACCAGGAAGCTATTATCCAGTCCTTAACCGAAACACTGGATCCAGGTCTTGGGATCAGGGATTTCTGGAAAGCTATGACTGAAGCTGGATGCAAAACCCTCAAGATTGAAGAAGGCCATTTAAATTTTTATTCAGGAAAAACAAAAATTGATATCACTCCATATACACAGCCAATTATCTTTGACGCCGAATCAGACATTTATAAAGAAAGACTTCTGGAAAGAAAAGAGCAGATCAAAGAGGCTAAACGGCAGCTTGAAGAACTGCTCAACGAAATTCAAAAAAAATAATAAAAAAAATTTAAAAAACACCAAATGAAAAACACAATCCTCTTCTGGAAAAACATCATCTCATTCCAGGAAAAAAGACTAGCTCACTATGGAGAACCATCTGCTGACAAGGTTGAAGTTTCCAGCGGACAACCTGCCCCGGCAGTTGAAGTTCAAACGCCCCAGGAAGGCAAAAAAGTAGATTACAGAGAAAATCTCGAAGCTACACTCCTGGATCTTGCCAGCCAAAACGATGTTCTTAAGGCAAATTACAGGAAATCCATAGAAGAAGGTCTGCGCATCTACACAGAAGGGGTTAAGTTTGACGACTTCAATCAGAACCTTGTAGACCAAAACAATAAAAACAAAGTCCAGGTCAGGATTGAAAACAAACACCTTGTCTTCTTCCACATGGAAAACGGCAAAGAAATCCTGGACGGGCCAAAACCAAACAGTGTTCCTATCCGCTTCCGCATCCTGCCGATTGTAAACCCCGAAGCAAAAGCTGAAGCCTATTATGATCCAGACACTGGCAAAGTAGACTTCAAAGGAAGTGAAATAAAAAAGACCGTCGGAGACATCTTCCTTAACGTCCAAAAAGGCACACAAATTACCGTTAAAGCCCCCGGCCAGAAAGAAAGGACTGCTACCTTTAAAGAACAGGACCAGAATAATAAATGGGTTGCCTATTATAATGATAATCCAACTGAAAGAGTTAAAATCTATTCTGGTTATATTGTTAAACTCAAGGAAGCCAAGCCAAGAACCCCTGAGGAAAGTCCTGAAAAAAATGAATACCAGCTTTACCCACAAATTGCTTCTGTTAAAGTTGGCGACACTGAAACCTATAAAGAGCTTGATACTCTTATAGACTCAGCACTCAAAGGAGATACCCAGATTGGCGGCAATCAGGATAATCTGCAAAGAATTAAAAAATTGGCTGACGCTAAAGCAATAGATAAGCAAAGTTATACCGATTTCCTTTACACAAAAGGAGCCATAAAGATGGATGGCACCGTGAACCTGATCGTCTGGACAGAAAAAGAAAGCGAAGTCAGGGACCAGGAGCAAAGCCAGAAACAGGCACAGGAAAGGCAGGAACGTGAAAGAAAAACCGCTCGTGACCAGGAATGGGCCGACAGCACGCTGATGGTTCCAGGAAACATCGAATGGTTTCTAAGAGAAGGGACCAAATTTGAACTCAAGGATCCCGCAATTATTGAAGCTGTCGCCAACCCAGCCAAATGGAATGCCCTCTGGGATAATCCCGAAGCCGCCCCTGCTATTAAGGAATTAAAAACAATTGTCTCTTCCCCCCAATTCAAAAACATTTTTATCCACCCTCTCAATACTTATAGGGACAGAATTAGGGAAGCAATCTACACCGGAGAAAAAAAACAGTATGATCTGGAAGATTTTATCAAGGACATCGTCGGACCGGAAGCAGTCATGTCACAGGGCCAAATCACCGATGAAAAAGATTTCCGTGCATACTACGCAAAATACATGAATGCAAACGGTTCAGCCAAACCAGGCACCCCACCGGAAATTGCCACCCAGCTAAGGACAACCGTACTGGCCGGATTAAGATTTGCCAGCGTACTGGGCCAAAGTGGCGGATTAAGCACCACCAGACTTGAAAGAGCCCAAAGAGAAGGTGTAAGGGGCACAACTGAGCGCGGAGCTCTATTTGAAAACCGCACCATCAATCTGGCTGATCAGGTTGACTCAAGCCGCTACGACGCCGAAATCAAACCTCTGGTCGAAGCTATCAACGATGAATCAGGCCGGAAATGGGCCGAACTCTGGGGACCTCCTTCCAGAATTTTGGGTCTACGCCAGTTACAGGAAACTATCGCCAAAAACCCGGTTTTCGCAAAACTTAAAGATACTCCCGATTTAAAGGAAAGGGTACGTAAAGCATTCTACAATGGCAACTCCAAACAATTGGACATTGAAGATATCCTTAATGTTCTCATTGCCGATGCCGGAATAAACATGCCAAGTCCCTTTGCCGAAGCCAAAGAAGCTCCAAGAGGCAGCCGTTTCAAGGACTACTTTGAATCACAAACTAATCCTCCTGAAGTCTTAAAATCAGCAAAAGGACTCCTGCTTTCATTGGGAGTTTACGACAATGCCACCATCGACCTGTCAAAAGAAATCGATGAAAAAGATGTCAGGCTTACCTTCAACTACCAAAGAAAAAACGCACCAGCCGGTATGTACCAATACACCGTAAGACTCGGACGCTGGCCGGCTACCCATAAGTTATTCATTCTCAATGCCAACGGCACTGAGATGAGTGAAGACTTTATCGCCGATAACAGCGAACAGTACAAAGCTTCAACCCTGGCTAGCGGCCAGGAAATGCGTGACTACTTTGAAAAACAGACAACTCCAAAAGCGCTACCGCAACTTAATTTCAATAATTTTCGCGATTTCGCCGCTAAACATTTTGATAAACGCGGCAATCCCCTTCCCGGCACTCCACAAAATTACATCGACTTCTATAATAATGTCATGAGCGGAGCAACCTCCATTCTTGATGCCGCCAAAAACTTAAGATACAGCCCAGGCCTTGCCGAAGCTGAAGCCCAGGCCGGTGGTAGCGGCACCAACCTGCTCAGGAACGCCAAAATGGAAAATGGTACAGCCGGTGATCTCAATGTTGGAATGCTCTATAACATTGAAGAACTTATTGCGCTTCGCGGATCAAATGAAATGCTGGGTATTCAATCCAAAAACATTAACCAGCTCGGGAACACAGCCGGAATTTACTTAAATGACAACATTCTGGAAACAGCCGGTTATAACGGTAAAGTAGGGTTAAACCGACCGGTAGTTTTAAAATATTTATTCCAGCTATATGATCTTCAGTCTTTGATTAGTCAAGGATGCTTCAAACAGGTACAACTGGAAGGAGGAAAGGAAGAGTACGTCCTTTACAAAGTACCAGCCACCTTCAAGAACTGGCTGTTACAGCCAGCACAATCCGGGAAACCGGGCGACGTGAACCTGGACTGGCTCATCGCCAATCCCACAGCCTCGCTCTCCTCTTCAGCCGCAGAAACCATTAATAGAGGATTACAGGGAAACCGCTACATCAACTCCATGTTCCCGCCAATCGATTCTCAGTATTCTATGGCGGATCTTGAATCTGCCCACCGCGGAACAATGACTATTTCCATGGCAGAAAAAGATCTTGTCAGTAACCGTATGAGCCAGAAATATGCCAACGAACAGTTTATGGCAGAAGTCATGACGGAAGGACAGCTCGATATGGCCAAATTCTATAAAACCGTAAACTTCTTGCTACAAAGAGGATTTGCCGGACTAATGGAAAACCATCCTCAGGATGGAGATCAGATCAAAAACAGAATTCTCACTAAATACCCCGAATGGAATAAAAATGCTGAAAAAGTCGGGACTCAAAGTTTCTATGATTTCACCTCTACAGGCAAAGAAGCCATCACCGACAAAAACGTTGAACAGATGATGAAAGATACAGACATCATCACCCTCATTCGGGAAGGATTTGTCCTGGCCCATTCCGAAGCTATTTACCATCGCCAGGAAAAAACCGAACAAAGGTTCCAGGAAGCTCTTAAATCTCCACAGGCGCAACAGCTTCACGCCAAAATTGAAGAGATGGTTAAAGCAAGAGCAAAACAGGAACCAAAAGTTCCTGACTCCGAAATCCAGTCAATCGTCGAAGAAACCTTTCCTGTTGCATTCGCTATAGGATGGGATTCAACCACCGGAACATTTAGAGTAGGCGCCGGAACCGGAGTAAATTTACCATTATCAAAAAAACATCCTGAATATGGCAACTTCGTACTGGGTGGAGGCGTAGCCGTTGGTTACGCAGGAAGAGAAGAATCGCTGGGCGTAGGCGTTGGAGCCGCAGCCGGTTACCAGACCGGAGAAGTTGCCGGCTTTAAACTGGCCATAGTCGCCGGCGGAGGACTTGGCGTAACTTCAGAAGGAGTTTCGGCAGGCCCCAGCGTTGGAGTCGGCCTTGGAATACCGGAAATCAAAGTTGGAACAACTAAAATAGAAAGCACCATTGGTGTCTTCTATCATCCTATGCTTGGTATCGTTCCCGGCATCGTTCTCAGCTTCGACAAAGATCATAAGCTGACCATTGAAAACATGACCGAAGCCGCCCACCAGGCTTATGGCGTTGATAAAGTTGAACTGGCCACTTCCCCGGAAGCAAAAGTAAAAGCCATCAAGGAAAATGCGCAACTATACAGTATCATCAGAGTTAACCTGCGCGCCGAAGGAGGACGTGAATGGCAAAACCCATCTGACGCCGATATCCTGCGCCACTATGAAGTCTGGAAACGCAACATGGATAATGAAATCCGTGTTAATTACAACCCCGGAACCTTCAGCGGATTCAGCGTAGGCTTTGGCGTTGACGCCAATACCGGCAAATTCATCTTCGGTATTGGTACAAAAATCAATGTAAGACAGGATAAAGTCAGAGCCGCCAGCACTACCCAGGAACTTGAATCAGACATTGAAAGACAACAGCTCCTGGACATCATCAACAAACCTGAATCCGAAAGGACCGAACAGGATAAACGCCGCATTGAAATATCCTACCGTGGCGGTGTCATTGAAATGAGCCGCGACGGAAAGATGCCGGGAATGACAGAAGTAATTGACCACTCCAGCGAAGTACCGGCTACTCAGGAAAGAGTTTCCGGCACTATCCGCACCATTAAAGACCTGGAAACCCGTCTCAACATCAAATACGCACCTCTGGGCTTAAGGGTCGAATATAGCAAAGAAAAAGGTTTATTTGAATTACTGATTCCACCACAACAAAACACCAATATTGATATCGCCGTAGATTCTAATATGGCCGGTGGAATATTAATCGATAATGGCAGACTTTATCTTGGGTCGGCCTTCAACAACCCTGATAAACCGTTTACCGTCAAACGTTCAGACTATCGCTTCCCTCTTCCTGAAGAAGGTGCAAACTACAAATCCATCATCTCCATCAGCGATAACCGCGACTTGCCAGCCCATATGATTTACAGAAATGCTCCACAAACACTTTCGCTTAGAAACGGAATCTGGGAAATCACCAGAGGCCAGGGTGCCGCGCAAGCTGAAGCCAATCCAAATATCAAATCAAATATCTACTTCAATCAGCCCATGATGGTTAACGGCGTACAGGTCAAACCATCACCTCTTGATGCAAAAATTAAAGTAATCGAACCAGCTCCGGGGACTGTCCAGGAAGATCCGGCCAAAGCAGATTACGAAGCCTTCACCATGAGCACAGCTGAAAGACTTGAAGGTAGAGACCTGGAAGCAGTAAGAGCAAAAATAACCGCCTTTGCCGAAAAACTCACTAAAGACCCGATTAAAGGTGTTACTTACCGCAAACTCAGTAACAACGAAACCACAACACGTGACTTCAAACCGTTAAATGAATTCATTTTAAGTGAATGGAAAACAGCCGGCAACGACCAGGCTCCAAGCCCGGCTGAACTCATGCTAATTCGTGGTGAACTTGCCCACGCCAGCTTTAACGAACTTGAAAACTCTCCTGAAGTAAGAGCACTGGGCAGAAATCCTGACAAGAACAGTGCCACCTACAAAGAAGCTATGCGTATTGCTTACGAACGCCGTATTGAGGCACTTCGTGAAATCGTCACAAAAGAGTTTGACCGTCTGATTAAACAAAACCATGCTAAATACAAGGAAGGAGATCCCCAGTATATAGTAAGATCATCAGATGAACTCTCCAGATACGCCATTAACAGAGTAAAAAGCGCTTACGACAAAGACAATCCGGAAAAAGGCGCTGTCCTTCTTAGAAACATTCAATCAACCTCAACCCTGGCTGCCACCCTTGGCATTCTGGGTTTTAGAGGCAATCTGAATTCAAGTGACGCCCAGCCTGACAGAATGATGATCCTTTCCGAAAGGTACGAGCAGCTGCTTAATAATCCTGCCGACATCAGATCTGATCTGGGGAAAGTCATTATCGAATCAGCAAGCCCGATTGATAAGCTCGATACTACCACCTTCAAGTTCGAAAACGTTAAACAGTTCATCGAAAATAACCTGACACTCAAGATCCTCAACAAACTGGCTACACCTGAAAGTGCCAAGCTCTTCAAGCAAACAGGCAACATCACTCCCGACCAGATGAGAACAGCCATCCTGAAACTGGCTGCCAGCAGAAATGCCACACCTCCTCCGGTCATTGATGATGCTGCCAAAGCCGCACTTACCCAGTTAGGCGAAATAACTGATGCTGTAAGAAGAGCTGAAATAACAGGCCAGAAGGAATATCGGCTTCCACATGATCCTAATGTTGTTATTAAGATAACCCAGTTTGAAGTAGCTGACGGCGTGTACAAGAAATGTACAAACTACTCAATGTGGCTGAATGAAAACCTCGAACTTGGAGTAGCCACAGAAACAGGCCCTGTACTGTATACCGGCAACGCCGCTTACGGACTGGCCGAACAGAAACTGATTCCTGAAACCAGAGTAAGAGTAACCAACGTCAACGTTGGCGCAGCTGTCGCCGTTAAACCAAAAGCTTCCCCACCTCCTCCTCCAGGAGGCGGCGGACCGACATCAGAAACCCCTGCCCCAAGCAACGAAGGTAAAACCAACATCAAGATGCCAAATGCATCTGATTTACGAAAACCTCCTCAGACAAAAAACCCCAATATGGGAAGAAGAACCGGAGGAGCCACACCCAGCAATGGCTAAACAGAACTATCAAAAAATAATAAAAAAATTAACCTCAACCAAATGTTAATTAAAACAAAAAACACACTGCCAATCATTATTGCCTTAATAATGACTATGGCCATACCAGGAATCAGTTTTGCCAAAGTTGGCCCTCCGGTGATACCGGACTGTACCGAATCCGTTTTCCCATTCAACATAAACGGAGTACTCCCCCAGGGCAACACCGCCCAATACCTGAGTAATTTCAGCGAAGCAGTTTGTAAGCAACATGCTCCTTATCCGGGACCGCATGTTGCCATTACCTCCGCCGCAGAAAACAACTATCAGGTTGCCGCCGCCGCCACCAAGGACAACATCACCTCGCCCACAACCGATCACATCCACACTTATGTAAATAACAGCATTGAAGACAACTACATTTATAAAACGTATCTGGCAGCTTTTGAAATAACACTCCAAAGCGACGCCTACGAAAACACCGATCTCTCCCAGCTTCAATGTCCGGTATTCGCCAACCAGAGTGTTGGATCAACTACCTACAACAATTTCTGGCACTGTGTAAATGGAGCCTATGACAGCAATGTCTTCGGAGGAACTAGATTGACTAGAAAAGATATTACCAAAACCGAAAACGGCAAAACCGTACACAACGTAACTCTCCGCTGGGACTTCGCCCAGGAAAACCCTTCACTTAAACCATGGTTTTCCGGAGTAAACGCCAACGTAGATATCGGCGATAATCCTGAAATTTTCAACTTCGACACATCCAACGAAGACAATCGTTCCGACACCTACATTGTAAGACTTGTTTCAAAAAACAACTCACCAAAAACAATCTGGACAGGAACCACCACCTCCAGAGTACTCGTCCGCGATGCCGTACTGCCATATAGCCAAAGGTGGAACTATCAGCACCAGTGCGGAGAACCAGGCTATGACAAAAACAACTCCTGGTGTTTTGTTGAACCTACTGACGCAAGCATTTATCCAAACATGAATACGGCCGACATTGAACAGGTTCTTAATGTACAACAAAACAAAAAATATGATTACTACTGGGTGCCGGTAGGAACTGTTTCAACCGTCTGGAAAACTCCAGCTGCCCCAAGCACCTGTTCAGCGCTTGAACTGACCTCATCTACGCCTCTTACAAGCAGCAACGGCCAACTTCAACTACCAGCCAACACGTCAACGACCTTTAAAGTAACTCCGCAATTCTCCAATGGCCCAATCAGCCTAAAATATAAATGGTCAGCCACCAAAGGAACGTTTAAAGAATATAACGCCATTGGCAACGGAACAAATCCTTACACTTCAGGATCATCAACAACCTCCGTATCAACCTTTTTCTCCGGAGCAGACAGTGGAACAATCACCGTACAGGCTCTCGGACCAAACAACGAAACTTATTCAGCCTGTCAGAAAACCATCCAGATTCTCCCTCCCCCTCCAGAAAAAACCTGCAACAACCTGGATATAGCCGTTAAACCTCCAGTAACCTTTGGGACTGACAGTAATGGCACTAAAACGCTTAAGAAGAATACTCCGGCAACCTTTACCGTCACTCCTTCATTTGTAGGATCAGGAGAAGAACCACAACTTGATTACACATGGGATGCATCAGCACTGACAACCGTCATGCCGCTTACCATCCCCAACCCGGTTGGCTCCAGTACCGGAAGCTTGCAAATACAGGGAACAACCAACCTTGGAAACATTTCACAATTCGGCCAAAACAACGTCCTGCTGGCCGCGGCTGGATCAAGCATTCCTTCATCTTCCATCTCAACTCCGAACGCAAGTGTAAGCCAGACAGCCACCCAAAACGCTCTTTCTTCTGCCAGTGTTAACAACTATGGCAGTTTCCAGGGAATCGGCAGTTTCAACAATTGGGCTGTTGGAATCTCTGCGCTCAAATACGGCCAATTCAAAGACAACATCAATGACAGCGATGACAATCTGGCCAATCCATACACAGACAGTACCGAAAGCTGTATCGGATGGTTCTGCTCAGACGACCGGGAAATCTACTATACAGGCGGACAGCCCGGAACGCTCATTCATGTAACCGGCTTTAAAAAAGGTAATCCTTCACAGGATTATCAGGGAGCATGCAGTGCTTCCGTAATCATTCCGTACGAAACCAACGCCTGCATCGGCCTTGCCATTTCTCCGGATAAACTTGAGGCAAACAAAGAAACCACCTTCACCGTTACCCCAACCTTTGAAGACCCAACATCACCTGTTAAATTAAATTACTATTGGCAGGCGACTAGTCAAAATCCAACGCAAAGCAGCAGTATCAGTCCTGGACTCTCAGGAGCTCTTCAAATTCCCGGTATAAATAACGGACTATCCCAGCTAGGCAATAATAATCAGTCTGGCAGCCAATCTGGAAACAGCCAGATTGTGATCCCCAATGTCTCTGCGAATAATTTTGGTAACCTGGTTGAAACAGGAACACAAAACGTAAACACCCAGGCACTTAAACCAGGACTCGTCATGGAAGAAATCCAGATTCCTGGTCCTAAACCTGTTATAAACCCGGTAAATGAACTTACCACACTGGGACAAATGAATATTTTTAACGCTGATAATACAGCACAACCACCCACAAATAACCTGGTCGCTTTAGCCAGTTCAGCATTGCCACCAAGTGCCACCATGCCTGGAACCTACCAGACACTCGGCACAGGCAGCTCCGCCTCCTCTGTCACCAACACTGGTAATATATTTACACCAAACCAGTCACTGATAGAGCTGCTCGGATTTGGACTATTTGCTGATGACAACACCAAGCAGGATCTGGATAACCCTTATCTTGAAACCAAAACAAACGCCCAGCAAGTAGCACAGACCTATTATACTGGTGGCAAATCAGGCACATG
>Ga0302253_1001591_pt1 | contig 13170 bp, 35 predicted proteins | sample AAG_RA_Trp_MG_FD_193537 | JGI IMG/M metagenome (GOLD analysis project Ga0302253, IMG submission 193537) | Enriched activated sludge microbial communities from anaerobic digester in WTTP, New Holstein, Wisconsin, United States - AAG_RA_Trp | ecosystem: Engineered > Bioreactor > Anaerobic >... | reverse complement strand
TGCCATGTTGGTTATCGAAGATCAAGACTGTGGAGTGAACGTTGACAACAAACTGAGGTGGGAAGCGGGGTATGAAAACTTTCGGAATGATACTGTATTTTGAAACCTAGACACGACTACCGGGTCAACACGTGCCAAGAGGAAGGTATAATTGCCTTCCCACCGGGTGAGGGTCCGTAGACTACTCACCCGATTTAAAAATTAAGGAGGAGGTGAGAGTATGGCGTATGTAAGCGATGACTGGATGTTTCGTGATTTGACAGACGAAGAAGAAGAGCAATTTAAACAGTGGGCAAGGGATAATCAAACAGCAGAACACTATGAGAAAAGGGAAGTTTATCACCCGGTAATAAGGAAGGAATGGGAAAAAATTGGATTCAAAGGAGGGAAGTAATGGAAAGAGACCAATTGGCAAAGATTTTAAGAAACGATCTATTTTCCCGAAGGGACTCCGTTCATTCTGCTTACCAATATGCTGAAAAGGTAATTTCAACTCTTCGACAAGAAGACAAACTCGGGGTTTACACCTTGCTTCATGTCATGATGAATACCATTGCAGATGAAATAGAAAAGGTAAAAATTTGTAATCATAACTGGAAAGAACTAAAGAGTAGCCAGGACAAAGAAGCTATAATTGTCCGTTGCACAAAGTGTGGTGGGGTTAAGGAGGTAGTAGTTTCTAACAAAAGGTAACGTTTTTTCTTAGGTCCTACCACATGAAATATAGTACAATTTATTAGTACAAGTTATTGAAATTATTAATAAAGGAGGTGAAACAATGAAAATTGGGGCAAAAGTAAAAATCGTGAATCATCCGGAGTTAGAAGGTAAGGAAGGTGTTCTATTTTTAGAACTCTTTGACAAGGTTACTGTAAGGGTGAATGAAACTCTCCATGTTGTTAAACCGGAGCAAATCAAGGAAATAAAAGAGAAAAAACATCAGCACCGGCCAGTATCAAAAAACTTCAGGAGAACACTTGACAGGCATCTTGAAAGGGTTGCAGGGGAGAAGTTATCAGTGGAAAGGTTTGTAAATAGACTTTTTGAAAAGGAGTAACATATGGTAATGATGAAATGTGGACATGCAGCTAACGCAACAAACGAAAAAGGTGAACCTTGCTGTGCCATTTGTCTAGGGTTAACGCCTTGTGCAGAGATACCTGTTGATACTCCAGACCTTACGGGAAGGAAGGCAAAGTGTACAATATGTGGTGAAGAGGAACCCAGCTCAATCAATTTACCATTTTTTGAATACCTAGGACCTGAATTTGACTATGACTATTATTACTGCGGATGCCGTGGCTGGGATTAAGTAAAAAGGAGATAAGACAATGAAAAGAATGATATGGGCAGAAAATTTAATGCTGTTTAAGGAATGTGTGGAAAGGTCTGGTGGCGTTTTAGAAGTCAAAGCTTCTTATACATCTAATGATGGAGATATGTCATTGGAAGTAACTTACAATGTACCTTTGCTTCCGGAAATGAAAGAGAAGTATAAGAAGGAAAGACATATAAAAAAATAAGGCGCTTTTACATTAAAACAAAAGGAGGTGAGATTATGATAAAAGCTAATATTCAAACAACTGGCGACCCTTCTGTAGGGATTTTTCCTGATGAAATCAATTTGGAATGGAACATTGTCCTTGGAACCAAGGAAGAACGGGAAAAGTTTAGAAAGGATTTAAAAGATATGTTCCAAGAATTCTGTGACAGTGGTACCACTTATGTTATATTTGAAGATGAATGTGGTGACTGTGGTGCCCTTCTCCCAAAAGTTGACGGTAAATATGGACAATGTATTAACCCAAAGTGTCCACAGAATTATGACAAGGAAATTCAAAAAGAACGTGAACAGGAACAAGCTCGGTTAGAGAAAAGGGCTAAGCAACTTCGGAAGACGGTAGCTTACAAACGGTATGAAGAATGGAGGGCATTCTTGCAAGCTACACCATCAGTTCCAGCTACCCCATCAGTGTTCCAAATACTTTTAAAACTTCATGAAGAACTTGACAAACACTTCGCCTATGGTTCTACACATAATGCAGATGTGGCTTATGAGGCTTTAGAACAGTTCATTAAAGACTACAAGAAGGTGGTATGAAAGTTATAATTTATAAAAACCCTGAGAACGGATATGAAAAGACTAAGGCAATAGAGTTTTGTTGCTCAAGTATGTCTGGTTTTTTTCAAGAAAAGACTGTATATCTTGCCCGGATGGCAGATTGGGTAGCTTTAATTACTACCACATTGAATAAGACTCCACTTAAAATATTTTATTGCCCTTTCTGTGGAGCTCCTATTATTATCCACATTGTTGAAGTAGCTGATTTTTCACAACCAACACAATATATGTAAACGAAAGGAGGTGAAAAAGATATGGAAATTTATGAAACAGCAGAGCTCTTGCTCGAAACTGCAAAGAAGATTGCGGATGTCCTTGAGAAGCATGAAATACAAATGGCTGAATTACAGAAAAAAGTAGAGGAAATGAATTGTGTAATGACTGGCCTTGAACTGCAAGCTGATGAAAGAGAAGGACTTGACAAAAGGATAAGTGCGCTTGAAGATGATTTTGATTCCATTTCTGAAATGGCAGATGAAATTGACCAATTGAAAAAACTTGACAAACTGTTAAAGGATCATTATTGTTCCTTTTGACAGAAATGAAAGGAGAACTTATGTACAATCCAGGAGATCGACTTAGGAATGGAGCCACACTTATTGCAAAAGACGGAGACCAAGTCTTATGCATATGGCAAGGTTCGGAGTATGCGATTTGGACCATAGATGACGACGGAGTCACCTTTTGGGGGCGTTACTTTCCCAAGATGGAATGGAAAGAAGCCTTCCAAGAATTTATAAGGAGGACAGAAAATGGACAAACCAAGGCTTGACCTAGGAAATTTATCAGGACCGGAAGGAAATGCTTTTGTCATTTTAGGAAGAGCAATAAAAACAGCAAGAGCCTTCAAGTTGGATTGGGAAGCAATTCAAAAGGAAGCTACTTCCGGAGATTATGAACACCTTTTGTTTACTTTAAAAAAGTAATTCACCTTACATTATAAAAAATGACAGGGAGGTACACATGTGGATGGCTGAAGTAACTTACAAAGGATTTAGTTTTCACTTGGATGAGTTAGTCCGAGGAGAAGCTACAAAAGAAAATGGAATAGAAAGTAGTTCTGGTTACTGTTTCCTTGACAAGACGCGGGATTTACTTTTCTCATTCCCAAGACGGTGTATGGCACAAAGTTTCAAAAAAAGGATAAAAAAGTTGGGGTTACCTGAAGTGGTGACTATAACATCTTGGAAGGAATAAGGAGGAGAAATGACAGAGTTAGCGGAAAGACGGATAACTGTTATAATAATTTTATTTGTGTGTTTAATTTCCGCCTTCACATATTTCACAGGACGGTCACATGAACGAAAGACTCTTTCAGAAGAATTTAACCGATGTTTAATAGCAGGAGACACCGGTAAAACAAATGCAGTTTGCCTCCTTCCTAATGGCCGAAAAATGTTTCGAATTTCCTTAAAAGAGTTCAATCTTGGCGGTGTAAAAGGTAAGGTAGGAACCTATGTCGTAGGAATGATTGAGGAGGAGTAAATGCTACTACAAATTAATGGAAACGATGTTGACGTTATTGTAAACATTTTAGGAAAATACCATCCACCCACACAATTTGATCCTCCTGAGTATCCTGAAGTAGAAATTCAAACCATAACGGTATTCGGAAGAAAACTTTTAAAAGGAAAACCATTGAGGGTAAATGAAGAACAGTACATCAAAAAGTATTATGATGATATCCTTGAAAAAGTATTATGATGTTTTAAAAATTTTGTCCTGGATAGTTAATTCCTTTTTAAGGACACAGTGAAAAATAGTACAATTTTGTATATAAAACGTGTATCCATCATATAAAAGGAGGCAAAGATGAGAGCTACAAAGAATAATCTTCAATATCAAAAGGCATCACTTGATTTTGAAGCCTTGGTAAAAACAGCTACAATAGCTGTTAGATGGTCACTTGAAAACATCGAGAAAAATATAGCACTTTTAAAGAATGAACCAGAAAAAAGCCTTTCTTATCTCTTTGCTGAAAGAATAAAAGACACAGCGACTGAACTTGTAACTATCACCGAAACATATTCTACATTGATGGGTGCAATTGACCGCCCAATTCTTGAAATTGTAAATAAGCCAAAAATTGAGGAAGAGAAAGAATGAAACATAGAACAAAAGACTACTTTGTGTTTAAATATCAATATCAAGATATGAAACATCCAAAGTGGGATGCAAAAGCTGATATTGATACATTACCTCCAACAGTTTTGGCTGACCCTGGTGTTATAAAAGTAAAGGCAAGGAATAAGAAAAGCGCAATAGCTTTTGTAAAGATAGAACTAAAGTTAAAGAAATTTGGGGCAGGTGACAGAATGAACTAAAAGAATGATCTGTCGCGGCAGGATTAAGCATCCGCAGAAGCCACCAGATGGTGGTAGCCGAAGAGGTAATGTTGCTTTAGGAGAATGTTCATAATAAGAGAGATTCTTACCTGCCCCACTTATTTAAAGGAGAAGTTTATGAGAACAAAAGATGAAGAAACAGCAAAAAAGTTTATAGAATATATAGTTGAAGGAGGAGAAATGACTTACCCGGTTCGTTGTCAAATTATTGATCCAATAGGAGCAACTGTTAATATTGGTAGGGTAGATCTTCAAAATAAAGCACCGCCCAAAAGCATACCCCATATCGGCAAGAAAGGATTGGCGGAAAGGGTAAGGGATGATGTAAAAATTACCTTAGATGATGGCAACATTATTTATGGTTATGAATGTTGGTGGATACCGATTGAAGAGGAAAAATGAAAAAAGATACTTAAAAATAGATTTAAGTAAAGGAGGTAAATCAATGTACATGTACAGGTTAACTTATGGTTCTTAGAACCGTTCTGGCAACATCAAGCATTGTTTTAGCATTTCTAAATCATAGGAGGATTAATTATGCCAGCTAAATTTTATAACACAGTTTATAAACCACTTCAAAGAGTTCGAGGGTCACATATTACCTACATGACTGTTGATAGTTATCCTGATGTATCAACAACAACAACCAGAACTTCCAATGGCTATCCACTCCGATTTAACGTTACAGCAATTGCACATGGTGAACGCTTTACACTTGCTTCTGGATTAAAAACAGAGAAGGAGGCTGAGGAATGGATAAAGAAAAACTGGAAGTAACAAAGTTAGAGCAGTAAGTGTTATATTTGACACCCTTTGAGGTGGAGGACAAAGTAGTTATCCAAGTTATATTGTATTAGAAAAAGGAGGTGAAAAAATCTATGAAGATAAATGTTAAGGATGTTACAATCTTTGGTAAACCAAATCCGTGTATTCGTATTTGTTGTCAAGATGGAAGAATTTACTACATGGAGGCGGAACAAATCGTTCGAGTACTTAATCAAACCAAAAACTTTGATTTTGATGGGCGAAGAACACGAATTTACCTTGAGGTAAGGGAAGAGGAATAGTTGATAAAACCTTTTGATGGTTAACTTTTTCTATTGTAGATAAACATTGGAGTAACGTATAATTAGTTATATTACAAGTAAGATTAAGTAAATAATTTAAAAGAAAGGAGGTGAGATACAAATGGGAAAGAAACTATCAGAGGAGATGGTGCTTGTAAAGAAGACAAAAGGTGCATATCGAATGGAAGAGGAAGGTTTCACGAACAAGTCCGGTGACTATGCTTTTGGAACTCTTTACATTCGAAAGGAGAAACTCGACGTGACTCCTGCAAAGATTAAAGTTACGGTAGAGATTTTGGAAACAGAAGAGGAGTAAGACAGGCCAGGGCAGAGCCTGATAAGTAATCTCCCAAATAAAAACCATAGGAGGGTTTTAGTATGACCAACGAAAAAGCGTTAGAGGTTTTGAAGAAAGCGGATGGCATGACCAAGGACCAGATCAAGGACAAGATCGGACTTGACGTTACACGGAATGCTTGTGCAAGGTACCGGGACAGGAATGATGTTCCAAAGGATGAGGCCAAAATGGCTTTTAATGTCTACAAAAAGATCCGGAACAAAGAAGGGCGCTTGACTATTCTCGAGAACCTGGCAGCGAAAGCCGGTCTCAAGTACGATGAGAAGGAAGTCGAAAAGAAGGAAGCCAAGGCCACAGCAAAAGCTGAGAAGAAAGCGGCACCGGCGAAGAAGGAAGCACCAGCAAAAGCTGAGAAGAAAGCGGCACCGGCGAAGAAGGAAGCCGCCCCGAAGGATGAGGCCAAGGCCGATGCAAAAGCATCTTTTAAGTCCAAGTTCCAAGCTGCAAAAGAGAGAGTAGCACAGCCTACGGCGTAACCAAGGCATGATCTGGTTCAAACTAAGGCGGGCATAGAGTAATAACTATGACCTGCCTTTTTTTTTATCTTTTTGATTAGCAGTTAAGACACTTATTGAACAAGAAGGAGGTTAAGAATGAGTAAATATCATCCCGAGTGTTACAGTTGTTCCAAACGCGATGATGAATGCAAGGAGAGCGAATGGAACGAAAAAGAAGAACCCTGTCAAGACTACAATCCAATCGTCCCGCCTGGTTTTCCGGAGGATATGGTTAATGCCATTCCGGACTTGCTTGGATGATTGTTGTAGAACAATTTATTGAAAGAAGAAAAGCACAGTTAACCGAACAAGACAGGGTTAACAAACTCCTTGCTGAAGCAAAAAAGAAAAAGGTGCCGAAGAAGGTTGATTTAAGCACACTTGATCCTTGGGTAAAGTTAGAGAAGCACCTAAAAAAGGAAATTCGAAAGCTACAAAAACTGGTTTCGGAGGAAAAGAATAGAAATACCAGAGCGTATTATGAGGCGAAGCGGTCCGCATACGAGCAAATTTTAGAGTTTATACAAGAGCTCGGGGAGGGAAACACAAATAACCCTGCGGACACGGGAAAGTAGCTAAAAACCACACAAATTTGACGTCGTACGGGAGATTTTAACGTATGGAACAACTAAAATTACAACCAGATTGTTTACAAGTTAACTTCAAAACAGTTCGAGAGATGGAAAAACTGGGATTTGGGACACCAATCACAACGGTTGGAGAGCTTTTAATCTATCCAATGAAATTTGAAAAACAATTTAAACAGCTCAAGATTAAATTTGATAAAAGAAACCTGAGTTTAATTTACCAAGCCAAGCGGATGCGTATAGGTTCACTATTAGCCAGGAGGTAGTATGCAACCTACATTTTGTAATTGTGGTTCGAGGCTTGAACTCATAGAAGAAGATGACCGTCAAGAATGGTACAAAGCTATTTACCATTGTCTTGAATGTAATTTATTCTATGAACATAGGATTGAACGAGACCAGAACGGGTGCGTTGTACACGAATCCTTAACTGAGGTTATCAATGAAAGCTAAACAACCATTCCCTGGAGTGTTACCAAAGCTCGGACAGATTGTAAAATTTCCATTTAGGAATGGCCCTACTTGGATAGAAGAAGAAGGGATGATTATTGAACTGGAATTTGGCACAGATAAACTCTCCGCAAGAGTTGTAATTGAAACACCACACGGAAGAAGAGGAATCATATGGACAAAAAAGAACAAATTTAAGGAAATCCTTATAGGAGCAAAATAATGGATCAAAAAGGAAATGACTTATACAGAAAAAAGGTAAGGGATTTAACAATCAAAGCTGGGATTAACCCAACGACCGGAGAACCTTCCTTATTTCTTGGTACAGGAAAGATTAATACCCTTGAAAAAATGTCCGGAAAAGGGCACCCATACTTTCTGTTAAAAATGGACGGGTTTGACAAACTTACCGCCATAGTAAATGCTATTTTGGTAGTAACCAAAGAGATAGAAAAAAGGAAGGTGAATAAATGAATATACGTTCGGCTATGCTATGTCTTGATTGTGATACTGTATTTGACAATCTTGAATACAAACAATGCCCTTCCTGTACAAGTAGCCAATCGGTTGCTTTGACAAATTGGGTAAAACCAAATCCACTGGAGGGAATAAATGGGAAGAAGAAAGAAAACGGTAATTCCGGAGGAGTTGTTATCCAACGCTACTTTGGAAGAGAGACTCTTGCACCAGTACTGCTACGTATGCGGAAAGAAAGTCAAATCTACAGAAAAGTCTTTGTACATTGGAAACGGTTTATATCGGCATATAGATTGTGCTCCGGGCAGTCCGAACTGGATGGAAAGTGATGTCTCAATTACGGAAAAAGCATTACCTTACAGAAGGCTATTTGAATTGGGAGCGGAACGGGAGAAGGAAAAGAAGTTAGAACGACAAAGGTTAAAAGACCTTATGCTTCCAATGGAAGCAGAGGAATAACCTATGTTGAGCTTTATTATTATAATTGCAATTGGGTTATTAATTTACATAACACTATACGAAGATAAATAAATGCTGTTGTATCGTATAATTGAGTTATAGTATAAATTTGTTACAACGTAGTTAAAAATCTAAACTAAGGAGGATTTACAATGGCAAAGGAAGTTGAAAAGATTGAAAAGGTTTTGGCAAGTTTGTTGTTAACCGAAGACGGGTACAACCCCAGGTTTGATTTTGAAGGTGAACAGGACCTTACAAACTCAATCCGTGAGAACGGTGTCTTTCAACCACTTAGGGTGTACAAGGAAGACAAAAACTATATCATCATTGACGGAGAACGGCGTTTCAGGGCAATTAGGGCCGGCCAGGATAACGGGGTATTATCCAAAGTCCTTCAGGTTCCGGTAATTGTAATGCCAAAACCAAAGAAAGCTGAAGCATTAATAACAACGCTCCTTTCAAACGATGGCAAGCCTTTACTTCCTTTGGAAGAGGCCTATGCTTACAAGCGGTTGAAAGATGAGAAAATGACTGAAGATCAAATCGCGAAAAAGCTCGGCAGGTCAACCAATCATGTTATTAACAGACTTAAATTGGTTGATGCCACACCGGAAACGAAAAAGGCTTTAAAAGAAGGAAAGATCGGTACCACAGTTGCAACAGAAATTCTCAGGAAAGCCAAGTCAGTCAAGGAAGAAAAAGAGCTTGTCAAGGAAGCAACATCCGGTCCTAAAGGCAAGGAAGCTGTAAAAAAGGAGCTCAACATCGGTCAGCCAAAAACCAAAGAACTCAAAAAGGAAGTTAAGGAACTGAAGAAAGAAAAGGCTGAAATACTATCCGGCGGAGAGGGAAAGATACCTGACCCAAAGCGTATGATAGATCTGTTTGAAACATTGGCTGACGCTACTGATGATGTAGACGGACTTACTACCAAGATGTGCTCTCAGCTTAAAAGCAAACCGATTTTGATTCAGGCACGGTTTACATCCTTGTGCCGAAGATGGTTCAAAATGAAATACAATAAGGAGGTGGAGTTCTAATGACAACAGCAGCTGAAAAGTTTAAGGCGGGAAAATTGGATAAGAAAAAGGTCGTCCAGGTTAGCAAAACCAGTCTACAGACCGCTGCAATTGGAAAGCTCCGGAAAAAGGAACGGCTTATAAACATCACTGTTCCAGTGTCTGCTTCGTTGAAATCTCGGCTTGAAGAAATTTCAACCAATCTTAATGTGTCACGTTCTGAGTTTATGCGTGCAGCACTTGAGTTTTCCTTGAATAGCTCCCAGTTTATATCTGCGGTTTCGGAATAAGCTATGGGATGGATTGTCGCAGAAACTGAAAAAGTGGCAAAGGCAGTCAACTATGGAAAGCCCCCTCAAGTGTTACGTGAAGGTGGCGAATCTGTTACCGGGAATGGGAGCTGGCTACGAAGCAAGATTCAATTTCCGTCAGTTAAAGCTGTTTTATATTTTAATCCAAAAAGGATAGCAGGCTATTTTAACATCAATCGGAAATGGTACAGACTTGCAGCAGTAGACCTTATCCAAGGTATGACAGATACACAAATCGAGAAGCATGTTTTTACATTCACAGATTTCATAGATGACAGAGGAAAATCAATCTTGAACAGAAATGCCTATGCAAAGTAACAGTAACAGTAACAGTAACAGTAATTACTTTACGCGCGTACGCGCGTATCAAAGTTTTACTATGTTTTTAATTTTATTTTTATTCGAATGAAATAAGAGGTATATACGAAGTATATACCGAATATGAAATGAAGAATAGATATGTAACAGTTGGAGTTACTTTTAATTAAATGCGAACCGAAATTGACAAAAGACTGACAAAAATGTCGAGAGATGATCTCTTGGAATTAAAGAAAAAGATAGAGATGCTTCTTATGCTCAGCTCCGAACATGACAAAGATTTGAAATCTGATTCAGATATATCTCTCTTGTATCGATCTTTGATAGTAAAAATATCTTCTGTGACTGGTCAGTCAATGCCATCTTTGCATATACTAAAAGCAAAGAACGAAAAGCAGTACAAACGAATTCGCGAATTAAAATCAATCTTGAATACTTGGCTTTGGGAAATCTTAGGATACGAACCTGGAAGGATGCAAAAGGTACAGCTTTATATCTTGTATGCAAGAATGGTGACAAAATATTTACAAGACATAGCTGGTGCACCGGTGAACTTAAATTCACTCTTGAATTGTAAAGATAAATTTCCTTCTATTTTTGAAAACCACTATCCTGGATATCTTGAATGTGATCTTGGAAAAGTTATATTTGAAAACAAGGAAGGAAGGCATGGATTCTAAAACAAACTTGAAAGAAAAACAACCACAGAAGACTTGTAAGCAGTGTGTCTTCTACGAAACCGTTCCCCTTATAGGAAGATACTGCAAGGATAACGAAGTGTTAAATATAAACTATCCTTGCATTTTTTTTACCAGCTTTAAAGAAAAACAAAAAGTAAAAGAAAGGTAACGTTAACTAAAGTTAGGTATAGTTTTTTCTTTGAGGAACAATGTTGAAGTAACGTATAATTAGTTATGTATAATAAGTTCTACAAACTGTTTAAAGATTTATATCAGCCTGGTTCCTTTCTAAAGCGGCATGGTTTGGTAGTTGTTAAAGAATAACAATAAAGGAGGATTTACAATGGCAAAGGTAGTTAATTTTGACTGGAAACAACCCGTTATCCAGGTACCACTTCGTCAAATGTATCCAGAACTTGGTTTTTTTAAAGAGTTTGCAGAAAAGAAGTTGATTGTAAACAAGGCGAAGGACCAACTCTTTGGTGTTGTGAATGAAAAACGTGTAGTATGGCCACACTATGAACTGATGGATATTGTTCGTCCGGTTATAAAAGAAGCCTGTGGTGGTACTCAAGAACAAATCACCGGATACTTACGCGGAGGCAAACTTCATGGAGTGATTTCCTTATCGGAAATTGGTCCGGTGATTAAAGGTAAGTATGAAACATTGCTTCGGCTTATTATCCAAAACAGCTATGATGGAAGCTGGTCCCCAAAAATAATCCTTGGAGCCTTTACGTTGGTTTGTTCCAATGGATTGGTAATTGGCAGGAAACTTGGCTATATTGGCATTCGTGATTTTGGTAAGGAAAAACAAATTCTGGTAAAAAAGCTACATAGCCTTATTGACAACAGCAAAGTGCTTGCTAAGATATGGAAAGAATGGCAACAACAAGAATTGTCTAAAGAAGAATCCTTAGATATTCTTTCCAAGATTTATCAAACTAAAAAGTTAACTGACACAATGGCCTTGGTTGAAAAGTTTCCTACAACAAGGTGGTTGTTGTATAATGCGGCAACAAACACAGCAACGCATGGCGTTCGTTCAAATTTAAGGCGTGTTGATTTTGACGCAACCATTGGCCGGGTATTTTATGAGAGTGTGCCAAGAATGGCATTAGCTGCATAATGAAGAAGGGGTGGATAACCGGCGGTTTCGGTGTGGCTCCCACCACATAATACCCTTACCACATCAACCGTCTCCACCCTTTTAAAGAAGGTATAGGTTGGAAAACCGTATAGTAGAGAAAACCAGGAGAAAACTTTTATAACCATAAAGGAGATTGAATATGGAAGTCTTAAATATTTTTAAGTCGGTAAATGGAGAGGTATGTCAATGGGGGCAAGGTTCCTGGGCTGTATTTGTACGCTTCTTTGGATGTTCTGCTCAGTGCCACTACTGCGACACACCTTACAGTTGGACAAAATCTGAGAATAAAAGTTTTAAAGATATGTCTGTGGCTTCAATTATTGACAAGATTGAATCCTATAAAACAAAACGAGTAGTATTAACCGGTGGTGAACCATTGGAGCAAGATCAAGCTGCCCTTTTGCTACTTATGACTATTTTACAAAGCAAAGGGTACGGGCTTTCCATTGAAACGAACGGGTTACACGACATGTCCTGGGTAAAACATTTTTTACCTAAGGTAAGCATTGTTGCTGATATAAAATTACCATCCGCCGGAAAGAATGTTTACTCAAAAGTAAATCTAAAACAATATTCAATTCTTGGTCCAGGAGATTTCATTAAGTGTGTTATTTCTAGCACCCGAGATTTTAAAGTTGCTTTAGATTCAGTGGCGTTTATTAACAGGGAGAAGGGGTCAATGTTTCTTCCAAAATTTTATTTTAGTCCTAATGTTGCTACCATGCCACCTTTTACCTTGTTTTCTTTAATGTTAAAACATGCACCAGATACAATCGGTTATAATCTTCAATTACATAAAACAATTTTTGGGGATGATTGGAAAAAGGAAGAGATGGAATGAAATTATATCACTTTACATCGGAGTATCATTTGATACAGATCTTAAAGGATAAAGCCCTCACGACAGGAGACGTTCTTGTATCTCCAACAAAAAGTATAAACGCTGTTTGGTTTACAATCGATTCAAATAGATACCATCAATTATGGGTACATGGTTCTGTTGTTGACAAAACAAAAGTAAGGGTTGAGGTTCGAATTAATAGAAAAGATCCAAACCTGGTTAAATGGACAGATTTTGCAAAGAAGCATCTTGCAAAGGCTTGGTTTGAAACTTTAGATAAAGTGGTTGGGTACCGGTCTAATGATTGGTATATTTATTTAAAGACCTTTCCACTTCCTCCGGAAACACATATTGACATAGAGGGAAAGGTTCCTTACAATTATAGAAGGAAAGGAGAAATATGAAACATATCTTAGTTTGTGGTGCCGGCGGTTTTATAGGCACACATCTTGTACGTAGGTTGAGATGGGAAGGGCATTGGGTTCGTGG
>Ga0302253_1001590_pt1 | contig 13178 bp, 11 predicted proteins | sample AAG_RA_Trp_MG_FD_193537 | JGI IMG/M metagenome (GOLD analysis project Ga0302253, IMG submission 193537) | Enriched activated sludge microbial communities from anaerobic digester in WTTP, New Holstein, Wisconsin, United States - AAG_RA_Trp | ecosystem: Engineered > Bioreactor > Anaerobic >... | reverse complement strand
ATATTTTTATACTTTATTGTTATCGTACTATTGTTTTATTCATTGGCAATAATTTTCTACATAGACTCGAAAAGCTTCAAGGAGAGTGAACTATCTAATCAAAAACGCTTCAAATTGTTCTTCAGTCATTTCGAACAGATTCGGTACTTCCATAAATATGTCGATAATTCGAAAACCAAGAACTCGACTAAGTGAGAAATGTCATAGAAGGTCAAACTGCACCTTCATTCAAACACGGCGCACCATCCATCATAAATCACTGCCACGCTGCCACGGTCGTATAAGCTACTGTGTAATCTCTTGAAATATAAAGCTTTTCAAGTGGCGTGACGTACCGCCACTAATGAGACGAAGCATGTGGTAATGTTCGTCCTTCGCGGCGCACCACCATTTTTCTAATGCTGAATCACAGATATTTCACTTCAACAGTTTTTAAGTGGCCAGACGTCTTCCCACTACAAGCTCAAGTCCTTATTTTACAGTGCTTCGAGCTGTGCAATAGAGTTCAACTATAGTCTCTATAATGGCACTATAAAACCACTCTAAAACGCGTCAGGATGCCCTACAAACGACTTTTATGATCTCAGAGGGTAGCGGTGGCTGTAGTCGCTATCAGAATCAGCCTATAGAGATGTGCTTCTCCTTTCCAGAAGTGTTGCGACTGTCTCAGACCGTTTCAATTTTCCTTGTAACACTTTGAGCTAGTACTTGCAAGGGTTTGAGAGAAGTGTTCCAATGTTTCACATGGATTTGGAATTGAAGGATTGGTTCAGACAACGCACCACTTTACTGTCCTGTAAAAAAATGCATTTTCGGGATGGAAATTGATCGAGGTTAAATACTCTCACCACATACTATCATTCCCACTGCAACTGCATGTAATGCATTTAGTCTTGAAACTTTGGAAAACTTAACTTAAGGATAGATTTCATTGGACTAAAGTGATCCATAGCCAGTTGGAACGCTTTGCAACGTTTTCAACAGTCGAGATAGTGTCCATCCATCTATAGCGGCGCACAAATCATTTTCTCGTAAGAGTAAAGAAGTTGTAACTGTCGTTCTTATACCAATTTCTTATTTAACTTGTATCTTCCTATTGTGTTTCACCCAAATAACTGTGGCAATTTATACTCTCATCGTTTGGAGACACCACAACTTATGATAAGTATGAATTGTGGTTGCTGTAGGTTCTAATACCTATTTTATCAAGCGAATCTATCGTTGTTTGGGGAGGGATAAGCGAAGGTCAGAAGCTGCGTGATCTGAATAGAAAGAGGTGGTTATAGCGAGAATGTTGAGGAAAGTTTGACTTTATAGAACCTTGTTTCTATTATAAAACTATGCAATGGAGGTCCAATTTATGAGAACAAGATTATCGACTCAGGCATTCGATGAATGGAACAAACTAAATGATCAAGCCTATTCTCTAATTGAAAAGAAAGACTATGACAGAGCAACTGGTATTGTTCAGGAAGCACTCAAAATTGCAGAGCAAGACGCAGCTGAATCTATGCTCCTGGCTCAAAGCATGAGTCAGCTTGGTGAAATTTACGCGTTTCAAGGAAAATTTCGACAGGCTGAGTCAATCATAAAGCGCACCCTTGATATGCTCGATAATCTAAATGGAGGTAATAGCCCAATTGCTGCTATCTGCTTGGCAAATCTCGGGATGATGAATAAACACCAAAATAATTTTGATGACGCAATTGCCTACTTCAAAGTAGCATTAGAAATATTTGTGGGGGTGGATGGAAAGAACCATCCGTTAGTTGCTAATACTCTAGACAACCTTGCAGATGCGTATTCAAGTCAAGGGTATTACGATGAAGCAGAGCCTTGCATCATAGCAGCTGTGCAAATCAGAGAACAAATTTATGGTCAACAGCATCCTGAAATTGCTACCAATCTAAATGATCTCGCAATCTGCTACTTTATGCGAGGTCAATATGGACAAGCAGAGTCCTTATTCCAACAGGCCTTAATGATTTGGGAAAAAACAACTGGAGCTAGTCATCAACACTTTGTCGATTGTTTGGAAAATCTGGCATCTTTATACAGGAAAACCAATCGATTGAAACTTGCAGCGGAATATGAGAACCGTGCAGCAATTATCTTAAGGCAAATCTGATTGTTGTTGTTGATTTGATTGTCTCAATAGATGTTGGATAATTATGCAGGAAGGTAAATTCATGTCGTATTTAGATGGAAAAGTTACAATCGGAGGTCTTATTCTGGACGCTTGGATATTTCGTTCAGCCATGACATTGTTCAAAGAAATGAGACTAATTTCGAAAATCGGTAATTACATCAAGTCGATGTGGCGAGGATTTTATCCACCTGAATTCAAATTCTTTGCTGTCAGAGATGCGGGGATACTCGAAGATGGTTCAACAATGATTGAGTGTGCATTCGGATTTAAAGATCCAACCGATCACTTATACACTCTTATCATAGGAATGTTCCAGACTGAGCATACTGGAAAACTAATAATCGGACATGATTTTGTGAAAGCTTTTCGAGCTACAGAAGAAGAATGGGAGAAGATCTTAATTCATCAGTCAGATCTTCGATAGTCAAAAATTACATCATAGGAACAGCCCAAAAAGGTAAATACAAACTGGAGCTGTGACGGAATATCTATTTACGCTTGAATAGATTTTACCTAATCTCGGCATATTCCAAGGCAGCGAAAATGACATTAATAATTTGATTCTCTTCCTCACGAGAATAGTGTTCTTAGGAATACCTCCTCTATGATGCTATCAAAGAAACATGAACTGTTCCATCTTCACTCAGGCCTCGAAAAGTTACGAAAATATAAAGAATATATGGTCTATATTGCATAATCCGGATACATTGATCCACGTATTCCGGAGGAATTGAGCCACCCATTCCGGTAAATGTGATCCAGAATTCGGATAACCGTTGCCATCTCTAAATCCGAAGGAAGTCTTTCTGTATTATCTTGAATAGGTTTGATTCAACTTTCTAAAAGTTGACCGGGGGGTTGCAGGGGGATGGAATGCCCCCTGCATGAGTTTCAAAAGGAATGGGGATCCAAGTCGGGTTCCCCATGGTTGATGGTTTATTCTGAGAGAGGTTTCTTTTTCTTTCTCAGGGATTCTCCCTTGAGAATGATCTTGTGGGAAGAATGAACGATTCGATCCAGCAGGGCATCGCCCAGTGTGAGGTCGCCAATGATGATATGCCACTTCTCGATCGGCATTTGACTGACGATGATGGTGGACTTCAATTCCGCCCGATCCTCGATAACATCAAAGATGATTCGGCGTTCCTCTTCGGTCATTCCAATCAAACCCCAGTCATCCAAAATCAGCATATCCGTCCGAGCATACGCGTGCATCAAACTGCGATACCGGCCATCCGCACGCGCTATCGTCAGGTCTTCGACCAGCACGGAAATACGCACATACTGAGCGCTGTAGCCATCCCGGCAAGCCCGATTGGCCAGCGCATTCGCAAGATAGGTTTTACCGACTCCGGTCGGGCCGATGATAATGCAGTTTTGACGGTCCCGGATCCATTGGCAATTGGACAAAGACAAGATCACTTGCTTATCCAGTCCACGCGATACTCGAAAGTCGATATCCTCGATGGTGGCGTTGTACCGAAGACGCGCTTTCTTCAATCGGGTTTGAAGCCGTTTACTGTCTCGACAGGAGATTTCCCGATCAATCGTCAGACCCAGTCGGTCCAAAAACGTCAATGCTTCATATTGCGAGGATTCCATTTGTTCATGAAGCGCTCGTGCCATTCCATCCATGCGTAATTCGATCAGTTTGTTAATCAAGTGGTCAACGACAATTACAAAGACGCCTCGTATTGCCTCATTGAATAGTGTTACCCATCAGAGGATGAAGAATCACAGTGATTGTTTCCGGGAACGGCATGAGTAGCGATGGGATGTGTGAGTGAATCCATTGCCCGTTGGTAACGGAAAGAGGGTATTGGCCGACTGGAGGCACTTACGGGCAGGGGCCCTACAGGAGAAGAACTCTTGTCCGTCTACTTCTGTCACTTGAGTCTGCGCTACACAAACCTTGTCCTTCGAATACAAGGCTTTTTGCCATTGCAGTGCGCCATTTCTTCACTCGGCGTTGAAATGTGCGAAGTTGACCGTCACTAAACGTTCCGGGATGATCCAATTGGAGGCGGTCAAGGAGTTCTATGGCCGTTCTTTCCGGTTCGGCTCTCAGCCATTTTTCCGCTGTAGGCCAAACCGTTTCGAACGCATCCGTGCGCGTACGCCAGTGGCGAGTAGGTCTCGGGTGATTACAGTGCGTTGGACGGACCTCACCGCCTTTCCAAGCAGTGGCCAAACTAGACAGGAAATGAGCGAGATCAGCAGAGTCATGTTCTGGGATGTGAAGTGTCTCTCCCTCCGCAAGAGCGGCTAAGCAATGCTGGGCGGAACGGATTTCATCAAGCAGGCTTAACGGATCAAGAGTATCTGCGAACGCACGAAGATGCTCTTTCAGGGAATCGGGGATGGTTTTACTGACTGCAAGTCGGGAGTAGGGCGTCGCTGGAACATCATAACGTTTCGTACCGCGTGCCCCATTGTACGTTTTCGTCAATAGTCGGAACGACGGCTGGAAGAAGTTAACGAATAGTCTTGACGCGTTATAGAGCCGAAACAGTGCTTGGGCAGATTTCAGTCCGGCCAACCTGCGGTAACCAACCAGTCGGCGAACGACCGATCCATTCTTCTGCTCGATCCATGCCTGGTCGTTCTTGTGGTACGGTCGGGATCGAGTGAATTCGATATTGTTTTCCAGGCAGAAGTTAACCATCAATTCGTTCATGAACTCGCTGCCGTTGTCTGAATCGATGCCTCGCAACGGGAATGGCATGGCCGTTCTCAAGTTGGACAATGCCTCAATCACCAACGCACTATCTCGAAAGAGAAGCGGTAGACATTCCGTCCAGCCGGATGCAATGTCTGTTAGCACAAGCGTATTCAGGTAGTTACCAAAGGGGCTCTCGCCACAGTGCGCCACGAGATCGATTTCCATGAATCCCGGTAATGGATCCTTCCAATCAGCGAAGGTGCGTACAATTATACTGCGTCGGAGTTTCGGTTGTACCTTTCTACGCCTCGCGTCGCCCCGAACAGCCGCACGGGTGCTTGCGAGCAGCCTATCAATGGTTGCGGCACTCGCTGACATTAATTTACTCCGGACATCAGCGTGCAGATCTAAATGCCCATGTTTCTCCAACGCAGAAACAAGACTGGGAAGCAACGGTTTCAGCCGTTTACCACATATCCGATCAGAAGCCTCCCACAGAACCACGAGTGCAGTGCGCACGGCTTCATCATATATTCGGAAATCTATTTTCGACCGTTTTCCAACCGATGGCTCACCGTTTAATATCCGGATTGCGTGTTTCCGGTGGTATCCTGTGAGAGCCACAAACTCGTCCAGAATTCTTTTCTTTTCTTTTGTGTTACCCAACTTGTACCGATCACTAATCGCGATTACTAATTCTGCCCGTATTGCTTTGCTGATCTCTGTTTCCATGTAATCCTCCTCGTTTAATCAACGAGAGTAGCATACTACATGAGGCAACGAGTTATGTCTGGTAGCAAATCGGGCGAGGCAATGCGATGTCGAAGTGTAGTTGTCGTCAGCCAATTCCTCCCATAACAGATGCAGTGTCACTCCTTTTCGCCGAAGCTCTTTGTAAAGGGTAGGCCAATCCGGCACGTCAGACGTTTCTTTTATTAAATTTGGTGTCTGGATGATCATTTGCTCCAGCACATCATCGGAAATGGTATCCGGTAACGGCCATGACAGGCCTGCTGTCTTTGCACGATTACAGTATTTCGATACGGAACTCCTTGAAATACCACAACTTTGTGCTATATCTCGATCTCCTAATCCACAAAACCATTTCAACCGTAAGACTTCTCTGATCTTCCTCATACAGTGAATCTCCTTGGCTCATAGAGCCCAAATGCTCTCAACCCCTGTGGTCAAGAGACCACTGTAGATTAACCTGATGAGTGATCAGAATAAGGATACTATGCGATGAATGCTCGCGGCTCCGGAATCGGTGCTCGCACTTCCGGAATCAGTGCTCGCGTTGCAACAGAACTGACTGCGCTCGGGGCCGAAATATGCATTGTAGCTAATTTCAGGAAAGATTGCATCGGTTGAATAAGTGAGTTTATTATCATCCTAAGCAGGCGTTAGCGGTTGCACAGATTGATAAATGGATCAGAAAAAAGTGCTAACCGACAGATTTCGACGAAGTCCAGATGTCTATGCTACAATGAAATCGCGTTTCAGTTGTGTGTATCAAGATTTGCCAATGACTGATTCGCTAAAAAACTATTTGAGATGATGTTCATCGTTAGGGGGTGTACATGGATAACAAATGCAAACATTGTGATGGAACTGGCGTTTGTGAAAAAGCTATCTGCTCAATTTGTGAACATGATCAACTCGTGCAATCAAAACCATCTTCATCGCAAGAATCGACTATTCTCAGTAATCTTAGAGAACACATTATTGAAAGACAACGCTTAGAATCTGCAATTATGACTGGAAATGAATACTTCAATGCTGAAGATTTAAAATTATTAAATGCACTTCAAAAGACACGGGAAGAAAGAGATGAGATGCTCAAGTCTGCGATTGATAATAATAGACTGGAAGAAACCACAATCCTTACAGAACTTCAATCACTGAGGGAAAAACGAGATGAACAGCTAAAAGAAGCTATTGAGACTCATCGGAATAATCGAAGAACTAGAGCCATGAATGATAACACACTGCTCAATGAAGTAATCGAATACAACAAATTCAGAGAAAACGCTAAGAAGCTATTGTCTGATGATAGCATTCTTATTGAAGAGTCATTGCTTGAGCAGACTTTGGTTTCTCTGTTCAAGGAGAAGTCTGATGTTCATGATTTTGCGGCATTCGGACGATGTAATAAGCTCTGCCTTATTTTAGAAATGTACGTTGTTGGGAAGAAGACCAATGTATTTATCGAAATTACTCCTGCTCAGATTGTATGGGAACGACATCAATATCAAATGAATTTTTTGTACAAGATTGGAAAGTTAGAATATGAGAAAGGTTTTTTGGAACGACTGTTTCAGGCAACATTTACAGATGTAGTTATTGAAAAAATTATAAAATTGGTTACATCTGCATTAGGGTGGTTCTTAATTAAAATCCTACTAGAGCATTGGATAAGCTTAATCTTATCGGATCAGATAAGGTCACTCCTAACGCAAAGTAGTGAATCTGTAAAAATTGATGGGAATAAAATCTCTGTTGATATCGAAAAAATTGCGGCATTAGTGGCTATGGAGCAGTTAAAATACGCTGCTTTTAATCCTCAGCTAAAGTCTTTATTTGGCGATAGAGATGTTCAATTGGATAAACTCGGCGCTGTCCATAAGATTTCATTTAATCGACATGGTATGGAGGTCGAATGCAGAGTATCTGACACTTTTAAAGATCATCTCAAGCAAAAAATTATTATGGATGATCCCCTAAAGCTCAATATGCCATAAAGATAACCATTATCTGTGATCACAAGATTACACATTTTTATATTATTCTAAGAGATTGCCACGGTCACATAACAGCAACCGTGGCAATGTAATTCAACTTCTCAAGCGTGGCACTGTGGTAAAGAAAATCCTGGCACTGGCTACGTAGTCTCTATTCGGGCGCACTCCCCCACTATGAGATTCAGTACCTTTTCGACATCTCCAAGAACAGAAACACAAGCTACTCCCACATCCCTATTAGCCTTCTGAGCATAGTTAGAAATGTACTCGTAGCTGTTTCCAGTCGTAATATTTTCTGTGCGCCCGAAGATATGTACTATAGTTTGAGCCGCCAACTCAGCCGTCACTTCCTGTTTCCAGTCCTGTCCATTCTTCAATTCTACCACAACTCGTTTGTGAGCAGCATGAGACAGTTCATGGTAAAACGTCTTCTCTTCTGGAGTCGCTAATCTTATTTCGTCTTTGTCTGGACGATAGTAACCATACCAGCCTCCTTGATAAGCAATTGGAGCAACATCAATTCCCCAATTCTTTGCAACGTCAAGTAAAGGAAGCTTGGGAAGTTCCAGATTCTCATACTCAAGTTTATCTCCATCCGTGTCTTCTATACGAAAAACTGGAATAGCCAAGAAACATCTCAAGACATGACTGATGTGAGTTGGTTTTTCATGTTCATCATCTCGCGGCGCACACACCTCCTTCTTATTGTTTGCAAGCCAAGGAACTAAAATATAAATTGATTTACTCCCTTTCTTCACATAGCGGTTTACATGAATCCATTGTAAGTAGCCTCTCGCATCTGACGTTCCATTCAAAGTCATTATTATTCTGTTTGTGAGACTTCAGGAATTAAAGGGAACATCAAATGGTGGGAACGTAGCAAGACTCGCTGCTGCGGGCACATTCCCACATTTATAAAATTCTACAATCTTGTTCAACGTTTCAGACACTTTGGAATTCAAGTTCATACACTTCTCTCCATTTATCTCTTTATAAGAGCAAGTTATGGGATTAGTACACACGTATATTATTTGTGACTATATAACAGTCACACAACGCACCAGGATGGGCTACAACGCGAGATTATAGGGCGGGCAGGGTGATTACCTTCTGAAAGAATACTCAGGGCTTTAAAATATTTAAAAAATCGAGTGTGTGCAGGATTTAAAATATAATAAAAGGAGTCTCTTTGAGTGAGGCGCATAAAAATTAGGAAGCATGCTTATGGGACCCAAACAATAGAAACTCATTAAGGATTATTACTTACATCCAGAGTCACTACCACAGACAAGAATTTGGGATTTCTTAAAATTTTATAATCTGAAATTGGGTTTTGACTGGGGTTGACATATTTGTCTAATATTGAAGTGCAAATATGATGGAAATCTCAAACAACGCTAAATATTCTGATTATTATTAAAATAGTTAATTGATATTGCCTTTAAACTCCAACCATGAATCCCAGTAGTTGATTACTTCAGCATTCCGAAGTTTAGTTGCAAGTATCGCATCGATTCGTTCACGAGTAGTTCTACTTTGACCATCATATAAACAGACAAATACATTTGAAAATTGACTTAGGGCATGATTCAAGATTGCCGAAACCTTAAGATTAAATTCAAAGTCCATCTCATCATATTTAGAAATGTCGAAAACCTTTGAATACACATCTGAATAATCCTTAATAAAATCATACATATAAACAATATTTTCAGCACAGCTCAGAAGCCTTGTTTGAAGAACATTCAGCGGCTCATGAACTGATATCAGGTCGGTCCTAAATCTCCTGAAAACTGTATATGGAATGCTCATTTGATATGCAGCTTCAGCAAATGCCAGATTTAACCCATAAGGTTCAGCTTCCCAATTAGAACTAATAACATGTGCTATTTTTTCTCCGACAGCCTTCTGGAGCTGTTTGTTTATGCCACTGATGATTTCCTTCGACCATTCAACCAATGACTCGAAAGCTAAATCACTAAAATAATTCACAAATTGTGATTTCGCCCCATGAATTCGTTCTGTATCTGTACCAACACACGATAAATTGTATCCAATTTCAGAGTATTTATTTAGGATAACGTGGATATCGCTCTGATGTTTTTGCTTTCTCGGAACGTCTAAATCTTTGTTCTTTACTTCATTTTTAGCTAAAGAAATTTCTTTTAACAGTCCAATAATTTCTTTATGCCCTCCTCCTTTCGCGTACGACAAAGGAGTAGCATTTAGATTGTCACGGAGATGCATGTCCGCACCGTGTTCTAATAATAAAGTAACTATTTCGGTTTTTCCATGTAATGCTGCTAAGTGGAGGGGTGTTGAACCCATTATATCGCGCGCATTAACATCAGGTTTATATGACAAGTAATCAACAATACTATCGTGCAGAGAAATTCCAGGTATGCACGTAGATTTCTTCTCTTTGCCTAGCTCTAATCCTTGAGACACAAATCGTTCAATATCTTCTTGATCAGATTTCATAGTTACTTGGTGCAAAGGTGTATAATAACTATAATCTCGCCCATTTACATCCGCGCCATACTCAACAAGTGTTTTTGTTATTATATTGTTATAATTCAACAATGAAAAGAAGATAGCGGTAAATCCTTTGTTGTCTTTTGCTTCTATTTCTGCGCCATATTTTATTAGTAATTCAATTGATTTTTTTGCACCAACCTTTGCTGCGAAATGGAGAGGTGTTGAACCCTTGAGATCAGTCGCATTAAAGTCGGCTTTGCTCATGAGTAGTAATTCTACTAACTTATCATCATCATTTCTGATCGGGATAAATAATAATGGTACATCCATTAGTGATTTAAGATTTGAATCTGAAACCTTAATATTCACGTTTGCGCCTTTATTAAGGAGTAAGCGAGTAATATCCAAATACCCGATATTAACAGCAAACCAAATTGGCGGACAGCCATTTATACAGGAATTTACATCTGCTCCATTGTTTAAAAGAATAGTAAGGCAATCAAGATTATTGTATGCTATAGCCACATAAATTGGAGATAATCCATCGTCACTAAGTAAATTTGGATCAATACCAGATTTTATTAAGCTGCTTAAATTCTCACAATTCCCACTTCTAATAACATCATGTATATTAAGGATCTTTTCCAGATCATTCACAGCGGATTCGCCTAAAGATGTCTGAGGATCATTGCTTGCTTGATGAGCACCGAACTCATCCCATACCCAGGCTTCTTGCTCGCGGGTTAGTACGCTAACTATTCCATCATTCCCCAATTTTTTCAAAATGATGATTCTCTCAATTTTAGTAAGAGGTATTTCTATATTACCAACAGCCAAATGACATATCCTTCCATCAAGATAGAATACATATTGCTCACCTTCACATGTTATAACAAATGAGGAAGAAAACTCACTCATTTCAGCTTGCAATTTTTTTGCTTCAGAAATACTCAACAGTCGTTTTTCATTATTTTCATAAGAGTAAATCTCAGATTGAGTCACAATTTCGTAATCGATACCCTTAAATCTAACAGTCTGTGAAGGGATTTCACCGATACCGACATTCTCCTTTTTTATCCCTGAAGTAATTTGGGTGGAATCAACAGAGCTTAAATGCTTTTCATTATCTCTACTAACTTTTAATAGAGCTTTTAAATATTCAGGGTGTGTTATCCGCGTATCGATTTTTTTTGATTTTAATTCAACAATCCTCTCGGTCGTTGTTTTAGTTTGGGCTTCTAATTCCACATCAAATCGCTTCTTTGTGGGATAGCTGGTTCCGAATTTTACTGGTTCAGTAATTGTTGATATTCGCTTATCCTCCCCAATATCAATATTCCTGCTCAAATCGTTTGATGCTGTTCTTCGTTCAGCACGAGAAAGTGAAGATAAAATATCCAGTGTTTGTTCTTGGTGTTCAATAAGATGCTTCTCGCGTGATGAGTAGTCCCATATTAACTCTATTTTAAAGGATTTTATTTTTCGAGAAATCAGTAAACACATTATGATAAAATAGTAAATACCTAAAAATGTTAATGATAAAAATATGAGCCACAGAAAAACAATCCGAATCAATTCACTAAGATTTGCAGCAATAGACCAGAAAGCCATCCCTATAAATGCTAATATCGGGAGTACTAAAAATACCGAAATAAAGAGGAGTGAAATGATAGAAATTATTGAGAATACTATTAATTGATAAGGACGAAGTCTAATAACTTTTTGCTTTTTAGATTTCTCACTCTCGGAAAATATTCTATTAATTAGGCTGGAATGATGCTTCTGTATTTTCTCGACAAACACTTTTAATAATTTCATCTACGATTCCTTCCTAATAAATGACGTCAGATCTCAACTGAGATTACCATAGTTGGAAACGAGAACCAACCCAAAAGCAAAATTTATGTGCTACTAAACACGTATGAGTAATATCTGCTTGACTTGTTTTTAAATATTTGTGATTATTGCATAATCAAACACTTGGCATTCGAGAAAGGAGATTACATGGGAAAGCTGAAAGCAGCAATTATAAAAAGTACAGGAAGCAAAGGAAATCGAAATTCTAACAGCAGATGAAATCAAGAAGATTGATGAAGCTGTCAAATTAATTAATCAGCAAGCCAATGCTCCCGCAAAGTCTCTACTGGAGATTGGCAAATATCTACTCGAAAAGTTCTTTGAGAATGACCCCAAGAGGGTCGAAGATCGAGCACCTCGGAAAGGTATTTCTTTTCGAAAGCTCGCAGAACATCCCGACATTTACATGAGTAATCGGAATCTCTCGAACGCCGTAAAGTTGGCTATTCAAGAAGATTTATTCCGAAACAACAAATACAATGATCTCTCTGATTCACACAAGCTACTGCTGTTCAATATTGAGGGTGCAAGTGATAAAGATAAGCTGAAATTTGCGGACAAAGTATTTGCTGAGAAACTCTCTGTTCGCGGCTTACATGATGCGCTTGTGAAAAAGAACCTTTTAGCTTCGAGGGGGCGTCCTTCTCTTTCAGAAGGTACACATGAGCGAAGCGAATCGTTTGATTTGCTCAAGTCGTTTTACAAGCCGATAGAGAAGTTAGCGAATCTGGAACTGGATGACGATAATTATCGAGTCGCAGAACTGAGTGATTCGCAATTTGAAGTTTTAAAGCGACTCAGAGACAAGCTTGATCATCTCATTGCGCGGCGCACAGCTACCAGTTGATAGGTCTAAAAGCCTTGCATTCTCTACGTTATTAAGTGGCCAGACGTCTTCCCACTTGTTTGTAATCGCTCTTGTTTTAATAGTGCAGCTCTATCACGCTACATGTAACATGTTCAACTTGTGAACTTGCGATGGCTGTTCAGAGTCCTTTGTCATGCATACTCACTGTGGACTTGCCCCCATCTTTGGACCATTTCTGATGAGAATATATCATAATTATCAGTCCTCGGGAATACCGAGAAGAGGCTTTGGATCGATTGACATTGAGGAAACTGTTGCCGCAAATTCCGTTGGAGATATGTTGCCGATTGAGCTATGTGGCCGTTCGTTGTTGTAATGACGCCACCACTTTTCGACTTTTTCTCTCGCATCTTCCAGGCTTAGAAACCAGTTCTCATTCAGGCATTCCTGGCGGATGCGGGCATTGAATGACTCGATATAGGC
>Ga0302253_1001589_pt1 | contig 13182 bp, 9 predicted proteins | sample AAG_RA_Trp_MG_FD_193537 | JGI IMG/M metagenome (GOLD analysis project Ga0302253, IMG submission 193537) | Enriched activated sludge microbial communities from anaerobic digester in WTTP, New Holstein, Wisconsin, United States - AAG_RA_Trp | ecosystem: Engineered > Bioreactor > Anaerobic >... | reverse complement strand
TTGATCGGGATTACCGGGGGGAATTTATAACAGGATTAACCGGTCGGTGCAATGAAAGATTCCCGACGGTAAAAAACTTGGTTGAAACTAAACCACGGTACGGTATAGTGGGCACTGTCGATTGCGGCGGATGGATCGCAATACGATCCCTTTACAAGGGGAGGGTTATGCGGCCGGCTGAGTAAAAGATGACAAAAAGTGCGGGGGCGGGTATCGACAATGCAAGAACCAGACAATTTAAATCATGACGATGCAACAAATCCGGCCCCGGAAGGTGCTTCAGGATTTCGCACCGCCGTTTTCAACCGGGAAATGCGCGTTCCGGAAGACCTCCTGATCAACCTCAGTTATGACTTCCTCAGGCGGGAACTCTGGGTCCCCCTGAGCGGGCAGGGGGGCAAGGTTTTGGTTGCCGTCGATGACCCGGCTAATATTCTGAAAAAGGACATGATCAAAAACCTCCTCCGGGCAAAATCCGTGGAGTATTGCCTGGCGGAGAAGGAGGAAATTCTCAAGTTTATCGACTATTTTTACGGCGTCGAGCCGCTTCCGGATTCTTCCGGGAAAGAAGGCGCCACCACCGCCGAAATGAACGCCGATATCATCAAACTGGTGGATGACATGATCGAAGAGGCCTACAGCAGGCGGGCCTCGGATATCCATATCGAACCGGACGTCAAGGATCGCCAGGTCAATGTCCGGCTGCGGATCGATGGAGAGTGTATTCCCTATAAAACTTATCCCTACGAGTACCGGGCGCCGATCATTTCACGCGTTAAGATCATGTCCAATCTGGACATTACGGAAAAGCGTCTCCCCCAGGACGGCAAGATCATGTACAAGCGCCATGGGGGCGAGGAGTTGGAGTTACGGGTGGCCACCATGCCTACCTACGGGTACACGGAAGATGTGGTTTTACGCATTCTGACCCGTGGTAAAATCATGAGTCTCGAAGAACTGAGCATGCCTGACGAGACCTATCAGCGGATCCGTAAACTGATCACGAAACCCTACGGTCTGATCCTCCTCGTCGGACCGACAGGTTCGGGGAAAACGACAACGTGTCATGCTGTCCTGCAGGTTCTGAACAAACCCAACGTCAAGATCTGGACCGTTGAAGATCCTGTGGAGATTACCCAGAAGGGCATCCGGCAGGTTCAGGTTCACCACAAGATCGGCCTTGATTTCAGCAGTGCCATGCGATCATTTTTGCGCTCCGACCCCGATATTATTATGGTGGGAGAAATGCGGGACTATGAAACGGCAAAAATGGGCGTTGAAGCCTCAACGACGGGGCATCTGGTCCTGAGCACCCTCCATACCAACAACGCCCCGGAGACGATCGTTCGTCTCCTGGAAATCGGGATCGATCCTTTTGCCTTTTCCGACTCCCTGCTCTGCGTTCTTGCCCAGCGCCTGGTACGTGCCCTGTGTCCGCTATGCAAGGAACCCTACCACCCCGGGCGGGAGGAATACGAGGAACTGTTGCGCTACGGCGGGGAAAAGATATTTCAAGATCTGAATGGCGTTTACAATCAAAAATTTACCCTTTATCGACCGAAGGGTTGTCCGGAATGTAACGAAACAGGATACCGGGGCATGATGGGCCTGTTTGAATTGCTGGTTGCGACGGATACGATCAAGCAAATGATCATATCCCGGAAATCCATCGCCGACATCCGCAAGGTGGCCATGTCCGAGGGCATGCAGACCCTTTTGCAGTGCGGCGTCGAAAAAATCATCCGCGGTGAAACAGACCTAATAGAGGTGCTCAGCGTATGCATCAGGTAAAAAAGACTTTTGAGGAACAAATCCGTCTGGTAAAGGAACGCCTCGGACAGGCACAAAAAGTGGCGGTTTTAACCGGCGCAGGCATTTCCGCTGAAAGCGGCGTGCCGACTTTTCGAGGCGCCGACGGGATCTGGCAGCATTACCGGGCAACGGACCTGGCCACGCCGGAAGCCTTTGCCCGGGATCCGGAACTGGTCTGGTCTTTTTACAACTGGCGGCGGGATTTGATCAGCCGGGTTTCGGAAAACCGTGCGCACCAGGCCCTGGTCACGCTTGAACAAATTGTGCCGGACTTCACCCTGGTGACACAAAATGTGGACGGTCTGCATCATCGGGCGGGTTCGATCAATGTTATTGAGGTGCATGGGAATCTGTGGCGGGTGCAGTGTACGGAATGCGCCCGGATTGTTGTGGATATGTCCGTCGATATGGGAAAACTGCCCCGATGTCAGGAATGCGGTGGGGTGCTCCGGCCGGATGTGGTCTGGTTCGGGGAAAGCCTTGACGGCAGACTCCTTAACCGGGCGGAAGAAGCCGCCCGGACGTGCGATGTCATGCTGGTCATCGGCACCTCCGGGATCGTCTATCCCGTTGCTTTCCTGCCTGCGCTTGCCAAAGGCGGCGGTGCTTTTGTGGTGGAAATCAACATGGAAGAAACGGCCGTATCACCGGGACTGGATATGACCATTCTGGGTAAGGCGGGAGATATCGTGCCTCTGCTTGTGATGTAGCGCTGTGTACAGAACAAAGCAACGTTCCATAAAAAAACTGCATGCACTGACTTTTTCATTATGCATGGGTTTGTGTCTTATCGGTTGTTCGCATCCGGTGCTGCAAACGGAGAAAGGGTCGCCACTGCCCGGGGCGGTGCAGGCCGTTATCGAGCCAATGCCTGAGGCCATTGCGCCGGAACAACCGATGCCGGCACCGTCAGAGCCCGTGGCCTTGATTCCACCGGTCGAAACACCTCTTCAGTCTCGTCAAACACGCATTGAACAAAAACTTAACGGGAACATGGCGATGCTGCCCGTTGTCCGGGGGGAGATCCTCCTGCGGGATATCTCCGAGCTGAAGTCGTTCTACGGGGGACGCGCATGGCAGCCTGCCTGGTTTGACGGAGACATGCCCTCGGCCGCCGTTGCTGTTTTTTTGAAAGTCTTGGGGAAAGCGGAAGAGGAAGGACTGTTTTCAGGGGATTACCACTATGAAGAAATCAAGAACCTTCTCGGCGCCCTCGGTGCAGGTCCTGATGAAAGAGCCGCGGTTCAGGCGGACTTGGACATTCTGCTGACCGACGCCTATCGTGCCTACGCCGCTCACCTGTATGCAGGGAAGATCGAGCCGGGAAGGGTATCCAATCAGTGGCCTGTGCAGAAAAAATACGATCCGAAAATGCCGGAACTCCAGGAGATCCCGCCGGCCGACCGACTGGAAACAACGCTGCTCAGTCTGCCGCCTCATTATCTGGGTTATCAGCAGCTTCGGGACCTGCTGGCAAAGTACCGCCGGCTTGAGGCGGCCGGGGGCTGGCCGGTCGTTCCCGGAGGAAAACTTGTCCCGGGGCAACGCAATGCCCGTGTCGCTGCCTTGAAGCAGCGGCTTTTCCTCTCCGGAGAGCTGCCCGCCATGCCTGCGAAGAACCGGGACTTGTATGATGCGTCCCTGGAAAAAGCGGTGCGGCTGTTCCAGCGGGCGCACAATCAGAAAGAGGATGGCGTTGCCGGTCCGGCCACACTGCGTCTTCTAAACATGCCCGTCGGCGAGCGGATGGATCAGATCCGTCTGAACATGGAACGCTGGCGCTGGATGCCGCGCAATATGGATCGCTATATCTTTGTGAACATTCCTGCCTTTCAAATGAAAGTGGCGGAAAAAGGGTTTGTGGTGCTCAAGATGCGCACCATCGTCGGCATGGAAGACAACCCGACCCCCAGTTTTGCCGATCGGCTGAATCAGATCGAAATCAACCCGTACTGGAATATTCCCCAGAGTATCGTCGAAAAGGAAATTGTTCCGAAGGTCAAGCGGGATCCCTCATATTTGACCCGACAGGGGATCCGTATTTACCGTGACTGGCGTCCCAACGCCCCGGAAATTTCACCCGCGGCAATCGACTGGAAGGATGTAACACCGAAAAAATTCCCCTATCGTCTCGTTCAGGATCCGGGACCCATGAACCCCCTGGGGCGGATCAAATTTCTCTTTCCCAACAAATTCAATGTTTACATGCACGATACGCCGAAGCGTCATCTGTTCGACCGTCAGGGGAGAACATTCAGCCATGGCTGCATCCGGCTGGAAAAGCCGATTGATCTGGCGGAGTATCTTCTGAAAAACGAACCGGGATGGAGCAAACAGCAGATCCTGAAAAAGATCGGGACGGGGCAACACCAGGTAATCACGCTGCGGAATCCGATTCCTGTTCACATCGTTTATCTTACAGTCTGGACCGGACCGGATGGTTTGACTTATTTCCGGGATGATCTCTACGAGTACGACCATCTTCTCCATACGGCCATGCACAAAAACGGCGGCAAGACCGGGGGATATCTTTTTTAATTCAGAATTTTACAAGATTACCCCCCCCCTTTTTTTATTCCACCGCTTTCTCCCCTTCTGTCCGGATCGGATGTTTCTTCCATTGCCAGGAGTTATCATCTCAACCATTTCATAGTTATTATGAATTGGATAAGAGCACCTCATGTTGCGTATAAACCTCCGTGTGGTATTCCGCCGGGACAGGCGTCGGATCTGTCCGGAAAATTATGATCACCAAGGAGGTTGTCATGAAACCCAGGACCGTTTCCATCCAAGTCGTTTTCCTGCTCGTTATTTTTTTGCTTGTTCTGATTATTGCGCCCGCATTCAGCGAAACAGAGTACACCGTGGTAACGACCGATCAGGTCAAGGCCATGATCGATCAAAAAACGGCTTTCGTTTTAATCGATTCCCGGACCGTTCAGGAATACCAGGAGGCGCATATTGTCGGGGCGATCAACATTCCCGATAAAACCGCGGAAGAACACTTCGGTCTTCTTCCTACCAACAAAAACGTCCTGTTGGTGATCTACTGTAACGGAGTCAAATGCGGCAAGAGCAAACGCCTGGCCAAGAAGCTGGAACCTTTGGGTTATAAAAACATCTCGATTTACAGTGAAGGCATTCCCGTCTGGGAGGAAAGAAACCTGCCCATTGTCGCGGGACCTGATTATGATAAGAAAATCGAGACAAAGAAGGTAAAACCGGTCGATCTGGCGCAGCTCATCCGCGACCACAAGGGTGATTATGTGCTGGTCGATGTTCGGGATCCATCCGAGTTCAAGGAAGGCCACATCCCCACCGCCATCAACATTCCCGTGGAAACATTTTCCACACAATCCGGTGTCCTGCCGAAAGAAAAGAAAATTATCGTTTACTGCAATACGGGCAGCCGTAGTTACCTGGCCTATCGCAAGCTGATCAAACTGGCTTACCCGGATATCTACCAGACCCTTCTGGCCGACTGGAGAGATGCGGGGATGGGAGTGGCAAAGTGAAAAACGGCGGTGTTTATTCATGAAGGTCTGAAACGGAAACAACTAAAGGAACAAAGCATGCCGCTGCAACATCTTGAAGCCTTCCGTAATCTGCGTGAGCAAAATGTGCTCATGCTCAAAGAGGCCAAAGAGGGGGGACGCAAGGTCGCCGGAATTTACTGCACCTATTGTCCCCGGGAGCTGGTCCTGGCTGCCGGGGCAATTCCCGTCGGTCTCTGTGGAACGCGTGAAGCGCCCATTGCCCACGCGGAGCGGGAACTGCCCCGGAATCTCTGCCCGTTGATCAAATCTTCTTACGGGTATGCGTTGACTGATACATGCCCCTTCTTTCATTTCTCCGATCTGGTTATCGGGGAAACCACCTGCGACGGCAAGAAAAAAATGTTTGAACGGTTACAGGGTCTCAAGCCTGTGCATGTGATGAATCTGCCGAACAGTGCGTATGATCCGTCCGCCCTGTCCCTCTGGCGCCATGAATTGATCCGGCTGAAGACTCGGATGGAAGAGGTCTTCGATGTGTCCATTACAGGGGAACATCTCCGCAATGCGATCCGTCTTGTCAATGAGGAGAGGCGGGCGTTGAAATCACTGTTTGATCTGAATCGTGAAAAACCGGCCCTGCTTTCCGGGCTGGATATGATGACGGCGTCTTTCCAGGCCGGATTCCATATTGACCGCCGGGAGGTGATCCGCATGATTGACTGTCTGGCGCAGGAAATTCGCGAGGCGGCCACCCAGGGGCGCGTTGCCGGGGACGAAAATACCCCCCGGGTGCTTTTGACGGGAACACCGGTTGGTATGGGAAGCGAGAAAGTAATTGAAATCGTGGAGGAACTTGGCGCAGTGGTCGTGGCCATGGAGAATTGCGGCGGCTATAAAACCGTGGATCTCCGTATTGACGAGACCGATCCTCGAGACCCCCTGCTCTTGCTGGCGGAAAAGTACCTTCAGATTCCCTGTTCGGTCATGTCGCCGAACAAGGGGCGTCTGGAACTGCTCGATCGGATGATTGACGATTTTCAGGTGAACGGCGTGATCGATCTGACCTGGCAGGCCTGTCATACCTACAATGTCGAGTCCTTTGACGTCAGTGCGTTGGTGAAGGAAAAACGAAAGTTGCCGTTTATCCAGATTGAAACCGACTATTCACAGGCGGATCGCGAAACCCTGCGGGTGCGCCTGGAGGCATTCGTGGAAATGATGGAGAGGTCCTGCCATGGCGATCGTGGGTATTGACGTTGGATCCGTGGCCACAAAAGTGGTGATCATGGAAGGAGATAAGATTTTTCACAATGTCCGGCCGACTGGTTGGAGTCCCCGGGAGACGGCTCGCCGGTCCCTCGATGACTTGATGGCGGCAGCGCGCTGCCGGGAAGAAGATATCCTTTATTCCGTTGGGACGGGATACGGTCGGGTGTCTCTTCCCTTTGTGAGCAAAACAGTAACGGAAATTTCCTGCCATGCCCGGGGGGGTGTGTATCTGGTGCCGGGAACGTCGGCCATCATTGATATCGGCGGTCAGGACAGCAAGGTGATTAAGGTGGACCCGGAGGGGAAGGTTCTGGATTTCGTGATGAACGACCGATGCGCCGCCGGCACGGGCCGTTTTCTTCAGGTGATGGCCGCCGCTCTCGGCGTGGATGTGACTGATTTTTCAGTACTGGGCGAGGGGAAGCCGTCCGTCCACGTAAACAGCATGTGCGCCGTCTTTGCGGAATCGGAGGTGGTTGGTCTATTGGCGGCGGGGTGCAGCAAGGAAGAAATTATCAACGGTCTCCATGATTCCATTGCCCGGCGCATGGCGGCGATGGCTCACCGCTTAAATATCGGCGATCGGGTCACCTTCACCGGCGGCGTGGCGAAAAACGAAGGCTTGCGTAAGGCCCTGGAAAAAGCGCTTCAGGCGGAGGTGCAGGCGCCGGAACTCTGCCATTTGACCGGCGCCCTGGGGGCTGCCCTGATCGGTCGGGAACGGGTGGGGCGGAATGAAAAAAAATGACCATTACATCCATAGCCCTGCCCGGTCCGTTTCCTCCTCACCAAAGAAACCTCTGGGAATTCCTGTTTTTTTCTTGAAAAAAGTCGTAAAAACGGCGATATAATCCATGTTTGAGTACGGATAGAATCGAAACAAAATGCATTTTATACTGTGGAGGATCAATCCACAGCGATCCGTTGTGCGTGCAAAGGTTTGAAAGCCATGTTGGATGTTAAGGCCGCGCGAAAAAGCGAACTTTTTAACACCGTGACGCATGCCGTCGGCTCTGTCGTGGCCGTAGCGGGGCTGGTCGTGCTGGTCGTTGTCGCATCGCTTCAGGGCGATCCCTGGAAGATTGTCAGTTTCAGTATCTACGGGGCGACGCTGGTGCTGCTCTATATTTTTTCCTCGCTTTACCACGGCCTGAACGGGCGGGCCAAAAAAGTCTTCCGCTATTTCGATCATACAGCCATATTTCTTCTGATTGCAGGAACTTACACGCCCTTTACCCTGGTTACCCTTCGGGGGGCCTGGGGCTGGTCCATCTTCGGCACGGTCTGGGGCCTTGCCGTGATCGGCATTGTTGTGGATTTCTTTTATCATCATAAGAACAGACTGTTGCCGATTTTGGTTTACGTTTTCATGGGTTGGCTGATCATCTTTGCCTGTGCTCCTTTGCTGCGGGCGCTTCCAATATCGGGGTTTTTCTGGCTGCTCTTCGGGGGAATTCTCTATACAGGCGGGATTGTTTTCTACGCCCTGGACAAAAAGCTGTGGCCCGCCCATGGCATCTGGCACCTGTTTGTTCTGGGCGGCAGCGCCTGCCATTATGTGACGGTTCTGGTCTATGTCGCCTGACAGGCCTGCTTTTCCGGTTTATGCGTTTCATCTTTCTCCGTTTGTCCATGAATACCCTTTGACATGGCCGATTGACTGGTCTTATACTCCAGTCGTCAGGAAAGAAGTTCTTATTAATTCAATCAGTTAAAATCATCCAATTTTGGAGGTGACCGATGGGGACCCGAAGAGCAATCCTTGCTGTTGTATTTCTCCTGGTCATGGGCCTGTGTTTTCAGGCCGGGCTTATTTTTTCCGCTGATACGGGAAAAACGGACAAGTCCGCCGGTTCAACGATTAAGACGGTGGTGATCAAGATACCGCTGCCTGACTTGGTGGTAAGCGCGCTTACGCTGGACAAACAGTGCCGGGTGATCCTGACGCTTCGCAATAATGGTAAAGGGCCGGTGCCGGAGGAAACGTTCCGGCGAGGGCAGGTTCGCATGATGGTGGGGGCAAGGCAAATGTCAATACCCCTTATCAAAGCGGATCCGAAGGGTATTCTGAAAGCGCTGGGGAGTGAGATTAAAGTAGACAGCGGTCTTCTTTTAGATAAGGCGGCCCCGGTCCAGGCTGAAGTGGACAGTACACGGCAGATTGCGGAGAGCGACGAGGGAAACAATCGGCGTTCGGCGACGCTGACGCCGCATTGTAATACGATTGCCGTTAAGGGGAGCGGCGGCCTGGCGGATCAGGGGATCGCCGCGAAGAGCGGCGGATCAACGTCATCTGTAACGGCGAATATGCCACCGGCGACAGGTTTGGCCGGATCCGGCCAGCGTTCGGGCATAACCAAACCGATGACTATGACCATGTCCAAAAGACGCCTGCCGCCCCCCGGCGACAGGCCTACCCCCATTCCCCTGAGACTGGATCAGGGTATTCTGCTGCTGAATCCCACCGAGAACGATATCTACTATCAGGGTGAAACGATTTACATTTTGGGTCGCTTTACACGCAACGATGTGGCGGCCGGTAACGTGACTTTCAATTTGATGCGTGTGGGAGTCACCCAACCTGTGGCCTCGACCAATGTGGCCGTGGCAAGGGCGACCGGCGTGCCGATTCCCTTGACGCCACCGGTCAATATCGCTGCAGGTGACTACTACATTACGGCGACCAATACGGAATCGGGAGCCTATGGCGAGAGCGACCTTTTTCAGGTGGCAGCCAATTCCGCCCGAATCGATTTCATATACCCGGAGCGGAGCGGCGTACTTAACCCGGGTACGGATATGAATCTTCGCTACCAGTTCAACCGGCGTGTCCAGCCCGGAACCGTCACGTTTCAACTCTATCATGCCGGTGCGGTGGTCTCGACCCAGACCCACGAGTATCGGCCGGGCTCGGCTGCCAGCCGCGGTCAACCGATCCATACGGTTCACTGGGATATTCCGCGCGATGCGCCGCGGGGAGATTATGCGATCCTGGCGATCCATCCTGTCGCCACAGGTATCAGCCCGTTATTTTCCATCCAGCCCCGGAGTTTCGGCGATGCAGGGCCCGGGACGCCGACGGCCTGGTCCATCAGTCTGGTGACCCCCGGGCGCATGCCCGTGAGCTGGCCCCGGGGGAGCACCAAAGTCATCGCCTGGCGCATTGCCGGAGAATACCCTTCAGAACGCCGCTTTCTGGTCCAACTGAAAAGAGGGGCTGAAACGGTGCTGACCATTCCCTCGGATGAGGCGGCCTGGCATGCTCCGTCTACATCATACAGCCTCAACTGGACCATTCCGGCTGATTTGCCGCCGGCTTCGGACTACCGCATCCAGGTGATGGACCGTAACGGTCCCACCGAAGGAATCAGCGAACGGGATTTTGCGATTACCGGACCCATTGAGGTGCTCCATGGCGGCGGCAACCGCTACATCGGTAATCCCACGGAAATCGAGTGGCGGATCGCACCGGGGAGCAGTGTCAGGAGGTTACGAATTGTTCTGGTGAGCTATCTCCGCACTGGCGGCGGGGACGAGGTTGTGACCATCGCAGAGCGCCATCCCGCTTCTGCCGGGAAATACACCTGGACGGTGGGGGCCAACCGCAAGGTGGGCGATAGGTGGGAATATGATCATGATCGTGGTTCACCGATAGTAGGACCTACGAAAGTGCGTGTTTATGATGCGGACGACGCGGCGAATTATGGCGAAGGAATGGTCTTCAATATTGAACCGCCGGATCTGCGAATCTGGACCAGCGATTCCAACTGCCGTGGGGGAAAGCGGGTGCACTGGTCGTCTTCAAACCTCCAGAGTTCGGTGCGGGTTGAAGTTGCGGCGATCTGGCGTGGGTGCTGCATTTTCGCGAATTATAGTTACATTCCTATCCCTTTGGGGCGATATGAGCGCTACCATATACTCAGCGCCGCCAATCACCCGACGGGAAATTTCTGTTGGAAATTTCGGGATACCAATGCCGGTTACTATTGTTTCTGCTTGCCCGGCCAGGACGCTTATGTGGTGGCGAGTGTACCTGGATTCCAGTACGTAACGATGGTACAATCTTCGGGAACTTTCGATATGACCGATTCGGGTTGTAACAACAGCGATCCCCCTTGGGAGGACATCTGGTAGCGCCGACCGCTGTAAAGTAATGACCAGTCAGAATCTCCGGGACCCGCAGAGTGAAGGTATGGCCGCCAGGCAAAGGTGTTTGGAATGACGACAAACGATATCATCAAAATCCTCGAAGAAATTGCCCTGATGCTGGAGTTGAAGGGGGAGAATCCTTTCAAGGTCCGTTCCTACCAGACCGCGGCGCGAAGCTTGGAAGTGCTGGAGGAGGACCTCCCGGATCTGGTCCGGGAGGGTCGATTGGGATCAGTCAGGGGTATTGGAGAGGCGCTCTGCAAGAAAATTACGGAACTGGTTCTGACGGATCGCCTGGAATATTATGAACACCTGAAGGCCTCCATCCCGCCGGGGCATTTCGAAATGCTTAAAATCCCCGGTCTGGGACCGAAGAAAATCAAAGCCCTCTACGACCAGTTGAATATCGAGACCGTTGGAGAACTGGAGTACGCCTGCAGTGAAAACCGGTTGATTGAACTGCCCGGTTTTGGGCAGAAAACCCAGGACAAGATTTTAGAGGGTATCCGGCATATGCGCCGGTACCGGGAACGGCGCCTCTACGCGGAGGTAATCGGCGAGGCCGAAGCCCTGCTGAAATTGCTGGCGGGTCGGGAGGAGGTGGATGAGATTCGTCTGGGCGGTTCGCTACGCCGCGGTTATGAAACGGTCAAGGACATCGACCTCCTGGCTGCGTCAAAGTCACCGGATGCCCTGGCGGATTATTTCGCTTCTCTGCCCGATGTTGAGTCCATTATTGCCAAGGGCGAAACCAAGGTCAGCGTTGTTTTAAGCTCCGGTATCAACTGCGATCTAAGAATTGTTTCCCCCGCCGAGTTCCCCTATGCCCTGCATCACTTCACAGGGAGCCGGGAGCATAATACGGCCATGCGGGGGCGGGCCAAACAGATGGGCCTCAAGATGAACGAATACGGCCTCTTCCGGGATGAGGTCAACATTCCCTGTAAAAATGAAGAAGAAATTTTTCAAACCCTGGGACTGGCCTATATTCCCCCGGAGCTGCGTGAGAACATGGGGGAGATCGAGGCGGCGGAGCATGGACAACTTCCCGATTTGCTTAAGGAAAATGATATAAGAGGCCTCTTCCATATTCACACCCAGGCCAGCGACGGGGCCGATGCTTTGGAGACGCTGGCAAAACTGGCGAAAGAGAGGGGATTTTCGTATATCGGAATCAGCGATCACAGCCGGTCCGCTTTTTACGCCGGCGGCCTTTCCACCGAGGCGATCCTGGAACAGCACCGGCAAATTGACGAATTGAACGTTAAATACGCCCCTTTTCATATTTTCAAGGGTATCGAGTCGGATATCCTGCCTGACGGACGGCTGGACTATGTGGATGAGATGCTATCCACCTTTGATTTTGTTATTGCTGCCGTGCATTCCCATTTTGGGATGCCGGAAGCGGAAATGACCCGCCGGATCATCAAGGCGGTGAACAACCCATTTACGACGATTCTCGCCCACCCGACGGGGCGGCTGCTTCTGGCACGGGAAGCTTATCGCGTGAATATGGCCGAAGTGATCGATGCAGCGGCGGAGCGGGGCAAGGTTCTGGAGCTGAATATCAATCCGCAGCGTCTCGATTTGGACTGGCGGAACTGTATCATCGCCAAACGCAAAGGGCTGAAAATCGCTTTGGGCAGTGATATCCACCACCGGGAAGCCTTCGACTACCTGCCCCTGGGTATTAAAATCGCCCGCAAGGGCTGGATTGAAAAGCAGGATTGTATCAATACGATGTCTGCATCAGATGCCGCTCAATTTTTTACCCGGATGAAAACGTGATAATCTGGCGCCTGAAGGATAGGGGAAAACCTGACTAATGATTTGATCGACGTTTGGGCGGCCACTATCATGCCGCGTAACCAATCGGGGGTAAAGGAGGCACGTTTGCCACATGTACTTGTGACCGGCGGTGCATGTTTAAAGGGTCTTCATTCAGGCCTGCAGCCCCCCAAAGGTCCCGTTTGTCCTTAAATCTATTCAACCCAGCGGGCGTTACCCGTCAGCTTGGGGTCAGGCTTGAACCCCAGAGCCCGGGCGGTGGTTTTGTTGATAAGCAGATAGGTCTGGCTGGGCAGACTGACGGGGATCGACGAAAGAGCCTTCCCCTTTTCCCGCTGATCAATTATGGCGGCGGTTGCCTTGCCGAGATCGTAGTAATTGCTGGTCAGTCCGAAGAGCACCCCGTTTTTTACGCATTCCTCGACGGCGGCGAAACCGGGAATCTTTGCCCGTTCCAGGGCGTCCGCGATGTTCTGGCTCTCCGAGATAATATAACTGTCCGAAGGCAGGTAAACGGCGTCCACATCGAGGATATCTTTCTCGATCAAGCGCAGATATTTCTCCATCCGATCGGTCTTGGGTTTAACGGGATAAGGCTTAAGAGAGAAGCCCAGTTTAAGCGCCGTGTCCCGGATCTGCCGAACGGATTCGACGGAATTCGCCTCGT
>Ga0302253_1001588_pt1 | contig 13188 bp, 8 predicted proteins | sample AAG_RA_Trp_MG_FD_193537 | JGI IMG/M metagenome (GOLD analysis project Ga0302253, IMG submission 193537) | Enriched activated sludge microbial communities from anaerobic digester in WTTP, New Holstein, Wisconsin, United States - AAG_RA_Trp | ecosystem: Engineered > Bioreactor > Anaerobic >... | reverse complement strand
GACGGCAGTCTGAATCGTTTCGGAGGTGCATCCCTGAGCATCGGTAACGGAAATGATGTTCGATGGGTCGGGTGTCATCGTCGGTGTGCGGGTCGGGGTAACAGTTGCCGGGCAGGTGTAGGTGAAGACGCCGTTATCCACCGTAAACCCGCTGATATCGGCCGCCAGATCGAAGAGAGTAAGCGGGAAAGTCTGACCATTGGAGCAGGAGGAGCACAGGACGGAAAAGTTCAGCAGGATCAGACTGCCGCTGGATCCCGACGGGAGCGCGGACATGCTGAACCCGGAGATATGAAGGACTCCGGGAGAAGATTCCACACAGGTGAACATGCTCCATCCTCCAGGAGGCAATAACATTCCAGCGGAATATGAAGAGAAATCAAGGGCCGAGGTGTCGAATGAGAGATAGAAGTTGAAATCATCCACGGCGAATGACGGGATGTTGAGTTCGACGGCAGTCTGAATCGTTTCGGAGGTGCATCCCTGAGCATCGGTAACGGAAATGATGTTCGATGGGTCGGGTGTCATCGTCGGTGTGCGGGTCGGGGTCGGAGAAGGCGTGAGCGTGGGTGTCGGTGTCCGGGTCGGGGTAACGGTTGCCGGGCAGGTGTAGGTGAAGACGCCGTTATCCACTGTGAAGCCAACGAGGTCATCCACGAGGTTTGTCAGAGTCATCCCGAACGTCTGGCCGTTCGTGCAGCTTCCGCATAAGATTGTGAACGTCACGGTCACCAGACTTCCATTAGATCCTGCTGGAATTGAACTCATGGTAAAACCGCCGACAACGACCAGACCGGCTGTGGAGCCGTTGCAATTGAACACGGCCCAGCCCGGATTCAGAGTACCCTGAGAACAGGACTGATATTGAAGAGCCGAAGAGTCGTAGTTCAGACGCAGACCGAAGGCGTCGACTGGCGTCGTTGAGTTCGCCATCATGATCGTCACGGTGACGGTGTCGCTCGTGCATCCGCTCGTGTCGGAAACAGTCAGTGTGTTTGCGTGGGCATGCTCGAACACCAGTAATAGGCACAGACTCATTATAATCGGGCATGTTGATCGGATCATATTGCAACCTCCGAATAAAGGGTGATCACAATCATCAACACATGGGGAACTTCTTAATGATATATGAAGAATGATCTGAAGGCAACAGGAGCTCCTTGACTTGAAACCCGATCCCCGCTAGCTTCTCGAAGAATCCGGTTCCCGTCGGAACCCTTTTTCGAGAGGTGATTTCATGGCCAAACCCGAACAGACCGCCATCACTCCGATTCGCTCCGTCGATTATCCCGAATGGTATCAGCAGGTCGTCCGAGCAGCCGACCTGGCCGAGACATCCGCCGTCCGCGGCTGCATGGTCATCCGCCCGTGGGGGTACGCGCTCTGGGAAAACATCCGCAGGGAACTCGATCGCCGCTTCAAGGCTACCGGGCACGTCAACGCCTACTTCCCCCTCTTCATCCCCGTCAGCTTTCTCGAAAAAGAAGCCGAACACGTCGAGGGATTCGCCAAGGAATGCGCCGTCGTCACCCACCACCGTCTGGAAGCCAAACCCGGTGGAGGCCTGCAACCCGCGGGTGAACTCGAAGAACCCCTCGTAGTGCGCCCGACGTCCGAAACGATCATCGGAGCGGCCTATGCAAAATGGGTTCAGAGTTACCGGGATCTGCCGATCCTGATCAACCAGTGGGCCAATGTGGTGAGATGGGAAATGCGCACCCGGCTGTTCCTGAGGACGACCGAGTTCCTGTGGCAGGAAGGCCATACGGCACACGAATCCCGTGAAGAAGCCTGGGAAGAAACGATCCGCATGCTCGATGTCTACAAGGCCTTCGCCGAGGAATGCATGGCGATGCCGGTCATTACCGGCGAAAAATCCGAAGGCGAGCGTTTTCCGGGAGCCGTCAACACGTTCTGTATCGAAGCGATGATGCAGGATCGTAAAGCGCTCCAGGCCGGCACCAGCCATTTCCTGGGTCAGAATTTCGCCAAAGCCTCCGGGATCCAGTTCCAGTCGCGCATGGGCGACCGGGAATACGCCTGGACAACCTCGTGGGGCGTCTCGACGCGCCTCATCGGAGGCATGATCATGGCGCACGCCGACGATAACGGAATGATCATGCCACCCCGGCTCGCCCCCTCACACATCGCCGTTCTGCCGATTATCCGGGATGAATCCGAACGCGCCGCGGTCGAACCGTTCTGCCGGGAGCTCGCCGAACGGCTGCGGGAACGCACGTATCACGGATCGCCGGTCGAGGTCGAGTTGGACCTCCGTGAGATGAACGCCGGTGAAAAGAGCTGGCAGTGGATCAAGAAGGGCATCCCCGTGATTCTCGAAATCGGGCCGCGCGATATCGCCAATGACTCCGTGTTCGTCTTCCGGCGGGACAAGACCCGCAAGGAACGCTACGGCATGCCTCGTGCCGAGTTCATCGCATCCGTTCCTGATCTGCTCGATGACATCCAGCACACGCTGCTCGAACGCGCCCGCGCATTTCGCGATCAGCACATCCGTACCATCGATGCCCGGGAGGAGTTCACGGCCTTCTTCACGCCTCAGAACGCTGAAAAACCCGAGATCCATGGCGGGTTCGCCCTGTCGCACTGGTGCGGATCCGCGGATTGCGAAGACGCGATCAACGACGCCTTGTCCGTTACAATCCGGTGCATCCCCTTCGACTTCGGCCCCAAAGATACCGGCACCTGCATCCAGTGCGGCAAACCCAGCCCCCAACGCGTCATCTTCGCCAAATCGTACTAAAAACAACGCCGGGCCTCCGCGCCCGGCGGCAACATATAAGCAAGAACGCTAATGCGCCTCCGCGCCCGGCACAAAAGACAACACAAACCTCTATTGGACCGGTGACAGCGTAAAACAACGAAAACCGAACGCTAGATAAACAGCAGAGCCAGTACCAGAGTGATCGTCGAGAGCAGTTTGATCAGGACGTGAATGGAAGGGCCTGCGGTATCTTTGAATGGATCGCCGACCGTATCGCCAACGACGGACGCCTTGTGCGTATCCGATCCTTTACCGCCCATATTGCCCATCTCGATGTATTTCTTGGCATTGTCCCAGGCGCCGCCGCCGTTATTGAGGAACGTGGCCATGAGAATACCGGTGATGGTGCCGACCATCAGGAACGCCGCGACGCTTTCTGCTCCGATACCCATCATTCTGAACGAAAGTCCGACGGCGATCGGCATCAGGACCGCGAGGAGTCCCGGAAGCACCATTTCCTTCAGAGCGCCTTTGGTTGCGATATCGACGCAGCGTCCATAATCCGGTTTATCTTCTCCCTTGAGAATTCCCGGCTTTTCTCTAAATTGAGCGCGCACATCTTCGATGATGTAGGATGCTGCCTTGCCAACTGCGCGTATGGCGAGTCCTGAGAACAGGAAGACGAGCATTGCGCCGAGAAGGGCTCCGACGAACACTTCCGGTTTGGCGATATCGACGGCGGTGAGATTCAAGCCGTAGTTGCGAACCTCATCGAGATAGGCGCTGAAGAGGAGGAATGCGGCGAGAGCGGCGGAGCCGATGGCGTAGCCTTTGGTGAGCGCTTTGGTGGTGTTGCCGACAGCATCGAGGCGATCGGTGCGTTTGCGGATCGATTCGGGTTGACCGCTCATTTCGACGATGCCGCCCGCGTTATCGGTGATAGGCCCGAATGTATCCATGGCCAGAATGTAGGCCGCCGAGGCCAGCATGCCCATGGTCGCGACCGCCGTGCCGAACAGACCGGCATGCGGGAAACCGGACATTTTGCCGAGATAATACGCTCCGAGAATCGCGATCGAGATCACGATGACCGGGAGAGCGGTGCATTCCAGGCCGACCGAGATACCCGTGATGATGTTGGTCGCCGGTCCGGTCTTGCTCGATTCCGCGATCGACTGAACCGGCCGGTACTTGTATTCGGTGTAATATTGGGTGATGTAGACGAACGCCACCGATGTCAGAATGCCGATGATGCCGGCGCCCATGAAGTAGATCCACGCATGGGGGGCGGATTCGTGATACAGAAGCCAGCGAGCGGCGATCCCGAAACCGATCATGGCGAGAACGACGGTCAGGTAGTATCCGCGGTTCAGTCCCTTGATCGGATCTTCGTCTTCTTTGATTTTGACGGAGATCACGCCGATGATCGAGGCCAGAATACCGAATGCGCGGGCGACCAGCGGGAAAAGCATGACGCCGATGATCCATGCCGGATTCGCATCCGGAACCGTTTTGGCCATCACCGCGCCCAGAATCATCGCGCCGATGTTTTCGGCTGCGGTCGACTCGAAAAGATCCGCGCCGCGGCCCGCACAGTCTCCGACGTTGTCACCAACCAGATCCGCGATGACTGCGGGGTTTCTCGGGTCATCTTCCGGTATCCCGCTTTCCACTTTTCCCACGAGATCCGCGCCGACATCCGCAGCCTTGGTGTAGATACCGCCTCCGAGTTGGGCAAAGAGTGCGACGAATGAAGCGCCGAAACCGTAGCCGACGATCAGAAACGGGATGTGGAGGGGATCGACGGCGGTGGTGGACTTGACCAGAGCGTACAGTCCGCCGACGCCGAGCAGACTCATCGAGACCACGAGGAGTCCGCTGACTGCGCCGCCCCGGAGAGCGATCTGGAGTGCATCATTGAGACTGTTCAAGGTGGCTGCAGCCGTCCGGATATTGCTCCGGATGCTGATCCACATGCCGATGTAGCCAGCGATCAGTGAACACACCGCACCGAAGACGAACGACACCGTGATCCAGAAGGCCAGACCGACCGATGTGGACACCGGATCGAACTCGCGGTGTTCCCGCATGAAGCCGTATCCGAGGAACAGAACGGCGGCAAACAGGGCAGCCAGGATGATGATGGTCTTGAACTGGCGTCTCAGAAAGGCTTCCGCGCCTTCCTTGATTGCATTCGAGATGACTTGCATCTCTTTTGTGCCCGTGCTTTTCCCGAGCACCCATCGGGCCAGGAACCATGCGGCTGCCAGGCCGAGCACGCTGAAACCAATAACTATGCTTAAAAGAATGTGTTCGCTCATCAATGACTCCTTCTCATAACAGACACACCGTTTTGCGCGGCAGAGTGAACGCTGGCCTGTTGAATCCCTGAGGCGTGACTGTACATGAAAACGGGTTGCCGGGGCAAGCCGTTATTTTCAACGGTTACCGGTCACTCGAACCGGATGTCGGTCTCCTGCGTCATCCGCAGCACGGCCTGCTGGCGAAACACGGTCTTGTACCGGTCGATGATCTCGGAAATCTTCCGGTCCGCTTCACCGTTGTCCGGATACACGATCAGAATCACGTTGGATGGTTCGGTGATGATCGTCCCGGTATCGCTCTTCCACTGCCCGTCCGCGTCCCATGCGGTGAATCCGTCCGGAAAGCGGGGTGTCACGACGGTCTCGAGAAACTGATTCCATTCCTCGTCCGTCACCATCCCGCCGCCTTCGATCGATCGTCCGAAAATCAGCTCGGTTCTCAGCCAGACCTGGCCGGAATGATCACCGTCGACCGACAGCGCGGATCGTGACGCGGGATGGACGCATCCGATGATCAGCGTGAATGCGACCAGCAGACAGAAAAGCCGTCGGCTGCAGGCCGACGGCTGGAGTGACAGTTGACGCATGGGATTACAGCGTGGTGAGAATCTTCCGGAATCGTTCGATCGCCCAGTCGAGTTCGTCTTTGGTGATCACCAGAGGCGGTGCGATTCGGATGATATTGACGTGGGTTTCCTTGCACAGGATGCCTTCCCGCATGAGTGCTTCGCAGAAGCGGCGTGCACCGCCGGCGGATTTCTTCAGGACGATCCCGACCCACAACCCCTTCCCGCGGTATTTCTCAACGTGCGGGCTATTGATCTTCCGGAGTTCCTGCATGAGGTAATCTCCGAGTTCCGCGCTGCGTTCGACCAGTTTTTCCTCGACGAGCACCTTGAGGGACTCCCGGGCGACGGCGGCTCCGAGCGGCGCGCCGCCGTAGGTCGAACCGTGATCGCCGGGTTTGAACACGCCGAGAATCTCCTTGGAGGAGAGCACGGCTGAAACCGGGACGGTGCCGCCTGACAGTGCTTTTCCGACGATGACCATATCCGGTTTGATGCCTTCATGATCACACGCGAACATCCGGCCTGTGCGTCCCAGCCCCGATTGGATCTCGTCCGCGACGAACAGGACGTTGTGTTTCTTGCAGATATTGAAAGCGTTCTTCAGGAATCCTTCGGGAGGAACGTCCACACCGCCTTCGCCCTGAATCGGCTCGACCAGAAACGCCACTGTGTTTTTCGTGATGGCTTTTTCGAGCGCTTCGGCGTCGCCGTACGGGATGATTTTGAATCCCGGGGTGAGGGGGCCGAAGGTGTCCTTGTAGGCGGGTTCGGTCGAGAACGACACGATGGTGATCGTCCGGCCGTGGAAGTTGTTTTCGCAGCAGATGATTTCGGCTTTGTCCGCTTCGACGCCCTTGATCCGGTATCCCCAGCGCCGGACGGTTTTCACGGCGGTTTCGACGGCTTCAGCGCCGGTATTCATCGGCAGGATCATCTCGTAACCGAACAGTTCGCAGGCTTCCCGGGCCAGCATTGGCCACTGGTCGTTGCGGAAAGCGCGGGAGGTGAGGGTCACCTGGTCAGCCTGGTCTTTGAGCGCCTGGATGATCCGGGGATGGCGATGGCCCTGGTTGACGGCGGAGTATGCCGCGAGGAGATCCATGTATTTTTTGCCCTCGACGTCCCACACCCAGACGCCTTCCGCCCGGTTGATCACAACATCCAGTGGGTGGTAGTTGTGCGCGCCGTAGCGGTCCTCGATATCCATGAACTGTTTAGCTGTCATCGTCATAAAAAACCTCCTATGTGAAACCGGACGGTCATCCGACCGGAATGAGTCGCGGGGATTGTAGCGGTTTAAAAAAAATATACAACCCCGGGTGAACTCCGCGGGTTTCATCATCAAAAGATCGGCGCCATCACCAACCTGATCACATTCTGAAACTTGGATGATAGGGTGATCTGTTCCATCGATCACCCCCATGACCTGTAAAATAGTATCGATAACAAAATCGTTTGTTTCATTTCCCGAACTCGAAACCAGTCTGGTAACGCGTAACGGTATCCTCTATACTTGAAACGCACAGGAGATCTTCCCCTTTATGGCAGGAACCCCAAACAATGTCGTGCTGTTCTTCCCCGAGTTGCTCGAAAACCAACACCCCCTGCTCGTCCCCCTCGAACTCCTCTCGCTCGCGCCGCCCCTCCTCTCCGCCGGCTTCGACGTCCGGATCCTCGATGAACGCCTCGAGCCCCTCCCCACGCTGAATCTCCAGGCCGAACTCTCCCGGGCGATCTGCGTCGGCATCAGCATCCGTCCCGGCGGACAGGTGTTCCGCGGTTTCCGGTTCGCCCGGGCGGTCAAGGCGATCCGCCCCGATCTTCCGGTCGTCATGGGCGGCTGGTTCCCATCCATCGTCCCCGAACGCGTGCTCGCCCACCCGGCGGTCGATTACGTCGTCACGGGCGAAGGCGAAACAGCGTTTCTCGAACTGGTGAACGCGCTGTCCTCCGGTCGCCCCGCCGCAGGAATCCCGGGGATCGCGACCGTGCAGGACGGGCGGGTCGAGCACACTGCGCACATCCCGTCGAGTCACATTGCGTCGTCGCCCTGCCCCGCCTACCAACTGCTCGATATCGAACGCTACATCGGGCCCGAACGCGAACTGAGCTACATTTCGAGTAAGGGCTGCACGGGAACCTGCAAGTTCTGCGCGATTCACTGCGGGTATGCGGATCAGTGGCACCCTCGCCCCGCGGACACGGTCATCCGCGACATCACGCAACTCGTCCGCACGTATCAGCTCAGGCGCATCCGTTTTGTCGATGCCAATTTTTTTGCGGATGAGGAGCGTGTGCGCGCCATCATGGACGGATTCATCCGGGAGGGCCTCGGGATCGAATGGCAGGCGCCAGGGCGCGCGGATCAGATCAACACCCTGTCGGACGACACTTGGGATCTGCTGCAGCGCGGCGGCTGCCGGCGGATCGAGGTCGGAGCCGAAAGCGCGACACAGCGGATTCTGGACGATATGGACAAGGGAATCACTCCGGACGACATCCGGACGTTTGCGGAAAAAACGCACCGATACGGGATCGCCGGTATCTTCAACTATATTCTCGGGATCCCGGGCGAAACCCTGGAGGATCTGAGGCGCACGATCGACGCCATTCATGCTCTGCGACGCGATCACCCCGATTCGACATTCGCCATCTATCGCTTTTCACCGATTCCCATCACCGAACTCTATGCACCGCTGCAGGGTGCGCCGCCGGGCGAAACCGATCCGGAATCGATTGAACACTACCAGATTTACCGTCTGACGCCGGATCAGCCCTGGATCGAACGGCATCAGGCGCGGATCGTGGACATGATCTTTTACTTCTATCTCCCGTTTTCGCTCCGTACCTCCCACCTCTCGCCATCCCCCGTCGCGCTCCTGAAACATCTCCTCATCCGCTCCGCACGTGCCCGCATCCGCCGGTTCGATTTCCGATTCCCGTTCGAATGGTGGCTGCTCCGGCTCGGCACACGCATCGGGCTGTGCAATCCCCAGCGGTTCCGCCAGTGGGCGCAGTCGTGACAGCATCAACACGGCGTAACCGCTTGACGCTGTCGATCATCGTGGTCACCTGGAACAGCCGGGACGATCTGCCGGCCTGTTTCGATGCGCTGCAGCGCTCGCGGGTGGCATCAGAGGCCGAATGGATTGTCGTGGACAATGCATCGACCGACGGCACGGCCGATTGGGTGGCAGGCTTCGATCCGTCGATCCGTCTGATCCGCTCGGAGGTGAATCTCGGTTTCGCCCGAGCCAACCAGGCGGGTCTTCATATCGCTTCCGGTGACACGATCCTGTTTCTCAATCCCGACACGATCGCGCTGGACGGTTTTCCCGACGAGATGCTCGATGCCCTGTCGCGGGATTCCGGAGTCGGCGCTGCCGGGCCGCGGGCTTTCTGGGATACGGAATGCCGCTTCCTCATTTCCTGCCTCAAGACGCCGACTCCCCTCGAACTGTGGATGATTCATACCGGCGCATCCCGATGGATCGATGCTGAGGGGCTCTTTCGTCCGCACTGGGAGATGGACTGGCGGTACTGGGCAGCCGAGGCGGATCCCGTCGAGACGCCTGCGATCGGAGGGGCGTATCTGATGGCGAAGCGTGCGGCGCTCGATTCCGTAGGCGGCGGGTTCGATCCCCGCTATTTCCTGGGATACGAAGACGTCGATCTCGGGTTGAGACTCCGCCGGAGAGGCTGGAAACTCCTGTCGGTTCCGACCGCCCGGATCGTGCATTTTCTGGGGAACAGCCGGAGACGGAGTATGGACTCGGCGATTTGCCGTTCCTGGAATGCCGGACCGGGCGCGTATCTGAAGGCGCACTACAACGCCCTGCAGGTCCGGAGCGTCACAGCCGCTCTGATGCTCGAAAGCCTCCTGAAGCGGTCCTTGAAGCGGCGATTTTCCGACTCGGTTCACACGCCGCCGCAATCACCGCGATCGATCACGCTGTCATGGCCGGTGATCGACGGAGATGTGCTGGTGGAAATCGCCACGACCCGGTGTTTTTTCGACAAGTTCGCGGTTCGATCGTCCGGAGGCAGTACGATCGAGATTCCCGCGGATCTCGCCCGGAGACTCTCGCCCGGCCGTCATTTCTTCCGTGTGATCCGGACCTTGTCGGATTGCCGGCGGATCCATTTTGAGGGAACGTTCGCATGAACGCCGAGACGATCCGGCATCTCCGGATGCGACTGAGATGGCTTCGCGCAGCCTGGCTGACGCGACATCCCGGCATCTTCGTCATCGAATCGACCAACCGCTGCAATCTGTCCTGCCGCATGTGCCCCATGCACGGGGTCGGCGACGCGTCGATCCGCCGCCGGGAGCAGGGCGACATGGATCCCGACCGGCACCGCGACCTGATCGACCGGATCGCCCGTTTGTTTCCCGAAGCCGTCATCATTCTGCATGGCGCCGGTGAGCCTCTCTTGCATCCCGCCTTCGATGCGTTTATCCGGAATGTCCGGCGGCATCCCGGTCTGAAAATCGCATTCCTGACCAACGCGGTGTTGCTCGGCGAGGACTGGTCGGAGCGGCTGCTGGCTCATCGGATCGAGACGATCGGGTTCAGCGTCAACGGGGTGGATTCCGAATCCTACCATGCGCTTACCGGAATGGATGGATGGCGTGAGGTGATGACCAACATCGACGGGTTCCTCGACAGACTCCGTCGCCATCCCGGTGTCCGTATCCGCACGCAGATGCAGATCGTCGACACGCCCCTCATCCGCGATCGGATCGACGCGTTCGTCCGGCACTGGGTGGGTCGGGTCGACGAGGTCGTCGTTCAGGTCGAGCGTGATGCGACGGGACGAGGGCTTTCGAGCGACTCCGTCGCGGATCCGCTCGCCCGGCGTCCGATCCGAAGATCCCCCTGCCATCGTCTCGCGGAACCCCTCACCATCGCATGGAACGGGGATGTGCATCTGTGCTGCGAGGTCTGGCACGGGGAACAACTCCTGGGAAATGTGTTCGAAGAGCCCCTCGACCGCGTACTGTCGCGGCAGCGGGAGGTCGTCCGGTTGCATCGGACGTTCCGGGCGGACGCGATCGAGGTGTGCCGGGGGTGTTGGGCGCGGGAGGAGACCCGGGTAACGCTTCGGAGGACGGGGGAGTGGATCGAGACGCGTTCGCCGGTGTGGAGGCGGTACCGGCGCATCGACTGAACCCGTGGAGCCGATCGGTGGTGTTACTGGGGTCTGAAGCGGATAGTGGCATCGAGAAGCATGCGGCGTGCGGAGGCGGAGTGCGGAATCCTGGGATGGAGTGCTTTCTGGATCCAGTGGAGCAGCAGGCGATTCAGGTAGCGGTAACGAGGCAGCCGATAGCAGTAGTAATAGAGGAAAAACAGGAGCCGGATGAGTGCGGAATGCCGGTGAGCGGCCAGGAAGCGGATGACGGGCGGCGGCAGCGTCTGCGTCGAGGCCGTCAGGACATTCAGGAAGGTTCGTTTGTAGGCATAGTATTCGCGCTGGTAGACATCCCCCGTCGAGACGGTCTCGATGCCGTCCTGCACGGCCTTTGCATGCAGTCGCGAACCGGGATAGAGCATCAGCGACAGGCAGCTCAGGTGGAAGGGACGCGGGATGCGGTTGAGGAGATCCAGCGTCTGCAGGGAATCAGATTCCGTTTCCCAGGGGTTGTCGACGATGACGTGATAGTGACGATCGCGGATCCGGCGACGCGCCGCGTGCAGCCGGCGGGCGGCCCCCTCGCATTCCGTCACGGACAGGCTCCGATCGAATATCTCGCGGCTCACCCGTTCACTGCCGGTCTGCAGGCCCATCTGGAAACCGATCAGTCCCGCATCCCTGAGCATCCCGACGGTTCGCTCATCCGCTTCGCTCGGATGCAGATTGCAGAAAAACGGCAGACCGATTTCAATCCGGTAGAGCGTGCAGAATGCCTCGAGCCATTCCGGAGGCGAACACAGGAACGAATCGTCCCAGAATGCGAACGAGCTGATGGTGGTGTATGTTTCGAGCGCCTGGCGGACTTCGTCGAGCACGTTCCGGACCGATCGGCGGCGGACGCGGGAACCTGTGCAGGCGTTGCTGAGCGTGTCGTTGCAGCAGAAGGTGCAGCGTCTGGGGCATCCCCGCGAGGTCATGATGAAATGGATGCCGATGTTGGCGTAGATATAGTTCCGCATCAACTCCTGCGTCATCGGCAGGAGCTGTCCACGGTGCAGAATCAGATGATCGGCGATCCGGTGATCCTGGAACGGGAGGCTGTCGAGATTCTCGGTTTTGATCGGTTTCGGGCCTCGAACTACTGTGCCGTTGCGTCGGCCGATGATACCGGGGGGCGGTTCACCGGCGGCTCCCGATTTAAGAAACCCGAGATAATCGACAATCGTCTGCTCGGCTTCGCCCACGCACACCCAGTCGGTGTGATCGAGGCAATCGTCCGGAGCGCATGTCGGATGAACGCCGCCCCAGATGACCGGAATGCCATGCGTTTTTCTGAAATGTCCGGTCAGGCGAATGGCCCGGGTCAGGTGGTTGCTCATGAGCCCCAAACCGATGGTGTCGGGTTGTTCCGATCGGATCCAGTCATCGAGTTGCTTCAGTTCCGCTTCCGTTTCCGGTTGATCGAAGTTCCGAGTCAGAAAGAGCATGTTCGATTCATGTCCCGCGGCGCGGACGGCCGCGGACACATGGCGGGCTCCCAAGGCGGGCATGGCGTTTTCAAGGACGAAAAGAGCAACCTTCATGATGCCTCCATGGGGTCAGATCCGGGCATATCGCATGATTCGCCGGGCTCGGATGCCGCGATTTCGCGATGATCGCAGCGCGAGCTGCAGGCGGACGAATTTGGTCAGGTTGAAGGCGAGCTTGCGGATCGAGACGAAATAGCCGAAATAGAACAGATAGAACGAAGCGCGACCGGATCGGGTGTGCCGGCGTGCGATCCAGAAGCGGACCCAGCTTCGGGGGGCATGAGGGATCGAGCGGAGCAGCCGGTTCAGATACGATCGGGAATACCGGCAGCTCTCGCCGCGCGAGATCAGGTCGCCCTGGTGCGTATCGAGCCCCTCATCCCGGGCTCGGCGAGTCAGCTCGGTGCCGGGGTAGAACAGCAGCGGAAAGATGGTGAGCTCGAAGTTCCGCTTGAAACTGTTGACGAGTTCAAGTGTTTGAACGGTTTCGGATTCCGTTTCGAATGGGTTGTCGACGATGATGTCGAAGTAGCGTGAGACCGTCGGGGCTTCGGCATCGAGCATGGAAGTGCTTTCCAGGATCTGTCGGTTCGTCGTGCCGCGTGCGAAGATCCCATTGGCGATCCGCTCCGACCCGCTTTGGATGCCCATTCCCACGCCCGTCAGACCGGTCTCGGTGAGCATCTCCATCACCCCCGGCCGCACGTGCCCGGGGTGGATTTCGCAGAAAAACGGCAGGCCGATATTCGTCCGATACAGGTCGCAGAAGCGTTCGAGCCACTCCTGCGGGGCGGAAATGAACAGGTCGTCGCCGATCATCATGCCCAGCACATCCGGGAACCGTTCGACGGCATCCCGCATTTCGGCGATGACGCGCTCGGGCGATAAGCGTCGCACAAACG
>Ga0302253_1001585_pt1 | contig 13191 bp, 9 predicted proteins | sample AAG_RA_Trp_MG_FD_193537 | JGI IMG/M metagenome (GOLD analysis project Ga0302253, IMG submission 193537) | Enriched activated sludge microbial communities from anaerobic digester in WTTP, New Holstein, Wisconsin, United States - AAG_RA_Trp | ecosystem: Engineered > Bioreactor > Anaerobic >... | reverse complement strand
CGAAAGATATGTCTAATCCCCCAGCAAGAACTATTATTCCCAATAATATAAACTTACTGATGAATCTGCACTTCATCATCCGTGCCAACGAAGACGCGGGAAACTTATCCCCGGTCACCTTTGTCCGACTGTCTTTTGTTTTTGAAGACATAATTACCTCCAAGCTTAATTGTTTCTCACATATTTACTCACATATTTACTGAACGACGTTCCAGAGGGAGACCTTGGCCACTTAACCTCTCCCCTTCTAACGTCGTTCGGTTAAGTTAATCTTTTTTCGGCGGGATGAACATGGCTTTGTCTTCCCCGATCTCCTCGGCGATCAGCGCATTGAGTTTCTGGTTCATGGCCGACAGCACTTTTTCGTCGTACTTGGGATGGGCCGGATTGGCCAGGTTCTCCATTTCCTCGGGATCCAGCAACAGGTCGTAGAGGGCGACGTCGTTGTCGGCCAGAAGCCGCTGGACCGATGCGGGCAGGTTGTAGTTGCCCAGCCCGAAGTAGCGGACCAGCTTGTAGCGGCCGTCGAACACGCCGCGGAACAATTCGCGCTTTTCAAGGTTCGGCACGCCAATCTCGTTGACGAGGCCTTTGAACGCCTCAAGACCGCGATGGAACTCCTGGCCGGCCTGGGCGGCGGCGGCGTCAAACACCTTGGGCGCGTTGCGGCTAAACCATTCTGCGTCGATGGTGGCGATCATGTCGTAGGTCAGCAGACAGCCCTTGCCGGGTTCCTCGCGGTTGCCACGGGGCCCGACAGAGGCGGGATTCGCCACCACACCCGAGAGGTCATGTCCTTTCAGTAGCGGATAGCGCATCCGCCGCTCGGCCTCCGACAGGCCCGCATACGCCAGGATCGTGGGCGCCAGGTCGAGATGTGAACCCACCGCATCCGTCCGGCCTCCGCCGAATTGGCGCGGATCGGCGATCACCAGCGGCACGTTGACGGATTCCCGGAAAGCCACGCTGCCTTTCTGGCGCAGGTGATGGGCGCCACCCTGCTCGCCGTGATCCGCCGTGAAGATGACGATCGTGTTGTCGGCCTGACCGCTTGCTTCCAGTGCATCCAGCACTGCCCCGATGTGACGGTCCACGTCGAGATGGCAGTTGAGGTAGTAATTGACGTGGTTGTGCCACATGTCCCGGCGGTCCATCGGAATCTTGCCATAGTACACGTCACACAGGCGCTTGTAACTGCGGACGGCCGGCGGCTGTCCCTCCAGGTCGTCGAAGAAGGAGGCCGGCAAGGTCGTCTGCCATTTCTGGTTGTAAAGCGGCGTGCCGGGCGCGCTAAAGATCGGGAACATGCCTTTGATCTGAACCATCTCTTCAGCGTCGGTATCGAAAAACATCACATCGTGCGGGTTGACGAAGTTCACGGTCATGAACCAGGGTTGAGCGGCAGCGACCTCGGGGGCACGCTTTTTCAGCCAGTCAACGGCCTCATCAGCAATCTTAGGATCTTTTAAAAGCCCGTCCATAGGCCCGCCTTGCACATCGCCCCAATCCTGGTACTCGGAGAAGCCGTAGGGTTCCATCGCTTCACGGGAGCCCTTGTCTGGAAACTCTGAGAGGTGCCACTTGCCTTTAAAGACGGTGTGGTAGCCAAGATCGCGCAGCATGTGGCCGATGGTGGGCAAGGTTGCCGGATCGGCCCGCATATCATCGATCCAGGCGAAGTTGGTATTGTCAAACATGCGTGTGATCGGTGTATGCCTGCCCGTGTAAATCACCGAGCGGGAAGGGGTGCATACTGTGGTGGTGGCGTGGTGATTGTTAAAAGTGACCCCGCGGGCATGAATACGATCCCGGCCGGGTAAAACAAACCCGGCAGGCAAAGACTGGTGGGCATATTCCTGATCGGTCACGATCATTAGGATGTTAGGTTTACTGGTCATACTTCATCCTCCTCATTGGTTTGGATTCTTCACCGAAAACAACCTCTTTGGTTGTGTCCTTTCTGCGGCTGTGGTGAACCCATGATTTCATCCGCATAACGCCCTTCACGCAACAGCTTCGCCATGGCCTTCATTTTTGGATCAACGTGCATAAAGAAATGCTTGTACCCATCGCAGAGATAATTCAGCCCCTCCTCACCATCCGGCGTGTTAATGAAGCGGTTTTTCGGACATTCGCCATAACAGGCGAAAAGGACCGGACATTTACGGCAATACTGCGGTAGCTTCGCGAGCTTATCGCGCCCGAACCGGCACTGCTGCTCCGAATCGACCAGTGCCCGCATCGGCGTCTTCAAGATATTCCCGAGCAGATGCTCCGGATTGACGAAATGGTCGCACGAATAAAGGTCGCCGTTGCGTTCCAGCGCCAGCGCGGTACCGCATTCCGGCGAGAAGAGGCAGTTCGAAGGCACTCCAAGCCAGTTCGCCAACGAAAAGTCGAAGTTCAGAACGAACATCTTTCCCACGTCCCGGCTTACCCATTCATCGAAGATTGCCGCAAGGAACTTTCCGTACTGCAGAGCGCCGACCGAGCTTTCCGCCACGCCGGTCCTTGAGTTCTGGTCACGCACGACAATCGGGATGAACTGGACATAGCCGGCCTTAACCTCATCGCGAAAGAAATGATAGACTTCCAGCGGATGATCAGCGTTAGCTGCATTCGCGGTGGCCAGGATGTTGAACTCGACCTGGTATTGCTGCAAAAGACGTGCGGCTTGCAGCACTTTGTCAAATGTGCCTTCGCCCTTGCGGTCCCGGCGCCAGGCGTCGTGCATCTCCCTCGGCCCGTCCAGACTCAAGCCGACGAGGAAGCCTTCGTCATGCAGGAACCGGCACCATTCGTCATCCAGCAGCAGGCCATTGGTCTGGATTGTGCGCTCGACCTGCACTCCGGGTCGCGCGAACCTCTTCTCGAAGGAGACGGCCCGACGAAAGAAATCCAGTCCCATGAGCGTCGGTTCTCCTCCCTGCCAGGCCAGGGTCACTTGTGGCACGGGCTGGGATTCGAAGGTCTGGCGGATATGCGCCTCAAGAACCTCGTCGCTCATGGTGTTCATGGCGCCATGAGGATAAAGCGCGCTTTTTTCTAAATAAAAACAGTACCTGCAGTTCAAATTGCAGGTCGCCCCGGTGGGCTTGGACATAACATGGAAAGAAAGGGATGCTCTGGGATTGCACATGGTTTGTCTTTTTTCTCCATCGATACGATCCAATTAGTGATCCCACGCGACATCGAATAATTCCATTTCTAAATCAGGGCTCTCGTTGTCGGCTGCCTCGGGATGTTCCTCGACGTACTGAAATTCCTTGGAGCACGCGGTAAAGAGATCCTGTGAAAAATCTCATTATCGTCATGCCTGCCTCCTGCTTTCCCATAACTTTCTATTAATTGCCCGTTTTACGCCCGGACTTTTCTCGCCTGAAGCCCTCACTTTTCCCTGTTTCAAGGGCCTTCTGGGGATCAAGCAAACCAAAAAGCTCGATAAGCTTTGCCACCAAACCGGTCCATCCTGTCTGATGGCTGGCGCCAAGTCCCGCCCCGTTGTCTCCGTGGAAGTACTCGTAGAACAGGATGTGGTCGCGCCAGTGGGGATCGGCTTGGAACTTATCCGTGCATCCATAGACAGGACGCCGGCCTTCATCATTGCACAGGAATATGCGGGTGAGCCTGTCCGCGATTTCCTTGGCCACTTCGAACAGGTTCATCAGCCTGCCCGAACCGGTGGGGCATTGAATCTTGAAGGTGTCGCCGTAGTACAAGTAGAAATTCAGCAGCGCCCGGATGAGGATGACATTGACCGGCATCCAGATCGGTCCGCGCCAGTTGGAGTTGCCGCCGAACATGCCGGTGTCGGACTCGGCCGGCAGGTAGCCCACGCGGTACTCCTGACCGCCGGCGTGGAAGACGTAGGGGTGTTGTTCGTGGTATTTGGAGAGGGAGCGGATGCCGTAGGGGCTCAGGAACTCGTTCTCGCCAAGCATCCTGGTGAGAATCCGGCGGAGCCGCTCCGGGTTGACCAGAGCCAAGATCCCCCGCTCGGCCACCCCGTAGTGAGCCGGGCCCGTTGGGTGGATAGAGTCCAGTAGCTCTGGCATCTGGCGCACGCGTGCCTGCATTGCCTCCACCACCCGTGGGACGCGTTCGCGCATCCACGGTTCGATCACCGTCGTGGCGGCGAGCGGCAGGAGTCCCACCATGGAGCGCACCTTGAGGTGCGTGGCGTTACCATCGGGAAGGCGCAAGAGGTCGTAGTAGAAGCCATCCTCCTCGTCCCACATCCCATCCTCACCATGCTTGTTCATGCCCGCGGCGATGTAAAGGAAGTGCTCGATAAACTTATAGGTCATGTCCTCGTAGTTGGGATCGTGCGCGGTGAGTTCCAGGGCAAGCTCGCACATGTTCTGAGTGAAGAGGGCCATCCATGCGGTTCCGTCCGCCTGTTCGAGGTACCCGCCCGTCGGTAACGGTGCGCTCCGGTCAAAGACGCCGATGTTGTCCAAGCCAAGGAATCCGCCCTCGAAGACGTTCTTCCCGAAGCGATCCTTGCGATTTACCCACCAGTTAAAGTTTAACAATAGTTTGTTGAAGGCACCCTTAAGAAATTCGACATCTGTCTCGCCCCGCAACGCCTGCTCGGTGCGGTGCAGGAAGAGGGTCGCAAAGGCGTGGACCGGCGGGTTCACGTCGCTGAAGTTCCATTCGTAGGCAGGGATCTGACCATTGGGGTGCAGGTAGCGCCAGCGGAGCATCAGTTTCAGTTGGTCCTTGGCAAAATCGGGGTCAATGATCCCGATCGGCAGCGTGTGGAACGCGAGGTCCCAGGCCGCGTACCAGGGGTACTCCCACTTGTCGGGCATTGAGATGATATCGTTGTTGATCATGTGGAACCACTCCCCATTCCGGAAGGTGCGGTAGCCGCGATGGAGGGGATGGGCGTGGTGTTCCTCCAGCCACGCATCGCCGTCCCAACAGTAGTACTGCTTGGACCAGAGCATGCCGGCGAGTGCCTGACGCATGACGTTGGCGGTGTCCTGGCTCACCGAGGGGGGTGTCACCGATTTATAGAACTCGTCAGCCTCGTGGAGTCTGGTCGTGAAGATCTCATCAAAATTCTTCCCAAAGGGTTGTGCCTTCCCTTGCGGGTGTGCATTGGTGAGTCGGAGACGAATCACCGCTGTTTTCCTCGCATCGATGTTGATCTGGTAGTGTGCCGCTACCTTTGTTCCCGTTTTGCCGGGATTTACGGCATCCTGCTGATCATTGACCACATAGTTGTTGATACCGTCCTTGAGGTATGGGCCGATGTCCGGATAATCGAGGTCGAGCTTGGCGTGGTTGGTTGAATTTTCCGTAAACAGGAGCGGCGCATCGCCTTCGCAGTACAGGTAGTATGTCCCCAAAACGGCATGGGCTGTCTCTACCGCGCTTGCGCCTGACGGTCCTTCGGTCTGCCTGAGAAGTGGTTTGGGGGAAGGTCTGGAAATCCATTCCGCCCAGTCATTACGGAACCACAGAGTGGGCAGCACGTGCAGGTTGGCGGCAACCGTTCCTCTGTTGGCAACGGTGATCTTTACGAGGATGTCCTCCGGACGGGCCTTGGCGTATTCCACAAAGACATCAAAGTAGCGGTCTTCATCGAAAATACCGGTATCGAGCAGTTCGTACTCCATTTCCTCTCGGCTGCGGCGCTGATTTGTCTCCACCAGGTCGGCGTAGGGATAGGCTGCCTGAGGATACTTATAGAGGTATTTCATGTACGAGTGTGTGGGTGTCGAGTCGAGGTAGAAGTAGTACTCCTTGACGTCCTCGCCATGGTTCGCCTCACTATTCGTAAGGCCAAAGAGGCGCTCCTTGAGGATCGGATCCTTCCCGTTCCAGAGCGCCAAGGCGAAACAGAGGCGCTGCTTATCATCGGATATTCCCGCCAGCCCGTCTTCACCCCACCGGTACGCCCGGGAGCGCGCATGATCGTGGGTGAAGAAATTCCAGGCATCGCCGTTCTCGCTGTAATCCTCGCGCACGGTTCCCCACTGACGCTCACTCAGATAAGGCCCCCATTTCTTCCAGGGTACGTTCTGGTTGCGTGCAGCCTCGAGCCGTTTCTTTTCACTATCCACACTTTGAGCTTTTCCCGCCATGATTCGTCACCTTCTTTCTAGCTCTTTGCGTAACCGGACCTGCCTCGTGGATCTCATTTTCAGAGTGGAGCCCGGGATTCCAGCTTTAAGAAGAAAAAACGCATTTTCTAACTATACAATCCTCCACACCACGGTGCGTATTTAGAAACCATTATCATGTCACGCTTGACCTGGTGATCGGCGTTGTTCAGATCATCCTTAATCAACAGCGAAACACACTTGACCTCGCAGTTTGTACTCGACAAACATGTTGCGCTCAACCACCTATTCCCGCTATTCCCGAGGTTGTGGAAAGGGATTCCAAATGTTCGAGGAGAATCCGCCGCACTTCCTCGATGGTCAGGGGATGTCCCTGGCAGGAATGGAAACTCCTCACAATATATTCTGATTCCACCCCGTCCTGCTGGGCGCTTTTGTACTCCACCACGCCGTCATCTCCGTTCGGGGGGAGCTCATCTCCGTCAATGGCGATGATCGAGTGTGCCTTGACACCGGAGGCAACCGGCATCTTCGCCAGGGTTTGCAGAACCGGATTCTTGTGTGACATCCCATCAACACTGGTTGGCATTTTTTTACGGACCTCTAAAGGCAATTTCGTCTGGCCCAATAAATCACTGATAACATTAGGCTCTTTCTTCACAATATCTGCAGGAAGAGAAAGAATGTTGATCGGAAGGGATACTACTCGCTGAATGAGGCCCCGCACCCAACCCTGGGCGCGAAAACTGCCGCGAAACGGGGTGGCAATATAAACCACGCGCTTCACAAAGGGGAGCGGCTCAAAGAACATCCACTTTCTTAACATGGACTTCATCGCCGGTGGCGTTTTCAAGTCTTTGAAGTCCTTATCACTAACCGATCTCCAGAGCACATCTGCCGGTTTAACCACGCTCAGCTTGGTCAACAATCCCCCCTGACTGTGGCCGATCACCACCATCTGCTGCAAAGCCGGGTCCTGGCCCTGCGGGTCAAACCTGGATACCGTATCGGAGAGGATTGTACGCAAATCACTTGCCGAAGATACAATCGGCAAACTGCTGTTGTAGAAAAAAAACGCAAACTGGTAATGCTTACGCAAAATCGGGTCAGCACTGAGTGTATTCCACATCTCACCCCACCAGACGGGGCTGCTGGCGGTACCATGAACAAAGATCACCGGTATCCGACCCCTCTGATACGGCTGAATCATAAATAGCTCTGACTTTTGCTTCCCCGGCGACAAAAACGATTGAAGGCCCAGATCCCAGATAGGCGCATCGTTGAGCTGATAGGCGATCGGCGTGGTGGAATCGCTTTGCAGAGGGACTTTCCGGCCGTTCACCGTGATTTCCGTTTCTTCGATAATGGGATAAAGTCCCAGAAAAGCTTTTGCCGTCTTATCACTCAGCGCATTGACATCTCCTTCCACTTGCAGGAAGGCAGTGACCGGCAAGGCCTGACCCCGAGGCATCTTTTCTGTCTTATTTTTAACAGCAATCAGCGGTGAACCGAGACCCGCCGTCCGGTTGCGTACGGTCAGGCCTCTGACCGCATAATCGTCTGCCGCCAGGAAGGACTGAAAATCTTCCAGTTCTGAACCTAACGACTCTTTGATGAAGGTGATGGTGATTTCACCGACGGGCAAGCGGCGGATGCCCGACTTAAATTCCAACTGATCATCTTTCCCGGTGGCGAGACTTTGCACCAGAGCACGATTGTAAAGGTCACCCGCAATTTGTAATCTGTGGTCATAGGTGCCGGGAGAGTCTTCACTGCCTCCTCTCAGCAGGTATTGATAGGCATAAAAGGCCGACATGAGAAAGTAATCCCGGGAAAAGAACCGTTCCTCACCGGGTGTTGCCTTCATTATCTGAAAATAATCCGAAGCGGCCTCCGGGTTCCCACTGAGAGCTTTCTTTCTAAGTGATTCACCATGGTAAAAGCTCAATTCCGCCAGGGCAAAGAGAATGTCGCTCCTTTGATCTTGACGTGCTTTCTCATGGAGCAGAGCAATGACCGTGCCCGTGTCCTTCTCAAAACTTTTAAGGAGGTCATAGCGCTTCAGCAGGATGGTCGTATCGACGCTGATTGAGTCTGAGTTAAGGGCATTGGTTCTGATGTTATTGTAGGCTTCCCTCATCTCCATCTTGTTGACGCCGATTGGCGTGGCACAGGCGGAAAGGGACAGGATCATGATCAGAATCAGGAGGCCCGGGGATGACCGATATAAGCCTGCCCCGATGTCGCTTATCACCCGAAACCGATCAGTGCTGCAAAATATTTTTTTCATCAGCGGGCTCCTTTCCTGATGCATGCCGTGAAAGACCCTTCAATTTACATTCCGGGCAAACCTTCCCTTATCCGCATTGAAAAATGAGGATCTCGATCCGCCGCCTGGCCACGGGCGTTGATGTAGCTTCGGGCTTTAAGTTCCGCAAAAGGCAGATTCTGATCCAGAATCTTTTGTTCATAGATGAACTGATCGACAAAACCGTTGACGATGATGCGCCAGTCGAGCTTTGCATTCGGGTTATAAGGCGCCATATGGCTGCGGGCAGCGGTACTGCAGTTATCAACGAGGGCGTTATACCATTCCGGCTGTTCCTTCAACCGATTCACCCGTTGCAGATAGTCAAGCAATACTTTCTTCATCATATCTCTGCTTACCTGCAGGCGGTAAAGATAGACATCTTCATGGCGATAGTTCGTTCGTAACCGTACAAGATCACGCTCATCGGCCACGACATACGTGATTTCGTACTGCCTGAAGAACCCTTTAATCGCCGAATATTCTTCCCCCTTTTCCTTACGGGTCTCAATGGAAAAGCAAAGGAAATTCCCATCACCGAAGCCGAAACTCATCATGGTATGAGCGATATAAGGTGAACCCCAGTAAATAAGAAAGAGATCGGCGCTCTTGAGCTTCGCCAGGTCGAATGTTTTGTCGTAACGGTGAACCGTGTAGTCCGTCTCCGTACGATAATCACAGTTGCGGATGTTGTGGATTGTAACCATGTTGTCGTTAAACGTCGCGTAAGGAAGTACCGCCACATCGGGCTGCCAATCCCGGTCGTTGCCGGGAGGAATGGCGAGCCACCAGATCACAACGCTGATGAAAATTCCTGAGAAGGCCATAACCGCTCGCAGCGGAGGTCGAATGCCCAGAAGAACAAAAAGCGAAACCAGGCCATACCCGATGGCCCCGATTAGACGATAAGATTCCGGCAGATTGGAGTAATAAATCGCCAGCGATGCCCAGCCCATCATCAGCAGGATTATCAAAAAGAGAAATATCCAGCCGACAACCTTCAATGTCTTCCGGACCGGGCGCCGTCGATGAATCTTTATCCCGTCATGGTTTCCCATGGATCCAACCTCCGTTTAGGTGAGCAGCCGGCTTTCAGTTTTTTGGATAGAATCGGGTCATCTTCGTTCCCTGCAGACCCAGGCCGGCCATCAATCCCTTCTGCGAAAAGAAGAAGGCATAGACATCGCTTTTCCCGGTTGTGGTCGTCAGGGCCCCGGACGCCGCCCTTTTCTCATCCACAATGACAATGGTGGGACCCACCCCGATTTCCCAGCCTTTGCTTTTCTGCAGATAGCTTAAGGCACTTTTGTTCATAAAGAACAGGGCGTAGCCGAATGTCTGCGCACCCGCCTGCAGGCCGTAGGAGGCCGCCACGGATTTGTAGTAACCGGTGTTCTTGCCATTCTGGAGCAGGGCACCTTCACCGTATTGACCGCCCACAACGAGGCCGCCCTTGATAATGCTCGGGAAAATAAGGATGGCAACCGCATCTTTTGATAGCGACTTCGCCGCCGGCGACCTGGCATAGAGTTTATCCAGGGCAATGGCGACATCCTTGTCAATTTCCGTTGCGCTTGCCGCGGACACCGTCGGCACAAAGGCCGGCGACAGCATGAGCAAGATTGCAATGCCCAACAGGCAGTATTTTGCTCCGTAATAAATGTATTTTGTGCTTTGTTTTATCATTTTCTTCACCTCTCAACAGTCATCTGTAAAATACACCACTTACATATTGTCGGTTTTCCAGGTGTCCATGAAGCCCGCTATTTTTCCCGCCCAGAACTTGAATGCCTCTTCGGCCGATCCCCATTTTGAAAACCGCTCCGTAAACCCGGCCGACCTCTCGTCTGCGGCAACGGCGATCACGTCGCTCGTCACGCTGTCCAAGGCCATCAACTCGGCGCTGGTGGCTCCCGCACCACTCCAGGAACCGGCAGCCCCTTTTTTGACGGCACTGACGGCCAATCCTACGGGCACGACCGAGGTAACGGCACTGATGCCCGGCCGGCTCTGCTTGAATCCCGTAATCGCAATCCGAAGACGTATCACATCAGGACCCGGCTCCGTCACGATCGCGTAATGCTTTTGTAGGGCTGTTACGATCTCGTGGTTGAAACGATCCGCTAAGTCCTTCATGACCTGAGGATCGACTCCCTTGTATTCCGAATCATCCGCAAAGAAGAAGACCACGCTGTCCACCATGAATTTGCTGTACCTGGTAAAATCCACCCCCGGCTTCACCCAGCGCATTTTCGCGCCGTCTTCAGGCCCGGGCTGCAGCTTTTCATAATAGCCCTCCAGAAACCCTGAATATTTGAGTTCTGCTGCAAACCCGGTCGTCGCGATTAACGCGAGTCCGATTAAGACGCACGCAAATACTTTCTGTGCTGATTTCATGATAATCTCCTTATCGTTGATTTTTTTCCAGAGGATGCCCAAATCATCCTTACGCATTTGCCGATTTTTGACCGCTGCCCCGGCTAAACCTATGCAAACTCTTATTTCAGTTTTACGTCCTGAATGGCCTGCTTGCATCGACCGGAAACCTTTTCCATGTTTTTGTCGATGCAGTCGATTAACCGTCCCTCACCTGGTTGCACACCGGAGCAGTATCTTTTCAGATCATCCCGGCACTCGGTCGCCAGATAGTTGATTCCCGTAATAAAGCGTTGCAACTGGGCCGCCGCATCATAGAGGGCATACTCGCACCGGTTGGACAGCTTGTCTCCGTAAGCGTACAGGCAGGCCAGTACGCGCCCCTCCCCCGGCGTCACCGCCTTGCAGTAGGTGTTGATCTCTTTCTCGCAACCCTTGACCACCGTCTCCACGGGTCCGCTCTCTGCTGCAACCGCCATGCCCGCGAAAAAGACCGCCACGCAGAAAACACTCAATTTCATAATCAGCTTTTTCATCACAATATATCCTCCTTTATTTTTATGGCCCATGTTTCAGTTTCAAACTGTATCCTTAACTATTCATCAAAGGCAGTGCTTGATCGATCCATGGCCGGGGAAAAGCTCAAAAGCGGACCCCGACACGAAGACCCGCCATATACAGCGTATCCAGACTTTCAAAATTTCCGCTGTCATCCAGCGTTTTGTCAAGGGCAGGAAAGATAACCTGGAAGCTTGGGCTAACGCTGAGCCAGGGCGTAATCGCGGCGTTATAGTACAGCTCAACGACGTCTTCGTGGTCGAGGCCGAGATCGAACGTGCGGCGCAGGTAAGGAACAAAGTCGTTGCTGAATTTCGTGCGCGCCCAGCCGATTCCGAAATCGTCGTGCGGCCGATCCGGCACGACGCCCTTGCCGACCAATCCCAGGGAAAAGCTGTACTTGACCGGATTCGCCTTCCCATCACTCACGCCGGCACTGAAAAACATTCCGATGCCACGCTTGTAGTCGCCGGCGGGTTGCCAGAGAAACTGCTCGAAACTGTAGACGGCCGCCCAGGTCTCGTCCTCCTCGTTCAATGGCTGGGGCGTCTCCGGTAAACCAAGCTTATCGAAGATTTCGATGAGGACCGGTCCGGGATCGCCGAGAAGGGGAAAGTGCGCGATCTGGAGAAGGCGTGCAATGTTTGCTGGATCCTGGATCAGCGAAGTGCGGTCCTTGTTGCTCCAGGCAAGCGTCAGGCTCTGATGCCCGGGAAGCCCCCATGCCTTGACCTTCAGATCGGCGCTGGCAAGCACCATCACGCCATCTTCGAAGGCATCGTTCAGGTCATCGTCCTCAATGGTGCCATTCGCATCCAACACCATGCCAGCAAGGGTCATGTCGTGGGAGGGCAGGTAGAGAGCGCCCATGCCGTAGGCCGACAGCGGGACCATGGCCAGGGCAAGGGGAAGGTTTAACGCGGTATTCAGGAACCCGGTGGTGTAGTCGCCATGGAGCACGTTGGTCGGTGCGATGGTGTTGATCTTACCCAGGAACATGCCGAAATGCCGGCTGAGAAATTGCGTGTAGGTGAATTCCTGGAAGCCCGTATCCGTTTCAGTCGTGGGCAGCATCCAGGATACGTTGGCGGGCACCATGGCCCCGGTATCCTTCATGATGCTGTGCCCGAAGCTGGAGACGGTCTGAACCTTGAGGAAACCGCCCGGCCAGAGGCCTGCTTTTTGCGTATCCACATTGAGCGTGGCGATGGCGTTGCCCCATGCCCCGTCGCTGCCGTCGTCCTTGCCCCCGCTGATGATCGCCTGCGGCATCCAGTAGACGTCAAGGTCGAGCACCACGCCCTTCTTGGCCATGTCGTCCCGCACCCCGCCCCAGTTGCCCGTGAGCCGGGCTCGCGACGCCAGATCTCCGCCCCAGGTCTCGGGAGTAGCGTAAGGCATGGCATGCAACAGAAATGGGACGCTCAACGCGATGATCAGGGTCGTCAGCCTGATAAATTTTTTCATATTCATAATCTCACCCCTTCCATGATGCCCGTTCCGTAGCTTTCTCATTTAAAAATTCCCCTCGTATATTTCTATGGTCCAAACGTTAACTTTTACCTGTGTTCCACGCCATGTTGACAATCGGGCCATGATGTCTCACACTCGCGCGCCTCCTGCCTCCTCCGGAATTCTTGAAGGAACCGAACATCGCAAACCCTTCTGCGTCTATTAAAGTTTGAAGATGACCGCCGCCATGGCAGCTATTCCCAGCAGAATAATCAATCCGGCCACGAGGCTTGCCAACGATACCCGAATTTCGATGCCCTGCCGTTTCAGACTCGTTTTATAGTGCCAGTGTTCGACAGTCGCCAGGGCAAGGGCCACCAATCCGATGAATATCATGGCCATCCCGAAGAAACGCGGCCC
>Ga0302253_1001583_pt1 | contig 13245 bp, 15 predicted proteins | sample AAG_RA_Trp_MG_FD_193537 | JGI IMG/M metagenome (GOLD analysis project Ga0302253, IMG submission 193537) | Enriched activated sludge microbial communities from anaerobic digester in WTTP, New Holstein, Wisconsin, United States - AAG_RA_Trp | ecosystem: Engineered > Bioreactor > Anaerobic >... | reverse complement strand
TGTTAACTTCATGGTTACGCATTATGACCGGCTTATTGAGGATTTTGATTTTCTCATTAGCAATGTTACCCGCAATATCACTATTGACCTGGCCACTAGGTTTGAGCATAAGGAAGAGGACTTGGATGAATTTGCCGAGCAGTATTTTAACCTGCTGCAAAAACACAAAGAAGATAAAGAGCTCTATCAGGCAATGAATCCGGCAATACACTCTAACCTCTATTTTAAAGAGTTTGGCTTAAAGTCGCAGGTGGAAGACTTTCATTACTGCAGGTCTGGGTTAGAGAGGCTTTTTATAGACACAGCCGGCGGCATCTGGCAGTGCGACAACATGTATATCTGCCAGCATAACAAATTAGGCGATATCGAAAATGGCATTGATTATTCAAAGCTGGACCTTGCCTGGGAGATCGATGCCAACCGGGAAAAATATCTCGGGCAGTATTGCCGGGACTGCGAGCTTTACAAACTCTGCCCGCGCAATAAATGCTTAGGGCTTAACCTGGAATGGATGGGAGACATGTTTAAGCCGGAGCCGTCGTTCTGCAAGATGTGTAAAGTCTTATTTAAGATAACCAAGCGCTACATTGAGCTTGAGAAGGAGGCGAAATTATGCAGCTAAAAGAAAACGAAATCAAAAGCATTGATTTATTCATTACCGAGCAGTGCAGCATGAAGTGCGATTATTGTTTTCATAATCAAACTGATGCGGTTTTACAGTTAGAGCAAGGCAAAAAGATCCTGGAGCGCATGAAAGAAATTAGCCCGGCCAATCTACAGATTACCTTTTTTGGCGGCGAACCGCTTTTATATCCGCAGACTGTCTTGCAGCTAGCTGAGTATGCCAGGGCACTCTGGCCAAAGGACACAGAAGGAAGGCATACCTCAACGTTCTCTATTTCAACAAACGGCATGTTTTTCGATGAGGACATTTTTAAGAAGTTCGCTGAGCTTGGCATGGCTATTCAGGCCAGCTGCGACGGAGATAAAATCACCCAGGAAGAATATCGGCACGGTGACTATGCGCTTATCATTGAAAATATAAAGAAGATTTTAAAGCTAAAGCCGGATATGAGCGTGCGCATGACCTTTACGCCCAAGACAGTGGGCAGGCTGGCCATGAATATTCAGTATCTTCATGAGCTTGGCGTTGCGAAGATAACGCACCATGCAGTGATGGAAGAGGACTGGACAGAGGAAGCAATCCAGCAATACCAGTATCAATTGGCTCAGGTTTATCATTATCGCAGGTACTGCAAAAGACAGGATATACCGCTTGAGATCGCCTTTATTGATAAGCCGCTTAAAGTTCTTAATGACGAAATCCCGGCAGAGAAAGAATACTGCCAGGCAGGCAAAAGCTACATTGCCATATTAGATAACGGAGATGTATATCCGTGCCATCGGGCAGCAAGCGCAAGGCTCTTTAAGCTGGGAAATATCTTTAACGAGATTCCTTTTATCCGGGGTATCTTTTTGAATATTGATAAGGAATACACCGGCTGCTGGAAAAACTGCAGGCATTCCAGGACCTGCCACAGCTGTATCATCACGCATTTCAAGGTCAACCAGGAATTGACCAAACCCTTAGCAAAATACTGCAAACTCTGCGCAGTAGAAAGCAATCAGGCTTTGGGCTTCCTGCCGGTAGAATTGGCAGATCGCAGAGAAAGGATGCTTTACAAAATAGGCAATGTCCTGGTGGACGTTGCCAGGCAGAATGAAGAAATCCTGCGGACCTTAAAAGCACAAGGAGGGAATTAGCCATGGGCAAGGTAATAAATCACGAGGAGATAACTGTTGAGGATATAGTAAAGAGCTTAAATCCGGCAGTATACAATCCGGGAAGCGGCGAATCCGCCTCTTTTGCGCTTATCCACGCAGAAGCCGGGCCAATGAGGTATTTTGTCAACGGCCAGAACCCAACGCCGTTATCCGGCGCGCTTTTAGAGGACGGAGATATTGTCGAGCTTCCTTCAATTTATCACATCAAGGATTTTCGGGTAGTTAAGTCCGGGGATGAGCCGGGAAAACTTACTGTAACTTACGAAGCTTAGGAGGTGTTAAAAATGCAGCTGCATCTTAAACACAGAAAGGCAAGCAGAATACTTAAAAGGGTCTATGAGATAAATTCTAACGGCGGGCTTCCCAAGACCGGCCAGACGATCATTTACCAGCCCGGAGACGATGGGTCCTATCAAATGGGCTATCCCTTAGGAGGCGGCCAGAGGTTTATTGATAACGGCGACGGTACGATTATTGATACCGTTACCGGCCTTATGTGGGTGAAGAACCCGCAAGATGCCGGACTGGGCTCTCCCATGTATTGGTATGATGCGATCAACGCCTGCGAGAATCTTGATTTTGCCGGGCATGATGACTGGCGCATGCCAAATATTAATGAATTAATGTCTCTCGTAGACCACTCAAGATATGATCCGGCATGGGATACCATGTTCTTTCCGTATCCGCCGGATTCCTGGACGCCTTTTTGGTCATCTACCACTAACGCTTCATGGATAGATGGCGCTTGGGCATTATATCCATATGATGGATATAAAACTACTTGGGGCAAGCCTTGGGATATGTGTTATGTAAGGCCGGTACGCGGCGGACAATCTTAAAACAGGGAGGAATAGAATGCCTAGTAATAAAGTTACAATTGAATTTAAAGACGGAAAGAAAATAACCAAGTATACCGGAGGCAGGGTAGAAGAGCAATCAAAAGAGGATTTGGAAAGATATAAACAATTCCTCACAAGAGAAAGACAGCGAATTGATAGGCACATATCTTTGATTGATGATGATCTTAAGAAGATGGTGGCGTAGCTTATGCGCAATAACGGAAGCTGGACAAAATATATCACGCCGATCCTGATGACAATAGCCATTTTTATGCTTGGCACAATTATGGCGCAGGTGAACCGTATTGATGAGAAGCTGTTTGAGCATTTGGCAAATGACCAGATACACATGCCGCGGAGCCAATTTGTCTCAAAGGCAGAGTTTGACCTGCACTGCAAATTTTTCGAGAAAGAAAATGACCGCATATTGAAGGCGATTGACGACCTGAGAAACGATTTAAAGGTAAAAAGCCGGGATGGAAGAAGTAAATAAAATAAGGCTTGAGTTTGACCTGCACGAGTATAAACGGCTTGCCGTGGTTATAAGGGATCATAAGAACCTGCTTTATAAATTAAAAATGAACGAACTAATTAAGCAGGGCCTTATTAAAGATATGAATATCATCACGGGTATATTGGAAATGGCCGAGGTTAAACCGCAAAAAGAGGGGGTGGAAAAATGAAGACACTGATAGCTTTTACTTTGGGGAATATCGTTGGCGGGCTGGGGATGTTTTTCTATCTTTGGCTGAAAGGCAAGGTGCAGGATGGCGGAAAGCGAAAGATTTAGTCTGCTTAAATTCGCCGGGAGTTTCTTCCAGTTTTTGCCGTGGGTGAAGACCTTACGTTACGCGGCCGGAATTGCGCTTATCGGCTTCGTGGGCCTGACGATTTATCGGGCATTTTTTATGCCGACGCAAACCACCAAACAGGTTACTCATATCATCGCTCAGCCGGGCGCCCAGGTGACAGTGGATCAGAAAAAAGAAGAAAAAAAGAGCGGGATTGAGGTTAGTCCTTTCGTTGAGGGGTATGGATTTGTTGAGTCAAATGACAGGAAAGGAGTTGGCGGGAAAGCGGGGATAAGGGTAGAATTCTAATAACCCGAAAAGAACTTTAAATCAGCCTCCATTATTAGATAAGATAATGGAGGCTTTATTTTTGCCTTTCTTGGCAAAAAAGAATTTGCTTGACATAATAATTGTAGTGTGCTATATTTTTAATGTGAGCTACAAAAATAAGGAGAGTAGGATGAAGGTAAGAGAATATTCATTGCGCGAAAGAAAACATGCCAAGACAAAGATTGCGATAATGAATGCTTTTATTAAAAGTTTAGAGAAAACCCGATTTGACGACATATCCATCCGCCAGATATGTAAAAGCGTTGAGGTCTCCGAGGGCACCTTTTTTAATTATTTTCCCGAGAAGATTGACATTATCAATTACTATATGCATCTAATTATTCTGAAGGATGTCTGGAAGGCGCAAAGAGAGGCGCCTGAAGGGAAATACCTCGCTTTTATCAACGCCCTATTTAGAAAATTGGCTGAGGAATTAAAGAGCGTCAATATTATCTATCAACTGGTCGCTATTTTAACTGTCCAGCAAGAAAGGCCAAGAAAGATTACTATTACCGATCTTGAGAAGCGGCTCGCCTTTCCTGATTGCCCGGGCATAGAGAATATTCCGTCACTATTTATTGACGATTTTCTAAAAGAATGTTTGAAGGGAGCGCTCAAGAATAAGGAACTTCCGAAAAATACCGATATCAACGATGTATTGGTATCTCTCTTGGCGATATTAGGCGGCACCTTATTGGCAGCCAAGCTGGGAAATATTAAGGATTACACATACCACTATATGCGGCAGCTTAAGCTTCTCTGGAAAAGCTTGGGGGCAAAAGCGTAGCGAGGATAGAATGAGAAGGTTATTACTCTTAATTATTGGCTTAAATCTTGTCTCCTTGCTCATTGTTAATATGACTATGGCAGGCAATGGGGAAGGAAATCCTACGCTATGCCTGAGCCTCGACGAAGTTATAAAACGAGCTATCGACACTAACGAGGGATTTAAAATAAAAGGGCAGGAGGTCAACAAGAATGAAGGGATATATAGGGAAGCGCGCTCCAACATGCTTCCTCATATAACCGCGCAGTCGACCTGGGCTTATAATATTGATTCCCCTGCGGCAATGAATCTGAGCGATTATTACGAATTATCCGGAGTTAGCGCTTCTCAGGTTATTTGGTCTTTTGGCAAGGTTATGTATGCGGTTTCCTCGGCAAAGAGGTTGGTAGAGGCGACCCGTTTTAACCGCGAGGCCGGAAGACAGGAAATTATTTTCACTGCAAAATTAAGCTACTACAGCACATTGCTTGCTAAAAACGCATTATCTATAACTGAAAAATCATACGCAAATGCCCTGGAGAATAAAAAATTGCTTGGGCAGCGCTCGTACGGCGGGCGCAGCCCTAAATACGAGATTATCAGGATGGATGCGGAAGTGGCTGCTAGGGTTCCTACAGTCAATGAAGCCAGGACCCAGTTTGATGTGGCAGCAGAGACACTGAAAAAATTAATCGACGCTAATCCTGTTTCTAAGATTGAGCTTATTGGAGATTTTTCGCAAAACTACCCCGACTTAGATTATGAAATGATCGCAGCTAAAATGTATGAAAATGAGCCATCCTTAAAAGCCCTTGATAAAACTGTGGAATCAGCCGAGGCAAAAGTAAAGAGTAGCATTGCCAGTTTTTTCCCTACACTTTCAGCCTTTAGCGCTTTGGATTATTTTGGGGGGTCAAAGGAGCACGCATTTTTGCGGTCTAAAGAGTTGGACCGCTATGCGTTCGCTGGCCTTAAGCTTGATATACCGATTTGGGAAGGAGGCTTAAAGGAGGCGCAGCTTAGCCAAGCCAGAGCCGATAAGGAAATTTCTATCCTTAAGAAAAAACAAGTTGAGAAAGGCCTTCTCTTAGAGCTTAAGAAGGCGTATTTAGAATATCAACAATACAAGGATAATCTTAAGGCGAATATAGAAGCTGTGAGGCTGGCCGAGGAGGCATTTAAGCAGACCCAGGAGATGTTCGCTTCAGGCCAGGTAACCTTGACCGACTTAAACGACGCGGAACTTCTTCTTACTAACCAAAGGCTTAACAAAGAGATGACCTTGTTTAATATTAATATAACCCTGGCAAGAATAGAAAGATTGATTGCTGGACAATACGATGAGCAAAACATTGATAAAAAATCTTAAGCCGAGAACAAAAATATACGCGGCAATACTTCTTATCTGCGCTATTGCCGTATTGATAAGAATAGCGGTAGTGCAAATTGAGCGCAGCCGTCCTATTGTCAGTTTTGTCTCTGAATGGGCTAAATATGGCAAGCCGGTGACGATTAAAGAAATTAAAGCAGCTGATATCCCAGTGAATACAAAATTTACGGTTACCGGCAACTCGGATAGATTGGCTTCAGGCTTTGTAACCGCAGATATTAAGGATAAGCTTAAAGAGGGACAGGAGGTTTATCTTACAGAGAACGGTAGCCTTCCCTATGGGAAGATTTCTCGTATAGGCCAGGAATTAGATATAAGCACTGGAATGTTTCCGGTAGAAGTGGAGTTTAACGTCCCGGTTGCCGCATTAGGTTCGATATCGGTAGTTTTTGTGCGCACCTCAACCCTGCAGAAAGTCTTGGTAGTGCCCAACGAGATACTTGATATGTCCGGGGATGATTATTATCTTTGGAAGATAGAGAATGGGAAAGCCCGGAAAATTAAAGTTAAAATTGGCTCGCGTGACAATTACGGAGCAGTCATCGCCGAAGGAATCCAGGATGGGGATTGGGTGATATTTAGCGGACAGAGCCGACTTAAGGATGGTGAAAAGGTTAATATCATTCAGCCTGAGAATATTGTAGCGGCAGACAGCGAGGGCAAAACGCAATGATTGAATTTTTTGTAAGGCGTCCGGTTACGACCATAATGTTTGTTTTGGTTTTTGTTGTCCTGGGGATATTTAGCTATTCGAATATTCTTGTCGAGAAAACCCCTAAAGTGGATTTTCCTATTGTTACGGTTTCTGTAGTTTATCCCGGCGCAACTCCCCTGGAAGTGGAGACGCTCGTAGTCAAGAAAATCGAGGATTCGGTTGCGGAGATATCCGAGATCAAGAAAATTAAAAGTCAGTCTTTTGAAAGCCTGGGTTTTGTATATATCGAATTCTTGATGTCCGCAGATGTCAATGTAAAATTGATTGAAGTAAAGGATAAGGTTGAGGCCATACTTAATGATTTGCCTCGGGACATAAAGAAGCCGATAATCGAAAAATACGACCCCTTGATAGAGCCGGTTATGGATCTGGTTCTTTCAAGCGATACACTTGACAGCCGCCAGCTTTATGAGTACGCGGATAAGACCCTAAAGACAAAACTCTCTCAGGTGCGGGGAGTTGCCAAAATAGATGTTTATGGAGGCAAGGAAAGGCAAATCAACGTGCGGCTCGACCCTCTGTTGATGAAACAGCATTACATAAGTATCAACGAAGTCATCCAGACCATGCTTCTAAAAAACAAGAATATCCCCGCCGGAAATCTTGAGAAAGGGTTTAATTCTTTGAGCGTGCGGTTTACAGGCGAGTTCGAAAGTGTCGACGAGATTGCCAATATGGTCCTTACCTCAACCGATGGCTCATCTTTTCTTCTCAAGGATATCGCAGCAGTTGAAGACAGCTATAAAAAGATAGAGTCCATCGCGCGCTATAACGACAAGGAAGTAGTCGGGCTTTCCGTCAATAAGGCATCCGATGGAAACGCCGTGGCCATTTCCAAAGAAATAAAAAGGCGGCTTAACGAATTCAGAGAAATGTTGCCTAAGGGAATGAATCTTGATATCGCAACAGATTCGGCAACCTTTATTATCAATGAAACCTTTGATACCGAGGTAAATATTCTTCTTGGCATTATTCTCGTAGTAGTGATTCTTTCTTTGTTTACAGGCAAATTTAAGCTTGCCTTTATCGCCTCTATTATTATTCCAACTTCGATTATTTCGACATTTTTTCCAATGTGGATGTCAGGGTTTACGATTAACTTCCTGACTTTAGTTGCGATTGCTACGGTGCTGGGAACACTTATTGCTAATGCGATAGTCATCATTGAGAATGTGTTAGTCCATCTTGAGCATAAAGAGGATTCTGCGCAGGCAGCAATCGATGGCACAAAAGAAGTAGTTATTCCTATTATCGCCACAACCGGGACGAATTTGGTGGTGTTTATGCCGATAGCCATGATGGGCGGGATTGCCGGTTTGTTTATGAAGTCATTCGGCCTTACCGTGGTATATGCCACTGTTTTTTCCTTGCTCGCCTCATTTAGCCTTACCCCTATGCTGTGTGCCCTTATACTTAAAAAACGTAAGGATAATAATGAAATAAATAGTATAAAACATAAATTTTTTACTCCTTTTGAATGGGTGGTTGCGCAAACTAATAGGTTAATGGAATTTTTGAAAAAAGAATATAAATATATATTTGATATTATCTTTCGTTATCCAAAAGCAACTATCTTGACTGTAGTTATATTGTTCTTGGCAATATTTCTAATCTTTCCTTATATCGAAAGCGATTTTGTCCCTTCATCAGATGAAAATAAAATCATAATAAATATCGTTATGCCTCAAGGCTCAACTATTGAGCGCACCCTGGAGACTGTAAAGTTGATTGAAAAGCATCTGGACGGCATTCCCGAGAAGAAATCGTATCTTACTAATATAGGCAAGAATGGTGTTGAGAATGCCAAGATTACATTTGATTTAATACCGTATGCCCAGCGCAAAAGAAATGACGCCGCGATTATAAAGTCCCTCATTCCTTTTTTGGCAACGATCCCTGACGCAGAGATATCTCTGGAGCGCGGCGGAAGAATGGCTACTGGTTATTCGGATGTTTCCATAGATATATATGGGGTTGATTATGATACGATGATAGATCTTTCGAAACAAGTCAGCGAAACCATGCTTAAAACAGGGTATTTTCAGAGCGTTGTATCCTCTTACAAGGTGCCGAAGAATGAGATACGGTTAATGCCTAACCAGGATAAACTGAAAGAGTATGCTTTGCCGGCAAGCCTTGCTGGCGCGGTCTTACGCGCCTCGATTTACGGAGACGACTCTAACATTTATAAAGAGAAAGGCGAAGAGTATAAAATCAATGTTGAGCTGAATGATAAATACGCGCAAACATTTGATGATATAAAAGAAATTTCCCTGCTTTCCCGGAAAGGGCTTATTCCTATCAGTGAATTGGGAGAGTTGAAGGCAAGTAAGGCCACGCCTACTATTTGGCACAGAGACAGGAAGCGCACTATCCGCTTGGAAGCGGCTCTGGGCAAGAGTTCTGTTGGCCAGGTGAAGAAAGTTCTTGATAACAAATTCAAGGGAATAAAATTCACTCCGGGGTATGGATATAGGTATGTTGAGCTTTCTGAATATCAGGAGGAAACAAATGCGGAAATCGGAAAAGCATTTTTGCTTGCGGTCATACTCACCTATATGCTTCTTTGCGCCCTTACCAACTCTATGATAGCGTATCCAGTTACGGTTATGACCACTGTGGCAACTTCTTTTATCGGAGTATTTTTAGGCTTGTTCTTTACCGGGTTGACTATGAACGCGGGCTCAATGCTTTGCATGGTTATGCTCGTTGGCATCGTGGTCAATAATGCCATTCTTCTTCTTGAGGGCGCTATGCTAAAAATGAAGGAAGGTATTGCCTGCAAAGAAGCGCTTTGGATTGGCGCGTCGGAGGAATTCCGGGTCATTGTTATGACCTCAGTGGCGATTATCTTAGGAGTTCTTCCGCAATTGTGGTCGGTTATGGACGCCAAGAGGTCTATGGGCGTGGTGATGATTGGCGGCATGCTTGCTTCGATTGTGTTTACATTCATTCTGGTTCCGGTGGTTTTCTGGTATTTGGATAGACTAGAAAAGAAATTTATCAAGAAATAATCTGCGCATAAATATGATAAAACGGTTTTATTTATTAACTGTTTTAGCGCTTGCGCTTTCTGGCTGCGCAAGTGTGCGGCACGCTATCCCACCGGATTTATTAAGCAACGCGCGGGTTTTTGGCATGCAGGATATCAGGGCATTCAGTGGCAGCCCTAGCGATCCTTTCAAGAGGGATTTTGTCACATTGCTGGAACAAGAGGAAAAAAGAGAGAGTTCTTTCTTTGATTTCAATAGCAAGCAGACTTTCTATACGCTTGCCATCTCAGGAGGAGCTGCTGAAGGCGCGTACGGAGCTGGTTTATTAAACGGGTGGACTGAATCGGGAACGCGCCCGGTTTTTAAAGTGGTAACCGGGATAAGCACAGGAGCTATTATCGCGCCGATCGCCTTTCTAGGAAGTAAATATGATTATAAGCTAAAGGAGTTTTATACAAAATATTCTACGAGAGACATCGTTCGAATACGGATACCGTTCATTAATTCCTTTGCGAATACCCGTCCGCTTGAGCGCCTGATTGAGAAGTATTTTGACGCAGAATTGATGAAGGAAATAGCTGCTGAGTATAACAAAGGCCGCAGGCTTTATATTGGGACTACCAATCTGGATGCGCAGAGGCTGGTTATCTGGGATATGGGAAAAATCGCGTCTATAGGAGATGACAAAGCCTTGAAACTGTTTCGCAAGGTCATATTGGCATCGGCATCTATTCCGATTGCTTTCCCGCCGGTATATCTAAATGTAGAAGCCAATGATAAGACGTACGACGAGATGCATGTTGACGGCGGTATAACTAGGCAGGTATTTTTTCTGCACGATGTTTTACAGGGGTTTGACAAGGCCCTTAAAGAAGAGGGGATTGACGCACCTAAGATTAAATACGCAATCTATGTAATAAGAAACGGCTATGTCGATCCTCTCTATAAAGAGGTTCCAGATAGGCTTTCAGCAATTGCTGAGCGCGCAGTTGACACGATAATAAATGCCCAGGGCATAGGCGATCTTTACCAGTTGTACGTTTTTACTAAATATGGAAAGGGGGATTTTAATCTTGCCTATATTCCTGCAACGCATGTGTCAAAAGCAAAAGAACTATTTGATCCTGTTGAGATGCGGGAGCTTTTTAACCTTGGATTTAAGGAGGCTTCAAGAGGGTATCCATGGAGGAAAAGGCCGCCCGGCCTGGAAGAATCCAAATAAACCCGCTGTAATAAGGGCAGAGGATGAGGAAGGGGCATTTTTATATAGCAAATAAAAATAACAATGGTAAAAAAGCAGGATTAATCTTTGTCCTTAATATTGGCGACGGAAGACTTCTAAAACTATCCACATTAAAATATATTTATAAAGACAAAAGCATCCTCGTTGTCTTTACGCCAGTATCAAGCGATGAAGCCAATATCCTGGAAAGACGCTTAAAGCAGGCAAGCCTTGTCCATAAAACCTTTGATACCCAGATTTGCAAGCTGCTCGGAGAGATTATTTCCGGGATTCTGAAGCCGGATATAGGCATGGATCTTGTCATCAGGGAATTGACGGATAAGCAAAATAAGGATTATAAGGATTTCGAATACAAATGCTACGATAAGGTCTATATACCCGGCGCCATTCCTATGAAGCGGAGCAATGAAATCGAAGTAAATAATCATAAGATAAAACTTGGCGATTCGGTATTTAAATTGTTTCTGCGCCTTGTGTTGGAACTGAAAAAGAAAAAAGAAGGCTGGGTTCATAGGCACAGTTTGGGTTCGGATAGCATAATTGGGGATGTCGAGAAATTCCAGATTTACAGCAATCTCCGGACGGCTTTACAAGGAAGCCTTCTGGATAAAGACGGCCAGAAGTTTATTGAGAACAACGGATCAAAGCAGTATCGTATATCCCTCCACCCTGATTTTATAGCCTACAATAGGGAGAAGCTTATTAAACATCCAGACAATAGTATTAGAGATATTGCAAAAAAGCTATCCAGTAGATAGTATCCCCACCTTGGGAAATAGAACCTTCGTTGACCAAATAGCCAGCGGAGGTTTTTTGTTTCTAGGGGGTGGATTCACAAAAACGTTGACTTAATGGAAGCAATGAAATACAATGGAAGAAATGGAATGTCAGTAAAACTCGTCTAAAGAGCGAGGCAAATCCTATGGACGACCTTCTTAAACAATTAGAACTTTACCGTCTTGAAAATAAGATCACGCAAGAAAGGCTTGCGAAGGAGTTAGATGTTGCCTTCTCGACCATCAGTCGGTGGCTTAACGGCAAGGTCAAGCCGAATAAAATTCAGGCTTATCATATAGAGAAGTTTTTAAAGGGCAAGTCCGGGAGTAAAAAGTCATGAGCGTATCATATAGCACAATGTCAAAAGAGCAGTTAATTGCCGAAATCAAGCGTCTGAAGAAGGGAAAGAAATTTGGCTTACTCTGGGAAGACAAGCCCGAGGATGTGGCAGAGCTTTGCAAGACAAAACTGCCTGTTTTGGTTGAGGTTGAAGACAAAGAAATCACCAGCGATGTTTCCGGGCCGACGAATATTCTAATTGAGGGCGACAATTATCATGCCTTGTCGGTTTTGAATTATACCCATAAGGGCAAGGTTGACGTCATCTATATCGATCCTCCGTATAATACCGGAGCAAAGGATTGGAAATACAATAATAACTACGTTGATATAAATGACAGCTACCGCCATAGTAAATGGCTTAGTATGATGTCGAAACGATTACAGCTTGCCAAAAATCTACTTAAGCCGGATGGGGTCTTAATCTGTGCCATAGATGACAACGAGTTTCATCGTTTAGGCGTATTATTGGAAGAAATATTTTTTGGCTTTGAAATTCACTGCGTTACGATTGTTCATAATCCTCGGGGCATACAAGGGAGTAATTTTTCTTACACTCACGAATATGCCTATTTCGTTTTCAGAAAGGATCTAAAAGTGATTGGTGCAAGAAAAATTAAAGTCGAGGATATCGACTGGAGAAATCTTCGAGATAATGGCGGAGAATCATTGCGGACAGATGCTCGCAACTGCTTTTATCCAATTATTGTGAGAGATGAAAAAGTAGTTGGTTTCGGAGATGTGTTAAAGAACGATGAACATCCAGCACAAGCGACTGTAAAAAAGGGCAATTCGTTTTATGTGTACCCTATCGATAGACAAAGAATTGAACGAAAATGGCGTTATGCTCGCCAATCAGTGGAATCGATTCAACACCTGCTTAGAGCTAAAAAAACAGCAAGCGGTTATGAAATCGAGATTGGAAAAGATTTCGGAACAGTTAGGACAGTTTGGCAAGATAGCCGATACGACTCGAATGAAAACGGTACTAAATTAGTCCATGCTTTGGTTCCAAATTCTACATTCGACTTCCCGAAGTCTGTTTTTAATACATACGACTGTATTGCTCCGATACTCTATGAAAGAAAGAATGCTCTCATCTTAGATTATTTCGCTGGTTCCGGCACCACGGGACACGCTGTATTGATGCTTAACAAGGAAGATAAAGGCCAGAGAGGTTTCATCCTCTGTACCAATAATGAGAATAAAATCGCAGAGGACGTTTGTTACCCTCGTATTAAGAAAGTTATCAAAGGTCACAAAGATTACCCCGACAT
>Ga0302253_1001582_pt1 | contig 13245 bp, 8 predicted proteins | sample AAG_RA_Trp_MG_FD_193537 | JGI IMG/M metagenome (GOLD analysis project Ga0302253, IMG submission 193537) | Enriched activated sludge microbial communities from anaerobic digester in WTTP, New Holstein, Wisconsin, United States - AAG_RA_Trp | ecosystem: Engineered > Bioreactor > Anaerobic >... | reverse complement strand
AGGGTTCCGCTCGATGGGCGCAAGGGAGATCGAACGCGAGGTGCTGACGAACTCCAGAGAATGGAGAGAGCTGGGTGCGAAGGGTGACTCGCTGGTCAGGCTGATCGATTCGCTGAAACAGTCTCAGCAAGAGGGACGGTACGAACAGTTCAAAGAGACTCTGGACATCTTCCTGGAGGGATTGGCGGGTGAGAGTTCATGAAGCTGCTCAGCGTGGAACTGGAGAACTTCAGAAACCACGAAAACTCCCTTTACGAATTCGACAAGGGCGTCAACCTCATACTCGGCAAAAACGGTTCTGGCAAATCCTCGATCATAGAGGCGATCGGGCTTGCGCTTTTCGGCGGAGGTCTCAGAGACCGGCAGGAAGACGCGGTAATGTGGGAAAGAAACAGGGCCAGGGTCGTGGTGACCTTTCTCGCCGACGACGGGAACCAGTACCGGGCCGAAAAGGTATTCGGCAGCACCTCGAACCACGAGCTGCGGCAGGGCGAACTGCTCGTGGCCAGGGGTAGAGATTCCGTGATAGAAAAAGTGAAGACCATCTGCAACCTCCAGGGCGATATCGCGAAAACCTTCGAAAACGTCATCGTCGCCTTTCAAAATAGAATCGCGGAGCAGTTCCTCGGAAGCCCAGCCCCGCGAAGAGAGTATTTCAACCGCGTCTTTCAGGTTGATCTGTACAGACGTATCGCGACCGATTACATGAAAGAGTATCTCTCCGGCCTGAAGTCGGAGATAGCTCTCATGGACGGAGAGATTTCGCTCACGGGAAAGGTCGTGGAAAAGAAATCCGAACTCGAGAAAAGACAGGAAGCCAAACTCGCGGAGCTGGCGAACGGCCTGAAAAAACTGGAAGAGGTAGAAAGTAAACTTACGGGCAAAAAAACCGAGCTTGAAACCCTTAGATCGAAAGAAAGGGAGATAAATTCGCTTGGAGAGAAACTCTCGATACTGCTGAAAGACCTCGTCGAAGAGGCCAGAAGGCTTAAAGAAAGCCACAGACAGCTCAATACATCCTTGCGGGCCCGCGAGATAACCGCCAGATCCTTCAAGGGCCACGAGAAATACAACGAACTCCTGGCCAGGGAGAAGGAACTGGATGGGCGAAAGAATGAACTGGAAGTCATCTCGAGGAAAGTGGTCGAAATCGGCAGAAAGCTCGCGAAGAAAACCACCGAACAGGCCAGATTGCAGGAGAGAACCGCCGCGACGGAGAGGCGCAAAGGCGAGATCTCAGAGTCGCTGAAAACTCTGAGAGAGAGGAGAATGGAACAGTACGGCGATCTCGAGGAAAAGCGGCGACTGCTCAGAGAAAGGGAGTTGTTCCTGCAGGCCTGGAACGACAGAAAGAGCGCTGCGAAAGTGCTCAGGGAGGAATACGAAAAGGCCGGGCGCGGGCGCATCGAACTCGAAGCGATGATAAAACGCCAGAGCGATGGTCTGACGGCCCAACCCGATCCACAGGAGCGGCTCGAAGCACTGGATGCGCAGGAGAAGTCGCTCCAGGAAAACATCGCCCGGCTCGAATCGCTGCTAGCAGCAAAGGCCGGCGTCTCGGCCAGGCTGAAGGCTCTGGAAGAATCTATCGCTTCTCTGTCAAGGGGCCTCTGCCCCTTGCTCAACGAAAGTTGCAAGAACATATTGGAGAGAGAAAATTACGCGGAGAGTCTGGAGAGAATGGTTCAAGAACTGGAAGACAGAGCCGACAAGATCGATCGAGGGATCGAAGAGCTTGAAGGGAGCCGTCAATCGCTCGAAGAACTGAAGAAAGACAGGGCCAGGCTGGAGCGAGACTGTGAGCTGAAAGCACAGGCTGCCGGAGAACTGCAGGCCCTTCGAGAGAAGCTGGAGAGATCGCTGGAGCGACTCGAAAAATCCAGAAGGCAGATAGAAACGGTCCTGAAGGGAAGCGGAACTCCCGAAGAGATGTTTGAAGCTCTGGAAGACGGGACGAGAGAGGCCATCACGGCCGTCGAGAAGGCCAGAAGCGAAGTCCGCCTGTCCGAAAAGGGCCTGGCCGACATCGACGGGGAACTCGAGAACAAACTGGCTCTGGAAGTGGAATCGGATAGAGAGTTGAAGAAACTGGCCTCAGCCGGGGGAGAACTTGTCCTGGAGCTTCAAGAGATGCAAAGAGAGAGCGACGGTTTCGAGAGCTTGCTGTGCGTCCTTCCGGACTTAACCCTCGCCCTCGAAGAGACGAGAAGAGAGATGAACTCTCATAAAAGCGATTACGACCAATACAACAGAAACTCCGTCCTGGCCGGCTATCTCGAAGAATACACCGGGAACTTCCGCCAGTCTCTGGAGCTCTGCAGGGAGAAATCGAAGAGGATAGGGCTGTCGAGACACGAATTCGGCGAACTGCGCAGGGGCTTCGACCGGTCGAAATTGAAGGAAGTCGCAGAGGAGTTCGAAGGGATACAGGAGGCCCAAAGGTCCGGACGGGACGAAGTGACCTCTATAAAGAAAGACCTAGATTACATAGAAACGGAGCTCGACAGGATACGCGAACACGAGAAACGCTTGAAAGAATTGAAAGAGAGAAAGGCCTTGATCGAGAGAAAGGTTTCGCTCGCGGAAAAGATGAGAGAGAACCTGAACCTCACGGGCGAGAAGATAACCGCCGGCTTCAGGGACAGTATAGAGAAGAAGGCCACGGCAGATTACAGGAAGATCTCCGGAATTGAGGAGTCGATCATCTGGAACGAAGATTACGAAGTTTTCCTGAAATCTCCCGGCGAGGCGGGCGCGAGTCTGAGAAGCTTTTCGAACTTATCCGGCGGCGAACAGGTGCTGGTCTCTCTCTGCCTGAGGGCGGCCATGACCAATGTTTTGAGCGGTGCGAGACTCGCCATCTTCGACGAGCCCACTTCCAATCTCGACAGGGAGAGAAAGGAACTGCTGGCGCAATCGATGAGGGAGCTTTTCGGCGAGCTCGACCAGGCGATAATAGTCACGCACGACGACGTCTTTTCCGAGATGGCACAAAAAGTTATCCGGCTGGGCGATTAGGCCGTAGATTGAAATCGTATAACCACCGAACGGAGGTGTGAGCTTTGAAAACGGTACTGAAAAACATAGAGTATCTCGTTACCATGAACGCGAAAAGGGAAGAGCTTAGAGAGGCTTATATATCAATAGTGGACGGAGTGATCGAGGAGATCGGCGAGGGGGCCGGTCCGGCGGGCGAGGTGGAAATCGACCTCAAGGGGCGCATAGTGACTCCCGGCTTCATAAATACCCACCACCATTTCTACCAGTCTCTCTTTCGCAGCGTCAAAGAAGTTGCTTCGGCCAAGCTGTTCGACTGGCTTGTCTTTCTCTATGAAAAATGGAAGAAGCTCGACGGAGAAGCCATCTTCGTCAGCTCGAAGATCGCCATATACGAGATGATGGCCTCCGGCGTCACGACCACCACCGATATGCTCTACCTCCACCCGGCCGGCAGGGAGGGCTTCATCGACAGTGAAATCGAAGCGGCAAAAGAGACCGGCGTCAGATTCCATCCAACCCGCGGCTCGATGTCTCTCTCCAGGAAGGACGGCGGCCTCCCCCCCGATTCGGTGGTCCAGAGCGAAAGAAAGATAATCGAAGACTCGGTGCGCCTGATCGAAAAGTACCACGACAGGCGGAGGAACGCGATGACCAGAATTGCGCTGGCCCCCTGTTCGCCCTTCTCGGTCACCGGGGAATCGATGATCGCGACGGCCGAACTGGCCGAAAAGTACGACGTGCTCTTGCACACTCACCTGGCCGAGACGAAAGACGAAGACGATTTCTGCATACAAAAGAAGGGCCTGCGGCCGGTAGATTACATGGAGAAGGTCGGCTGGCTGAACCGACGGGTCTGGTTTGCCCACCTGGTGTGGCTCAACGAAAAAGATATATCGAAGCTGGTTGAAAACGACTGTGGAATGGCCCACTGCCCGACCTCTAACATGCGTCTCGGTTCGGGAATAGCGCCGGTAAAGGAGATGAAGGCGGCCGGCATGAGAATAGGTCTGGCCGTGGATGGCAGCTCTTCGAACGACTCAGGAAACATGCTGCTCGAAATCAGAAACGCGCTTATGCTCCAGAGGGTTTTGAAGGGGGCCGACGCGCTCTCTCCCAGAGATGTCCTCGAATTCGCCACGCTCGGCGGAGCGAAAGTCCTGAGAATGGACGACTTCACCGGCTCGATCGAAAAGGGAAAGGCCGCCGATATCGCCGCTTTCAGACTGGACACCCTGTCCATGGCCGGCGGGCTCTCCGACCCGGTTGCCTCGCTCGTTCTCTGCGACCCTCATGGAAGCGATTTTGTGATGGTCAACGGCAAAGTGCGCGTACAGAATGGAAGAATCATAGACAGCGACCTGCCCGAGCTCATAAAAAGACAGAACCACATATCGGCAAAACTGCTGGAAGCGAGTCAGGCACAATGAGTAATGGGTGCGCAAGAACCGAGAGGTAAGAGGTAAGAAGATCAAGATCTTCACGCTCTTCACACCTCTCACCTCTGTTCTCTCGCGAAAATGGGGACTGACTGTTTCCTGAGGTCTGTCCCCATTTTTCCTCTCTCTTTCTCTCTCCTTCTCTCTCTCTCTTTCTCTCTCTTACTCTCTCCTCTTCCCAATTACTGTCTTCCGGAATTGAAGTTGTCTCTTTTGTACTTCGGCCAGGGGCCGCCGTCCAGGCCGTTACTGCTGCAATTGACGGCGACGATCTTGCCGTGGTTGGTGCCGAAATAGATTATTCCGTTAAGAAATATTCTACTACAAGACTTCGGCAATCCAGACACATCTCAAACTCTTCAGTTATCTCAACTTATGATTTCAAGTGAAGAAGCCTGCTGGCAAGGCTGTAATGGCGATCTCTCGTGCTATAATTGCTTTCAAACTTACGATTCATATGAGTTTGCCTCTTTTCGAGATTCATACCCGCTCTTTGAAAAAAGAATCAGTTCTTTCTGCGGACTTTGAACGCAAGGCTTTCCGGTTGCTAATCCATGTTCTTTGTCTAGTTCACTCGTGTGGCATGTTTGTGCGAAAGATACTTCAAAAACAGAGATCTAAGGGACCTGAAAAGGGAGGTGAACCCAGTGAGGAAAATAGCCGTTTTTCTGCTTGCACTGCTGTCGTATTCATTGGTTTTCTGTGGCGGACCCGAAATCAATTCCGCCACCGCTCAAGAAAAGATAACTCTGTTCATCAATGGAACAGTGGTGACTGTGGATGAACAGATGACCGAGGCGCAGGCCGTGGCCGTTAAGGGCGACAGAATCATCGCCGTCGGTACGAACGAAGAAATCGTCAAATTCATCACCGAAGATTCCGAGGTTATCAATTTGAAGGGCAAAACCCTTATGCCGGGATTTGTCGAGGTTCATTCTCATCCTTTCGTCAAAATGGTCGTTGAAAGCGCCATGGTCGATATAAGGCCCGCCGTGGGTTATACCGACGGCGAGAAGATCATGGACATGATCGAAGAAGCCGTCGCGAAGGCCGAACCAGGTGAGTATTTGGTCTTCTTCGGCTGGGATCCTCTCCTGCAAAAGGGTTTAAAAAACCCCACAAAGAAAGAACTGGATGCGATAGCGCCCAACAACCCTCTTTTCATCTGGGGAAACAGCGTCCACATAGGTTTCGCAAATTCGATGGCTTTCGAGCTGGCGGGTATAACCAAAGACACACCAGATCCCGTCGGCGCTATGGCGGGAACCTTCGGAAGAGATGAGAACGGCGAACTCGATGGAAGGCTCGATCAGGGCGGTCCGATTTCCATGTTGATAAAGAATTACCTGCTCGAATATTTCGGAGGTCCCCAGCAGCTGGCAGAGGCCGTTTACCATGGGTGGCTGGTCAACGCGAGCGACGGAGTCACCACTATAAGCGACAACGTTCTCGAGAAAGATATACTGACCCTGTATCAGTTAACGGAGCGGCTGCAAAAGACTCTTCGTCTGCGCGGCTACGCGGTGGATTACAAAAACATAGTCATACCCGACGATAGCGAAATGATAAAAATGGTCGGCGGAAAGCTTTTCATCGACGGAAGCCCCTGGACCGGGACGATATCGATGAGAGAGCCTTATCTGGTGAACGATACGACCACGGGAATCATGGATACTCCGGCCGGTTATATGCAGGAGCCCTACGTAACCCGGCAAGAGTTGCAGGATTTCATAGACGACATACTAATAAGGGGAATCTCCGCGGCGATACATGCAGAAGGAGACCTTGCCATCGACTGGGCTATGGATGCGATCGAGGCCGGGTTGCAGAAGTATCCGACCGCTGATCACCGCATCCGTCTCGAACACGTTCCCATGATCCGCGACGATCAGCTCGAAAGGGCGAAGAGGCTGGGAGTGGCCGTGAGCTTCCTTATGGCGCACGTACGGTACTGGGGAGATGTTATTCCCACGCTCGTGGGTGAAGAAAGAGGACAGCGCTGGTGTCCTGTGGCTTCTGCGGTGAAGTATGACGTCAGTTACTCGTTCCATTTCGACGGACCGACTTCGCCCAACAAGCCCCTGGAAAGTTTGCAGACGGCCGTAACTAGGGAAACCGTGAACGGTCGGATACTCGGACCGGAGGAATGCATTTCGATCGATGAAGCTATACGCGGCTACACGATAAACGCCGCTTATCAGTTGTTCATGGATAAAGAAATAGGCAGTATAGAGGTTGGGAAGCTCGCCGACCTGATCATCCTGAGCGAAAACCCCAGAGAGGTAGATCCCGAAAAGATATCCGAGATCGAAGTGCTGGCGACTTACATAAACGGAGAAGTCTTCTGGAGCAAAGACTCTCGACTTATCCATTTCTAGTTAAAGAAAAGAGGGAGGATTAAACAAATAGCCAGTAGCCGCCACTGGACAGTCTACTTTCTAAGAACGGTTGGTTCTTCGGCTCTTCCGTGGTCGCGAGCGAGACACGGACACTTCTTTTGTACCATATAAGGCAACGTTAGTGTTATCCGGTCGCAAACATGGTATATTCTAAGAAACACGGAAAAGAGGTGGGGAAATGGAGTTGATTCGCCTCAAGTATGATGGTAACATCTACTCTATAACGGATACTTTGCCTTTCTCGGTAGCGATTCTCGATCAGATTTACGACGGAGACCTCAATCTCTGCCTTGAGGATCTCGGCGGGACGAAGATCGAACCGGACCTCGAAACTCTCAAGTCTTTAATAGCAGCTTTCGAGGATATTGTCGAACCGGAGATTTACGCCCCCATAGAGTACCTGGAGTTCAACGAGTACATGAACGAGTGCGGACTCACGGTGAAGAACTTCGCGAGAGGTACTTTCGGCGGTTTCCAGGACAAGATACTTTCCATCGCCGATCGAGGCGATTACGAAAGCGCACAGAAGTTCCTCGATCTTTTAATGGATGCGAACGTTGACAAAGCCACTCTGTGCGAACTCAAGGGCAACATCTATCTTGAAGAAGGAAACGAAGAGGAGGGTATAAGATGGCTTCAGCAGGCCCTTATGATCGATCCCTCGCTTTTGAGTGCACACTCCTTCCTCGGTCAGACCTATTACAACCGGGGGGAATATGACAAGGCCGCACAATACTGGAATCGTGAGATCTCGATAGCCCCCGACCATCTAGTAACGTATTTCATGCTGACCGATGCCTATATACAAGCCGGTAGAATAGACGAGGCGATGAACGTTCTCAGGACGCTCTCCCAGCGTGACCCCTCAAGTATCCTCACCAAGGCCGAAATGGTTGAGCTGTGTCAGAAGGCCGGCGATTTCGAACAGGCAGGCAAGATCGAAGAGGAGATACTCAATTCCCGACCTGTCTATATAAACGACGTCGAAGTTTGGGCCAAGACGCAGTTCAGATATGGCCGCTTTGACACTGTTCAGGAACAGGTTCTGGAGTTTCTAAAGAAAGAACCGGAAAAGCCCGAGCTGAAGATGCTTTTGGTGGTAACCTTCATGAAACTCAAGAACTGCGAGGAAGCCAGAAGGCTCATGAAATCCTTTGAGAAGGGCCAGCTCTGGTACTTCTACGGAAAGAAGGAGCTTTTCAACGAATTTCTCACAGAAGAAGAGAGAAGACAGTGTGGTATCCTCTAGCGCTGATCGTACCGATTTTTTTTATTTTTGGGCTGGTTTTCGGTAGTTTTTCTAACGCTCTTATCTATAGAATACCATCGAAGGAGTACACGATATTCAAGCCCAGAAGAAGCATATGTCCTTCGTGCAAGCACGAGCTGACCTGGAAGGATAACATCCCGCTTTTCAGTTATCTCACCCTTAAAGGAAGATGCAGGTACTGCGGCTCGAAAATATCGCCCCGATACCCTCTCGTAGAGCTTATGACGGCCTCGCTTTATGCGCTCAACGCCGCGCTCTTTCCACTGTCTGAGGCGATTTCGCTTTCTCTTATGGTAACCGGGCTAGTTGTTTCCGCCTTCATAGATCTGGAGCATTACATGATACCCGATTCGGGAGTGATACTGGTGGGGCTGGGCAGTTTCTTCTGGGCCTTCTTCCGGGGCCGTTTCCCGGAGAATCTTATAGGAGCGCTTATCGTAACCGGTGCCATGGTGGCTTTCTTTCTTATCGCCAACCAGTTCCGGAAGGATAGTTTCGGTTTCGGCGATGTCGAGCTTCTGGCGGTGCTCTCACTGGCCACGGGGATACTAGGCTCTCTGTACACTATCATGATAGCAGCCTTCGTAGCACTGGCCTCTTACGCGATCGCATCGGCCGTCAAAAGGCGAAAGTTCGACAGGTTGGCCCAACTTCCCTTCGGTCCGTTCATCGCATCGGCCGGGTATCTGACGGTACTTGTACTTGACCTCATAGAAGGACTGTACGCATTTTGAGTACAAAAGACTGGAGAACTCTTCTGAACGAAGCAGCGGATGAATTCTGTACTTTTCTCACAGAGAGAGGAATGAAGTGTGTCGTAGAGGGTGGCGGTGAGTATTTCGTACAGATCAGAACGATATATCCCACTAAAATATACAGTAACTCAAAGGGAGACAGAAGGATCGTGGTCGAAGGCCGACCCGGACCGGCGGAAAAAGCCCGGTTGATCTCCCTTTGGGAGGAGTTCAACGGCCACAGCTTCAAAGGGGTTAATATCTTCGTGGACGGGAGTTGCCGTGGCCAGGTATCCTCTTACGCCGCAGTCATTATTGAAAACGGATTAGTGATTGGGATGATCTCGGGCTGTTTCAGGGATGGCGCCGGTATGCGGAACGTCGCGGGAGAGATAGTGGCGGTCGAAAAAGCCGTGGAGTTCTGTTTGAAGAAGTCCATCACGGCAGTGAAGATCCACTACGATTACGAAGGACTTTGTGGATGGGCAGAGGAATACTGGCAGGCGAAGACACCGCGCACAATCGAGTACAGAAAGCGCATGAGAGAGATCTCAGAAAGTCTCTCGATAAAGTGGGTGAAAGTAAAGGCACACAGTGGGAATTCTTACAACGAAATGGCCGATAAACTCGCAAAAAAAGCACTGCAGGAATGTAAGATGGTGTAATTTCCATGGTACTCTTGCACTGTCATCCCGTAGTAAAAAGGCTAAAGTGTAATCAGGGCACCGTCCTGCAAATACGAAAACCCAGGCCGCTGTATGTTTCAGTGGGCGAGTAGTTGCCGCGATTCGCCACACGTGCGCACGTCGCGACTTTGTACCAGCTGCCGCCACGCTCTACCCGGTAGGAACCAGCAGTACCGTTGTATGGATTTATCTTTGTTGTCTCTGTGTAATCGTACCACCAGTCGGAACACCACTCCCACACATTTCCGGACATATCGTAGATACCCAGCTCGTTGGGAGCCTTCTTCCCGACTTCGTGAGTTTTATCCTCGGAATTCGAATAGTACCAGGCCACCTCACCTACATCATCGCTACCGGAATACATGTATCCATTGCTATCGTTACCGCCACGGGCTGCGTATTCCCATTCCGCTTCAGTAGGCAATCTGTATCCGGGTACCTTTGTTATGTCTGTCGTTACTTTTCCGTCTTTGTCCAATAGATTTCCGATGGTGTCGTACGCTTTGGGAAGTCCTTCTTTCTCACTCAACCAGTTGCAGTATGCTATCGCGTCCCGCCAGCTCACGTAGATTACAGGTCTGCTTCCCCTTCCCCAACCTTCGTCGTTCGGTTTGCTCCGGCCTGTAACCTCGCAGAAGGCGTCGTATTCGTCGAAAGTAGTTTCATACTTGCCGATGTAGAAGTCGTATGTGAGAGTTACCTCGTGAACTGGTCTGCAAAAATCCACTAAGTCTCCAAATTCGTCGCCCATCATGAAAGTTCCACCCTCGACGAGTACCATTTCTCCGACTCCCGTCGAATATGTAAAGCTCCAACTTACTATGTTGGAGTAAGCACCTTCGTTGTCCTGCGCCCTGACCTCAAACTTGTGAGGCCCTTCCGAGTAACCGTTCCACGTGTAACTCGTACCCGTACCGTTACTCTCCCAGCTCCAGTCGTCCTTCCTGAATAAGTAATTTTCTATAATTCCATCGGGGTCACTTCCAGTCCAGGTGAAGGTGCTGCCGTTTTCTGAGGTCTCTCCGTTTGGACCGCTGACCTTCGCCACGACAGGTGGCTGGTTTGCTTTGTTATATGTAAAGATCCAGCTCACTGCGGTCGAATACTTCCCATTATCATCCTTCGCCCTGACCTCAAACTTGTGAGGCCCTTCCGAGTAACCGTTCCAGGTGTAACTCGTATTCGTGGCGTTACTCTCCCAGCTCCCTTCATCTTTTCTGTATTCGTACTTAGTTATCGTTCCGTCATATTCCTTTCCAGTCCAGGTGAAGGTGCTGCTGTTTTCTGAGATCTCTCCGTCTGGACCGCTCACTTTATTAACTTCTGGAGGTTCGTTCTTAACATATCCTTCCTTCCAAAACCAGGGACATCCTGTTATAAGAAGTATTACAACCGCTAGCAGTAAAAACAAAAAAACCGAAATAAACGACTTCTTCATTACCCCACCTCCATAAGCGAGGCCTCGCACTCGAAGTAAACACTTGAAGACTCAGACAATACACTGCAAGGGGTGCAATGCACTCATAAGACTAATATAGCAGTTATTACATACTGCACAAAGGAATATTCACTCGTGTGAATTTCAATTTCTGCGATTCGTTTATCGGTGGATAAGCCCTGTTCATCGCTTTCTATCAGTCGTCTAGTCTGGCACGCATAAACTTATCTTCCGGCCCGGAGATGAGTGTCGCCGATCGTCATGAGTTTCGCGGGGCGCCATCAATCATCGTTCAAGGTTCTCTTTCCGTAAACTGCAAGAACGGCCTGTTCAATATGTGCGATTTCCTCGTCCGACAGAAAGTCGAAGTGGCTCTTGCGTTTCTGTGCAGAAAGCCTGCCGTTGTTCTGCAGGCAAAAGCGGATGAAGAGGTCTATCAACCGGTCGGGCATATCAACGATTTCCTGGATGGCTTTCTTTGTCTCATCGTAGCTGGCCAAAAACGCCAATTCCCGGGGGAGTTCCTCCTCTATGGTCTGATCGATGAATTTGAAGAGCGCCTCCACCTGGGGCGTCATGTCGATATAGCGGTACCACCTGGCGGTATCGTTGTGAACGGTCATGCTGCCTTCTTTATCGAGCGAGTAGTCCACCAGAGGCATAATATGACGTGAGAAGGCTTCCAGAGAGGCGTCATAGTCTTCAGGGTTCTTCAGCATCGACGCCGATATGGGAAACATGACGCCTTTGGGCGTAAAGCCCCGGCGGGCAAGAATGTTGTGGATCAGAAAACGGTGAATTCGACCGTTGCCGTCTTCAAACGGGTGCAGAAAAACGAACCCGTAGGCGATAACGGCGGCGTGAACCACGGGGGACACATCGCTGGCGTCCATACGCTTATGGGCGGTTACCAGGCCCTCCATCAGGTCGGCCAGATCCTCAGGCTTCGGACATGCGAAATGTATTCTTTCCCTCTGCCAGGCGATTGTCTCTCCGACATAGTTCTGGCCCGTCCGGTAATCGGAGTCTCGAAACCGTTGATCGACAATTCGATTCTGAAGTTCGATCAAGCGCGGTTTTTCGCAAAAGTCTTCCTGCTCGGCCAGCTGGAGCAGCGCTACAAATCGCCCGGTTCTGGTCGATGTTGGCTTAATATGTTCGATCTCAAAAGAGGATTTTGTCTCCTTGGTGTACAGATAGCCTAGCGCCCTCCTCAGCAACTCTGGCGAATAGCCAGCCACAGCCCTGCGGCATCGCCCGGGAAGATCGGCTGTTTCAAAGCTTCGAAGGGTTTCTGTACGGCGAACGGTTGGGCAAAAGCGTGGGTCACCCAGTAGATTGTCGTTGACTCTCTGACGACGAATCTGGCGGGCCGCACCGATCGTGTAGTACTCATCCGGCTCAAGCAGATCGATGTAGTTACCCCGCCTCACGTCATCGAGAGGAAGCGTTTTCCCGGTCAGAAACTCGTACAGATACCACAGCCGCCTGGCGTATTTGCCGGTTGGCCTGGAGCGGACATATTCGAGGAAATCTTCCTCTGCAACTTCCTGAAAGAGGCTGGCGAGTATCGCGAGATTAGTCCCGTCATATTTGAGCGCAAATTCAAGGTGATCGCCCGGTGTATCCCCAGGCCAGTACCTGGGAGGATATACCTCCTCGACTATGCCCTCGCTCGAGTCGATCCTGTGGATTCCACCGGTAGTCACCAGGGATCTGTGCCAGTTCGGAATGACATCCAAGTCATATCGCTCGATAAGCGCCGCATACCCCGCGAGTCTGTCAGCCGATCTATCCCGATCGATTTCAGCCATAGCTTCCTCCGGAAAAATGATTACAACACAAGAATTATCGTTATATTTTAGCACAAGTCAAGAAAAACAATTACGAAAATCAGGGGATTCGCCAGAGCCGTCCTTCGAAAGGGCGAGAAGAGGAGAGAGAAAGAGACTTGTGAGAATTCTCGCCCTCTCGTGAGCGAGCGAAAATGGGGACTGACCGGCTCCTGTGGTCTGTACCCGATTTTCGCATTACCAACAACGAACAACCAACAACCTCTCCTATCATCCCACATTGGTTCTCGCTCAGAAGAGCCGTCCATCGTCAGTCGTCCCAGACCGTGGACCCGTCCTTGGAGAGAGCGAGAAGAGGAGAGAGAAAGAGAGAGTGAGAGAAAAGAGAGAGCGAAAATGGGGACTGACCGGTTCCTGAGGTCTGTTGTAGATATATAAGCTATGACTTGAATTCTAAGGAATGATTTATCTACAATGATGGTGGCAGTC
>Ga0302253_1001581_pt1 | contig 13255 bp, 7 predicted proteins | sample AAG_RA_Trp_MG_FD_193537 | JGI IMG/M metagenome (GOLD analysis project Ga0302253, IMG submission 193537) | Enriched activated sludge microbial communities from anaerobic digester in WTTP, New Holstein, Wisconsin, United States - AAG_RA_Trp | ecosystem: Engineered > Bioreactor > Anaerobic >... | reverse complement strand
GAATCCATCTGCCCAGATCCCGATGTGGTAGCGTCCCGGGTCAAGATCCGGGATTTCATACTGACCGGAAGCATTCGTCACGGCGATCCCGGGAGCCGATCCACCGAAAACGGGAGGAACATCGATGAACACCGACGCACCCGAAATCGGCATCGAAGTCGTTCGATCTGTGACGATTCCGGTGATACTGCCCGATGAGACAATCGACTCGATTGAAACTCGTGCAGAGGGGATTGGCGAGACACCATGGCCTATGAAACCCGACAGATTGCCGGCGTCGACAGGAGAGGCCATGATGAGGGCTCCCAAGACCATCCAACTCCACGATACCCAATTCCTGTATGATCGCTGCAACTGGATCATTCGTTTCTCCCCGGACTCTCTACGGTATCCGATGCGCACTAGCGCCAACCGAATTCCACAAAATCGACACTTCCAATCAATTCACTCGTATCCTCATTCAGATACCCCAGATAAAAGCGAATCCCATTACCGCTTCCAACGCTATCAGGCCAGGGGAATCTCAGTACCTCGTCGAAATCGTGATACTCCGGCCCGATTCGTCGTTCGCTGAACCTGACATCCGGTTTCCATTCCGGATGGAAGTAATACTGACCAAAGACATCCAGCACAAGATACTGATGCAGTGCCAGATTTTGACCCGTTGCATTTTCGATTTCGAGTGTCAGAACGAATATCTCCCCGGACTCGAACATGTGGTCCGACAGAATCAATCGTGCCGAAAAAGATCCAGGGTCATGCGTACCTGTAGCCGCCGGGGTTGGAGTATCATACGACGGATCCGGCGTGTGTGTCGGGTTCGGAGTCGGGGTGATCGAGGGTTCGCCTGTAACGGTCGGGATCGGGGTATTGGTTGGCATCGGTGTATAGGTGGGTTGCCCGGGAGGCAATGTGGGTGTCGGAGTCGATGTCGGGGCGGGAGTTCCGAATGCGGTGGGTGTGCGTGTGGGTGTTCTTGTCGGAGTACGAGTGGACGGCCCCATTGTATGCGTCGGCGTCGGTATCCCGGGAGTCGGTGTGCGCGTGGCCGGGTAGGTTGCAGTCGGAATCGGGGTGTTGGTGGGAGGGCCGGGGGTCGGTGTCGCACCGGAATACGTGTAACCGCAAATGGAGATGTCATCGACATAGAATCCGAGTTCACTTCGATTGCTGTCTGAGATCAGATGCCATCTTACATAGACGGTCGGCTGCTGATCGGCGATCTCGGAGATATCCAATGAATGCTCAACCCAGGTTGAATCCATCGAGTACCCGCTCCAGATCGTCGTCCAGGAGGTACCGTTCGTGGAGACATCGATGGAGGCGGTGTCATAGTTGGTTTCGTTTTGCAGGAAACGCCAGAACATCAGATGCGTATCGATGACGTGCCGGCAATCGAAGGGAGTGGAGATGAGTTGATAATCGGCATAGTCCTCGTAGTCACCATCCAGATTAGTGCCATAGCAATTCGTCCCGGTGTGTCCACCCGAGATGCCTGAAGTGGGTTGTCCGAACGCCCATCCATCATCACCCCCCCAGTAATCATCGTTGATGATCTGGAATCCGGGGTTGATACTCAGACTATGGTAGTAGAGTGGGCAAATATAGACTCGATGACTGATACGTTGTCGGATGCTTCCTTCATCCGCGCAGAGTGTCTGGTCTGCGTCCATCATGAAGTCGAATCGGATGATGGTATCATCCGGACAGGCCGATGAAATCTGCACCCGAAAATGAGGCGACAACGATGTGGCAGTCGCTCCGTCAGCAATGTTACCGAATTCCGCAACCTCATCCAGAATGATAACATAAGGGCTCTGCGAACTGAGCATGGCTGAAACATTCGTTGTCGCCCCGATTGATGTGAGTTCCAGTTCGATACTGGCGGTTTCTCCGGGATCCAGAATGCCGTCGTTATCGCCGGAGGCATCGAGGATATCGCTGTCGGACACGTACACTCCGTGATAACCGATCGGGACCAGTTCAACTCTGACCTCTGCCGGTGAATTCAGTGTTGATACCGGAATCTCGACGGGTCGATATCCGTTTGCGGAGATCTCCAAGTGGTAATCACCCGGAGGCGTCAACCGGAAAAAGCTACCGAAGGAGTCTGTAGTCCTGGGCCACTCGCCGGCCTGGATAGGGATTTCGGTGATCGCCACCGTCGCAACCACGGGTTGACCGGTACACCCGTTGACAACATGCCCTTTCAGAGCCGGACCGTTCATTCGATTCAGCAGATACTGCCAGGCCGGTCGCAGGCGAAGACATGTGTCATCCCGCCATTGCTCGAAATCCGGTTGAAATCCCTGGTCGTCCGAATTGAGTTCGATCACGTATGAGAATGTCCCGTAGTACGCAAAAAAGGTATCGATGTCACCGCCGGGGGCCGAGTAAAGAATTCCCCAACACGTTCCGGGTTCATACCCCATTCCCCCATCGTCGCGCTCGATTCGCCCTGCCATCTGCTGCCCGATTTCGGATACGAGCGCATGCTCGGATGTCACTTCCGGACGACACCCGTAGGGATAGATTACCAATTCGGAGTAACTGTGATACGAGATGTCGAAGACCGGTTTTTGGGATGCCACAAAGCTCATCAGACGATTCGCACAGTAGGATGTCTCCGGTGCCTCCCCCTGATATGTCGGATCACAGGGGTTATCGGAAGCACCGCTGCACCCTGCCCACCGATACGGAAAATTCCGATTCGGATCAATCCCATAACAAGTGGAACCCGCCGGAGGCAGATGACGATCTTTTCGCCATCCGCTCGATTCGGTGAAGACATAGTTCGATCCATCGACGTTGACACATGGGATAATCCAGATCTCAAAGTCGTCAACCCACCCGGTTACGGTCGGGTGATTTCCATAGTTCGTGCATAAGTAATCGATGGTATCCAGAGCGACTTCGGTGCCCATCACTTCACGGGCATGCTGTTGTCCATTGAACAGAATTCGAGGTTCATCCTCTGCCAGACCCGCATTGTCGGAAATCTTTAGAGCCCATATCTCTCGACCTTCTTCGGATTGTCCGATGGACATGATCCAAGTGATCGAAGGATACGCAGTATGATACGATTGAAGCAGGGTGTCTATTTCTGCGGGGGAGTGGTAATCCGAAAGAGCCTTTCCTGGTTTGAACTGCTCCGGAGTCTTGAGAATCTCTACCGGCATGACCGACTTCAATCTGGTAATCTCGTCACGGTCAACCATTAGGTCAATGGTTTGATTCTGGAGGTCAACACCCGTCACATCATACTTCGGATTATCGCCGAATTCCTCAATGGCAACGCGGAAATCCTTAGGATGAATCCGCACCCAGAACAGAGCAAGATCCGCAGATTCAACCGGTGATGCCGTATAAATGCCGAGCAGCACCGGTAAGAACATGACGAGAACTTTATTCATAACCGAACTCGATGACCCCGACGTTACTCAGAAGATCGTACGTTCCCGGTCCGGTCATCAGATAGTAGAAGTGCAGGCCATTGGCCGTGCCTTCGACCTGCGGCCAGGTGAACGAGAAAATAGTCTGAGTGTACTCTCCGGTCTCCACAAATCGTCTCTTGAATTCGATACTGTTCGTCCAGGATGGATAAAACCAGTACTGCCCGTAAACCTCCAGAGCGAGGTATTCATCCACTGCGAGTCTTTGTCCGGCTCTGAACTCGTGGGTCATGAGCAGAAACGTATCACCCGTATGAAACACGGATTCAGAAAGCTCGAGCTCGATCGTGATCTCGGTGTCCGATGGAGTAGAGGTGGGCGTACCGGTCGGATAGGGTGTGTAGGTGGGCTCACCCGGAGGCGCGGTTGGCGTTGGGGATGGGGGATTGGGTGTATATGTCGGGATGGGCGTGTTCGTAGGCTCACCGGGTGCCGTTGTCGGAGTAACTGTCGGGGTGCGCGTCGGAGAAGGGGGAATCGTTGGTGTCGGAGTATGAGTTGGTGCGCCTGGTGTTGGAGTCGGTCCCGTGATCAGAGATATAGACTTGAAGTAGATGTCCGCCCACGTGCCGGTGTTATGCTCACCCTCGGGATAATGCGCAGTGTTGTTGTCACTGATAATCGGACCATCTGACCAGACAACAGGCAGGATGCCAGGGGAGTTATAGATTCGACACGGTACCGATGCAAATGCCGCATCATCATCTGCTTCCCAGTAGAGCTTTTGATCATCCGTGAGCACCGTCCACTCTTCAATCGTGTACCGTGAGTTCAGATCCGGACTGTTGTTTGCTGCACATTTGTTCCAGTAAATATTCCAATCCGCATCGCTTTCATTACTCATGGCTCCTTCCGCGAGCACATACAAGTTGCCGGACTCATCGATCGTGACCTGAGGAGCGAGTGTCAGCAACGGATAGGTCGCACTGGAGTTACCGAATACGGATTGCAGCAAATCTCCATTGAAAGTCAATGGGATTCTCCATGTCTGATCGGAGGCGGATTTCCATCTGAAATGGGTCACTTCTCCCCCATCTGGCGATGTGAGATTGTAGAAAAGGAACAAGTCCCCCTGCGAATTGAAAACCATCGATGGCATGTCGTAGTTCAAGCCCTGACAGGGTGTGGATGTCGAATTCACGCTGCCATTCGGGTTGATGTAAGCCAACTTCAGAGCATTTGCAGCGGTGGGATCCGTGAACGGCGTCGCCCATCCCACAACCCCCAACCCATTGACATCGTAGATGGTTACAGAAGTGCTGTTTTGACATCCATCATCCAACTGAGCCTGTGCTGTCCACGCGCCTTCCCACTTCTTGGCATAAAACGGTCCGTCGAAACCGGATGTGCCATCCAAACACGCCCACGCGACAAGCACATTTCCTTCCCAATCGGAGCACAGTGAAGGGAACGCTGCCTGATACGTTGTCGATGTTCCTGTAGAGAGAACCGTCGAGTTGCTCCAGGTGCCGTCGTATGATGCATACCAGATTTTGTAATTCTGGGCAGCCGTGGTCTGATCTCCATACCATGCAAGATGCAAAACATTGTTCTCGTCGATATCGATGGACGGCGAGTATGATCTGCGGTGATTCTGAACCAGTGAGGATGTCCTTCCGATTTCAGTCCATGCTGCACCACCATTCGCCGACATGCAGATCTTGACGTCTCTGGCCGGTGCGTCTCCGGCAATTCCATAAGCGCAATACAGAGTTCCGTTGGCAGATTGCACCACATTGCGTGAATTCCACAGCCGGGTCGGACCGTGCGGGTAGGTCGTATGTTCAATCAATGTCGTCACCGGATCGCCACCACCGGACTCAAAGACCGTGATCGTTCCGGATACAACCGTGTGAGATGCAGCATCGGTTACTGAAATAGTACAAGTTCCTTGCGAAACCGCGGTGAATAAACCTGAATTGCTGATTGTTCCGATGCCGTCATTGCTGGAATCCCACACATACGGGCCGACACCGCCCCTGACGGAAAACTGAAGAGTATCTCCGATAAACAATGAACCGGAGTTCGGAGTCAGAATCATGTATGAAACCTGGATGTTTCCGGATGTTGCGGAATCTCCGGTTGAATCACTGACCGAGACGGTCGTTGTCCCGGCTCCCACGGCGGTGAACAGGCCCGATGTTGCGATAGTGCCCACACTGTCATCCGCTGATTCCCATTGGTAGGGAGCTATACCGCCCGCAACGGTGAATTGCTGTGTTTCGGAAACAGCCATCGAGGCCGTTTCGGGGCTGATCATGAGACCTTGCCGGGTTATCATGACATTATCCAACGCGATGGCTGAATCCGTATCATACAACCGGTACTTAATCCGGAACTTGAATTGCGCAGTTTGATACTCGGTTGGGATCGGCACAGCCACATGGACACCTTGCAATACACCGTCGATTTCCGTGAAGGTGGTTCCGTCTGTGGAAAACTCAAGTTTTGCACGATCGAGTATATCCAATGCGAGAGTCGCATCATAGTTGAAGGTTTCACCGCGCGTGTTATCGACTGTTGGTGAGACAAGATAATAATACGTCAGGCCTGTATACGACAGATGAACCTGCCCACCCGAAACGGAACAGGTTCCTGCATCAAAGCTCCAGTCGGCAATGTTGTTATCATTGAAATCGTCCGACCAGATTGTAACCTGAGCGTAGATATTGATGTTCAGAGATAGAAAGAAGACCAGCGCTGTGAGCCACCAACAGAAACGTCTCATCGAAGAATCCTCCAAAAAAAGAAAAAATGAGTCAGGCGATGCATACGCAGACATGCCTGATTATGTTATAAGGGTGGATCTTAAAAATTACTTAACAGATCGAAAGTCATATTTTACAATAAGTTATTCGATATATCTCTCAGATTCGCGTCCAAGCCGGCTGCCCCGGTGCGATACGATTCGGTTCCGTCTTCACGCAATCCCTGCGTGTCATGCCCGTGGATCGCACATCCGGGAACACTATGATTGAATGATCCGTTGATACAGCCTACAGATGTAATCGCTCGGCTCGCTCTTCAGTTCCCTGTTCATCAGTTCCTGGAACTTCCTGAATTCTTCGATTGCCTGAAACCGGAGACCGGATTCGATCTTCCCCTTCATCCTGATTGCAATGGCATCCTCGTTGTAGGGATCCCGCTGAAGAACGAGTCCAGCCGTTTGGACGGCATCATCGGAAAAACCGGATTGAAGAAGTCGAGTCGATAACCGCAAGGCTGTATCCGTAAAATCCATCTGAACCCTTTGGCGAATGCCGGCAGCCCATTCATCATAAAGGTCTTCACAGAACAGTTCACCGATGTAGATATCAGACAACCGAACCAGATGTTTCCTTGCTTCCAGGAGATTCCCCGAACTAAGAGAGGATCGAGTAGCGTTCAGCTGCATTACGAACTCATCGTAATCCACTTCGGACCTTGGGGGTAAGATCAGATAGTAATGATGATCCTGACAAAAGAGATATCCTTTATCGAAGGCCTCTTTTATGCCCAAGTCCTCCGACTTCAACGCCATGCGGATGCAGTGCATCGCATGGTGCAGACTTTGAACTCCCTTCTCCAGATCCGAATCAGGCCAGAATAGATCCACCAATACTTCCTGATGTATCGGCTGTTTCCGGTGAAGCAACAGGTAACGGAAAATCTTTTTCGCTCTGTTGATCCGCCAGACACGATCCATCAGCGGCGCCAATGAACTTCCGATCCAGACTTTGAATGACTTGAAACACTGGATTCTCAGAGGTTCAGCTCCGGCAGACTTTCTTCTATCCAAAACATCCTGCGCCAGCTTCCTGATCAACGGTTTTCCCCGGAGCGTCAGTGCAGCCAGACGTTTTTGGACAGATTCGAGATTCCCGAATTGCTCAAGACCAAGAATAGCCACTTTCTGAATTTTTACATCACCAAGATCGATCAACGACTCCAGAAATTCGGGATCTTTGATCGTCGCCACCAGTCTGGCGGCGTACTCGGATTCGATATTTTCCTTTAGTGCACTCACCAGGAGCATGCGATAGTCCCGATGGCTGAGGAACAGAGTATGGAACTGGTGCTCCCGGGCCAGTTTCAGCGCTATCTTCAGATCCTCAAACGATTCGCTTGATGCGTCATGCAGACATCGCATCGCAAGATGCATTCGGCAATACGCCACTCCATAATGCCTTTTCATTTTGGAGAAGTATTCCATTGCCTGAAAAAGACAAACGCGGGCTTCATCCCATCGCTTCAGTTTTGTCAGCACCTCTCCTTTGTTTGTTATCGCCTGAGAAACTATCGTTTCCGATTCAGTTTGAACAGCCAGATTACAGTACTGATCGACACTTTCAATCGCCTTCTGTTCTTCGCCTCGCGCCGCATAATAACTTGTCCGGGCAAACAGAAGATTATGATGTGCATAGGAGTAGGGAACATCTGTCAACAATTCACTGATCCGGTCTATCAAATCCCGGGCATCCGCCCATCTGCCGGAGTCCGAGTATATGGACGCGAGGAATGTCATCGACGGGATCAGGTACACCTTCAGATCATACTCCTCACTCAAACGCCACACTCGATTGAATGTATGCTCGCTCGATTCTATCTCTCCCATATGGAAATAACAGATGCCCTGATTGAAGCAGCACGCACATAACTGCTCAATATATCCGTATTTTTCGTATATCGGTATTTGGCGCTCGTAAATCTCAGCAGCGTCACGAAACGCCCCGATCGTCATGTGAAACAAGGTCGCCAAGTTGGAGTATTCCCGAGCGATTTTCAACTGATTGTGCTGAGACTCAGCTATTGACAGACTTTGCAGAATCAGTTTTTTCAATGCCCCCAGATTGTCGGACGATTCGAAGAAGCGGAGCCAGAGCATTTCGATGTACAATCGACTGGTCGATATCGTGTTCCCGGCAATCTCCAATGCCTGTCGACAGGCTTGCTCCAGTTCTGCTCTTTTAGGCTCGAATTGCATGATATTGACTTTGTGCCAGCATGCATTCAAAGCTCCGTCACGATCATTCAGAGCCAGAAACGCAGAGATAGCCGAATCAGCAAACCGGATCGCTTCCACTCTGAGATTGTGCATGAACAGTTCTTTTGATTTTAACAGGAGGAGTTTCGGATGATCTCGATAGCATTCCTCCGGAATCTCGATGATGCACCGTATGATTCGATTTTCCCAGATGGAATCAACCTCGCCGTCAGTAATCTGCGTCAACAGTCGTATCGATTCACCGTACAATCCCGCTAGGTTGTACTGGTTGATCGCTTCAAAAAACTGCTGATTTCTTTCCAGAATCCGGCCGTATTTCAAATGATAACCACGCAACTCTTCAGCCGATTTATCTCTTTCCAACATGGAATAAGCACTGTTTCTCAACAATGTGTGGTATCGGTACGTGACCGGTAGCGTGGAATATAATGACGTCAGATAATTGTTTTGATGCAAATGCTCGAGAATTCGCGCACTGTCACTCCAGTCCAAAAATTCGTCGACCTCACTGACGATCAGTCGTTCGAAGAATGAAGTCATAATGATGAATTCACGGTAATCCGCCGGCATATCGAGAAGCACTTCCTGGATGATAAACTCCAGCGATCTTGTCTTGTTTTCCTGGCTTGCGATGGTCGCCAGATCGACGGTAAACTCAGCGACACCCTTCGATCTGCTGAGAAGCAGAACAATGATACCGATCCATCCGTCCGAAAGCTGATACAATCGAACATTCAGATCGAGATGCGGTCCCGGAATATTGAGAAGATCCAGTAACTGGGTGATTTGTTCAGGGCGGAACATCAGTTCCTGCTCGGAAATCTCATTCACCCACCGACGCACACGCCACTGTGGCAATTTCCTGAACAGGTATCCTCGGCGACTGCTCAGGACGACATGCCAACGCGAAGGAAGTCGATCGATCAGGAATTCAATCAACTCATTGATTGCAGGAGACTCGGAGACAGTATGAAAATCATCCAGAATCAGAACGCACGGATCACTTTCTAGAAGCATTTCGATCAGCAAATTGGCCAATATACGCGTATCATGAGCCGAGTTGGCGCGATGGGTCAGAAACCGTTCCAATTTGTCACCGGCATTCCGGTGCTTTCGCTGAATTGCGCATAGAAGAAGGTATACAAAATCAGTCAGATCAGAATCGCTTTCATCCAGATTGATCCATACGACATCCCGTTGCATTCGGGAGATGACCTGCATCAACAGTGTTGTTTTACCTGTCCCCGCTCCGCTCGAAATCATCGTCAGTCTGGAGTCAAAACGGGACACGATATAGTCGGAAAGATCGGCGCGATGCAGCGTCTGGGCCAGAGTGTCCAGACTCGGTGGAGTTACTTTTGTGAGTGGTACCCCTGGTCTAACTTTCATAAATCATTTGTCCGGATGCGGAACCTTCTTCAGTATACAAAGTTTAATCCGAAAAGCAATCCGGATGGCGTCTGAAGAACAGATGATCCCTGATTTCCAACTGGATATGAACGAGCAATCGGCCTGGGTTCAGGGTGGTATCACATCGGATGAACAGGTCAGATAGGCTCTTGACAAATCGCTCCGAACAATCACCGAAAAGGTCACTGCCCTCTTACGAATGTTGAAACCGCCTTCAGCGCCGCTTCCGATATGATGTGCCCGCCATCGAACTCAACATACTCGACCGGGTTCCCATTCTTCGTCAGAATATCCCGGGCGGTCCGGCCTTCGTCCGTATTCACGATCCGATCCTCTTTGCCGTGAGCGATCAGGATCCGGACTTTTCGGGCACTCTTCATTTCCGCCGGCGACAATGCCTCGGCGAACAACTTCCCGCCGATCGAAACGATCCCATCAACTTTTTTCGGGTGTTTGAGACCGATTACGAGCGACTGCATGGCGCCCTGAGAAAATCCCATCAGGTAAACGGATGAAATGAGATAGTCCTTCCGGATCTGTTCGATGGAATCCAGCACATACGCTTCGACGAGTATATTCGATGCTTCCTGGAGTGACTCTATCTCCGCTTCCGGAATGGCATTATCCGGAATGTCCACGGGGATCCAACTGAATCCCCCCGTCTTCCCCGGCAGCGAATACGGCGCGCGCAGACTGACATAAATGAAATCCTTCTGTTCGAATCGATCCCAGATCCCGCTGAAATTGACCGCATCGCCGCCGAACCCGTGCAGACCGACGATCAGAGGGTACTGTTTCGTTTTATCGAACGAAGCGGGAAGATGGATATGCCCCGGGAAGAAGGACGACGCCTTGAACATCCGGTATGTGCCGGCCTGTTTGTTTCTAAGCTCGATCTGCTTCGTCACATCGCTGATCACCCCGGCAACCGCCGGTTTGCTCCGGACACCATCAAAATCAGAATCGCGTTCGATCTGCTGAATATCGGTAAAACCGGCGGCTACGGCCCGTTTGAGATACTTTGCCGCGAGCACGTCGTCGCCGAGCAGCGCGTAGCAGCACGACAGATTGTAGATGGCAACGGCGTTTTTGATGTCATGCTGCAGATACGCCAGATAGAATCGGGCGGCATCCGTATAGTTCTTCGAGGAGTAAGCCGCCTCCGCCTTTTTGAGGAGATCCTGCAGATCCGTGTCGATAAAATCACCCGCCGCGGGTTGCATCGGATCGATCGTATAGGGCGTCGATACGTCGGGAGGTTCGGTCTGCCCCCCGGTCGCGTTCTCCGTTTCCGCTCTCACTCCCGCAAGACACAGAATGATGATGAGAGGTATCCACCGTTTCATTCCGATTCTCCTTTCCCTTGTCGATGACCGGGGTCATCGGATGTTCCAGCCACCATCGTCGATGCGTTCCGCACATACTCCTCCGATATAATATACGCAGGACAGCTCTGAAAGATATCCCGATCGATCGCAGCGATTTCGCACGGGAGCTAAATGATGCGCATACGGGTAGGGAGTTGAGTAAGATCGCGCAGGTCGGATTTGTTTTGGATGTGGAATTGCGCTTTTGGGCAGTAAAAATCAGTTCGGGAGGGGATGGTTAACTGATCGAAACCGACGATGATACTGGTGATACGAATTCCGGATCGCTGACCTCTCCTGTAACTGCGATTGGCGACCATTCGATACTGATGTTTAGTAGTTGGAATCAGACCGAAGGCACCAGTGAGGGTCTTGATAATCGGAGGCATAGAGCAGATCACCTCGAACGAAGAAGCGGCTAACAACCGTATGAACCACGACCTGCCTCCGCGCTCAAGAATAATTATGTTTCTTGGATTCGCAGCGCAATGACGGTGCGAGATGAACCCCGTTTTGCGCCATAAAACTTGAAACAGTGCGAGCCATGGTATCAGAAGCTGAACCGATCTTGGTGAAGTCAAAGTCAGAGCGAGGCTAACACCGGTGCGAAATCGCCGGTGGTTCCTCATGGAGTCCGGGATCGCATCCGATTACTGGGAGTGCATCTGCGGGGTCCAAGCTCCCCGGGGATCAATCGCCAAATTCCCGGATTCGCCTGGCGAACGGTAGCTCTCCAAGACCTGAGGCGATGCCTTGCGATTCATCAGAAGATATGGTCCACTAAACAAGATGAGAAGAAACGTGCTGAACTTTATTATTGGCATAGACGGGTCGCTATGCACCAGCCATCGCGTGAATTCAGCCGGTATATCCTTCGGCAAGCAGGCCTGCCGTCGTCTTTTCGGCTGATCCGTGATCCCGCTAACCAGAAGAACGGTAGGAGACTCAATTGAAAAGGCAGATCATAACATCCATGATGATAACTTCTATGGTTCTTGGTGGATTACTTTCTGAGGGGATAAAAGCTGAAGAAAAAGGCGAAAAAGCGAATTCGGATTTAGCAGGAATCAAACTTTTGTACGAACTCACCCTTCCAGAGTGCATAACGACATTTTCAGTTAAAAAAGGCAAGGATGGAAAAAATGAGATTGATAAGATTCTTACGATTGCAGGCATCTATGAGATAGATGATATTAAGCATGCCAAAGAGATACAAAAGCGAACAATGGAATTGCCAATAAAATCAAGGTGTTACCCTTCGTCTGAGTCATTCAGTCCTGATGGGCAATACGTGGCTTATTGCGACAAATTTGAAGAGCGGAGTAAAGCCTTTATAATATATGATGTTAAGAACAACTCTCGATCACAAATCGAAGCCGGTCTTTTTGGCGCATTTTCAGATCGAACGGTCATGTTTCATGCCTATATAAATCAAACACTCATTTCTGATTATTCCGGTAACAAGGTCTCTGAACATACAGGAATGCTTTTTATAAAAGGTTTTAAAGATGGATTCGTATGTAAAGGAGATGGTCCACAGTTCTTTTTTTTAAATGCTCAAGGGCAGATAAATGCGAAAAGAGAACATCGTTCACCTGGTATCGCTTATGATGTAGATCAAAGAACTGGAATCACAGCAATTGTAATCCCAACAGAGTCAAAGCTGATAATTTACGAGGGCTGTGGCAACCTCAAACAAGATTTCATTCTACCAGAGGTTGGTTATATGGCAGGAATTGGTTTATCTGAAGGTGGCGACTATGTTGTAGTCATTGGAAAAGGGTGGATCAGATTTTTTGATGTCAATGAGAAAAAGGAGATTTGGAAAAGAGACTTCACATCGGGCGACCGATTTGTTGGGTCAGGTTCAACGGTGCCAGTCTCCGTGGATGGAAAATATTTGATTGTTTATGGCTGTACCGCACCCGGTTTCTTGGACACAAGTTTGTACATGATGATGACCTCGCGACAGGAGGCGCTTGGAAGTCAAATGTTTTCCTGAGCGCTGCATGATCACGCGGCCTGTTCCAGCCACTCCCGAC
>Ga0302253_1001580_pt1 | contig 13262 bp, 15 predicted proteins | sample AAG_RA_Trp_MG_FD_193537 | JGI IMG/M metagenome (GOLD analysis project Ga0302253, IMG submission 193537) | Enriched activated sludge microbial communities from anaerobic digester in WTTP, New Holstein, Wisconsin, United States - AAG_RA_Trp | ecosystem: Engineered > Bioreactor > Anaerobic >... | reverse complement strand
GAGGGCATATACCGGCTCCCGGTAAATCCGCTTGAGGTGGCGGGCAAGGACCGGCGACCCTCCGGATCCGGTTCCCCCTCCGAGACCGGCAACGATAACGAATGCATCCACGTCGTGGGTTCCACGGATATCGATTGCACTGATAATACTGTCGATCTCATCCGCGGTAACCCGGGCACCGGTCACATTGTCAGTGCCGACACCATGTCCTTTTACCATGGTCTGGCCGATGAGGATCCGATCTTTCATCTCGATGTTCTTGAGTCCCATCAGGTCGGTTCGCGCAGTATTTACAGCAATCCCCCGGAAACTGTTGGTCCCGAGCTTCCTGTCCTGTTCGATGAACATATCGACAATTTTGCCGCCCGCTTGACCAAACCCTATGAAAAATACGCGCATCTGGTTACACCATCCAATGGGCTAACGGATAATTATTTTCTTTTAATTCCTTTTAAGACCTTTTACTCGTATGAACTTGAATTCGACAGTACAAAAACTTTCTTATCGTATCTACGGGGATGAACTGCTCTTTTACGCTCCATTACGGAGCCTTTTTCATTTCGCCATGAAAAATACTATGGATCAAGAACCATGCGGATCTGTATCATCGGCGGAGGATTGACCGGCCTTGTAGCGGCACATACGCTTGCCGGTGAGCATGAGATCCATCTGTTCGAGAAGATGCCGTATCTCGGTGGATGCCTGTCCTCGTATGCTGTCAGCGGATACTGGATCGAGCGGTATTACCACCACTGTTTCTCCGGGGATCACAACCTGTTTGCCCTGCTGAAAGACCTGGGAATCTTTGATAGTCTTGAATGGAGAACCGGGACAACCGGGTATTACTCCGGTGGCACAATCTATCCCCTCAACACACCTGTTGAGATACTCCGGTATCCCGAACTCTCTCTCATGGGGAAAGCCCGGCTCGGATTGCTGACCCTGACGGCGAAAAAAACGGATCTTTCAGCTCTCGACGATATCCCTGCCGAGCGTTTTATTATCGATCATCTCGGTGATAACGTCTATACCTCGTTTTTCGAGCCGCTCCTGAAAAGCAAGTTCGGCGAAAGGAGAAAGGAAGTTTCTGCCGCATGGCTATTCAGCAGGATAGCGATCCGATCAGATCGCAGCGTATCGGGTGAACGCCTCGGTTATCTCAACGGGGGCTTCCAGCGCCTTATCGATTCCCTTGAAAAATCCATAGAAAAAAACGGTGGAATCATCGGGAAAGGGAATCCGGTTACCTCGCTCACTCGTACGGGGGAGAAATGGGCGGTCAACACCACCGCATATGATGCAGTATTATCAACCATACCTCCCCAGGAACTGCAGAAAACCGGCGGACCTGCTGTCCCCCCGATTCCCTACCAGGGTGCTGCGTGTGTTACGCTTGCGATGGACCGGGATGTAACCCGCGGTATTTACTGGCTGAACATGAAAGACCGGGCGCCCTACGGTGCTGTCGTCAGTCATACGAATTTCATCCCCCGTGAACGATATGGCGAACACATCCTATACCTTGCCTCGTATTTCTCCGGCAACCTCCCGGCGAACATCGACAGGATCATGATCAACGATTTCTGCACCCGGTTTTCCGTTGCACCGGCAGAGATCCGGTGGCACAGGGTGGCAGTCGATCCCTTTGCCGGACCGGTTTACACCACCGGCTACAAATCGCGGATTCCTTCCTATGAGCAGCAGGGCCTTTATATGGCAGGAATGTTTTCACGGACGAATTATCCTGAACGCAGCATGGAGGGATCCATCAGGGCAGGAAGAGAAGCAGCTGCGTGCATCATCAGGGGAGATATCAATGGCCGGGACTGAGATAACCGCCATCATCCCGGTCTTCAATGACCGCCCATCGCTCGAAATCGCTCTGGGGGCTTCTGTTGAAACACTCTCTGCGATCACTCCCGATTTCGAGATCCTTGTTGCCGAAGATGGCAGCACCGATGGAAGCACGGAATATGTCCGTGAATTTGAAAAGCGGGACCGCCGTGTCCGTCTCCTCCACAGCGATGAACGCCAGGGACGGGGAAGGGCGCTGAACCGGGCGATCCGGGAAGCCCGGGGACCAATTGTCTGCTACTACGATGTCGATCTCGCAACGGACATGAGATACCTCCCTGACCTGATATCAGCCGTTCGTAACGGCTCGGATGTATCGACCGGTTCGAGGCTTATGCCCCAGAGTGATATCGTACGTTCCGGGGACCGCGAGATAGCAAGCCGGGGATACAACCTGCTCGTCAGGATGATCCTGCAAAGCAGTCTCTATGATCACCAGTGCGGATTCAAGGCATTTAACCGGGATCGAATCCTTCCCCTCCTACCTGAAATTCGGTCAAATCACTGGTTCTGGGATACCGAGATCCTCGTCCGTTCCCAGCGCAGAGGATACCGGATTTCAGAATTGCCGGTACGATGGCGTGCAGGGAAAGGGACAACAGTAAGATTCAAGGATATATTCGAGATGGGCACAGCAATCCTGCGTCTCTGGTGGCAGATCCATGTATCGGAAAATTAGCGCCATTGTCATCCCTACGCTGATTGCTGCCGGGATCCTCGGCTATATGCTCTACAGCATCTGGGATGATCTCATCGTGGCAATCCGGCATATCATCCCTCTCTATCTTGTCATTGCCATCGCCATCTGCCTGTGTGCATGGTGGCTCCGGGGTTTACGGTACCATTCCATCCTGAAAAGCCTCAACTATACCGTCAGCGTCACGGTTTCGACAGCGTGTATTTTTGTCAGCCAGACCGTGAACCTGATAATACCGGCCCGTCTTGGCGATTTTGTCCGGATCTTCATCCTGAAACACGAGTACGGCACCACGTACTCGGAAGGGATCTCTTCGCTTGTTGTCGAACGCGTCTTTGATATTATAACGGTGGCCCTGCTCGGGGCAGTCTCTCTCCTTTTTATCCTGAATGCTCCGGCGTGGTTTACGACCCTGATCATCGTTCCCCTTGCAGCGGGTGCGCTGTTTTTTCTCTTCCTCCTCTTTATCGGCCGGTTCAGTTCTGAAAACAAGTATCTCACGATTATTCTGAATATGCTCCATGAAATCAGGCGGGCATCCCTTAACATCAGGTCCCTCACATTCCTCAGCATCTCCTCGATCATCATCTGGCTCCTCGATGTCCTTGTCTGTTATGCAGTCGTCAGGATGTTTGACGAGCAGATCCCCTTTGTCATTATTGTCCTTGCGATTGTCATCGGGAACCTTGTCAAAGCCGTCCCCCTCACGCCGGGGGGGATGGGTACATACGAGGCTGCTCTCTGGTTTACATTCGGGCTTGCCGGAGGGGTATCAACCTCAACTGCTATCCTGATAGCAATTATCGATCATCTCATCAAGAACCTCGTTACCCTTGCCGGCGGTATTGTCTCGATCTATTACCTCGGTGACTGGGTGGTTCCAACGATAAAATCGACTCTTGACAGCAGACTCGAAGGGGGGGAACCGCCTGTCAGCTGAACAGCAGGCCTTCTGTGTTATCAGCTGGCTCATTATCCTGACGTTCCTTCAGCTCTCCCTCTACCCGTCGTTAAAGAAGACGTTTGAACAATTCGCGTTCCCGGCAGCATTCCCGGCCTCGGTCCTTCTTTTTACCCTCATCTCGTGGTACTGCGGACTCGCACGGATACCAATCCACCTTGCACTCCTTCCGTTCCTTGCCCTCATGGGATACAACCTGTACCGGAGGAACTATTCCCCTGAAGACCTGAAGTCCGTCTGGCACTGGGAAGCCCTTTTCCTCATTGCATTCTTTTTCATGCTGGATATCCGGTTTGCCAACCCAACCATCTCCTATGCTGAGAAGTTCATGGATCACGGATTTCTCGCTTCCGTTATCCGGGAGCCGGTTGTCCCCCCGCTCGATCCGTGGTTCTCCGGAGGTTTCCTCAATGTCTACTATTATCTCGGCTACTGGATGCTCGGGTGTATCGCGATAGTTTCCGGCGTCCCGTCAACTATTGCATTCAACCTCTCTCTCCCGACAGTCTTTGCCCTTTCTGCGATCAGCCTCTATGCCATCGGTACACTGCTCCTTGATCGTCTCCACTGGGTCCCTCTCGTCGCCCTCGTCATGCCAAATCCGGCACTGGTCTTCCAGATTATCACGGGAAAGGCAGTCAATCCGGCATATGATTCATCCTTGTCATGGCTGGGAACCCGGACAATAACCAACACCATCAACGAGTATCCCCTCTTCTCGTTTGTCTGGGGGGATGTCCATGCCCATGTGGTTTCCATCTTCAACCAGGTCTTCCTGCTCTTCCTTCTCATCTTTGCATACAAACGCTGGGAAACGCTGGAACGGGCGGGGAAATGCTGGATCATGGCACTTGTCGCAATAAGCCTCGGATCCATGCCGCTTTTCAATACATGGGACGTCCTTCTCTATGCACCTCTCGTGGTCATCACGGCTTTTCTCCTCCTCTGGAGACACAGGGCATCCCCTGACCGGACTGTCTGGGCTTTTTTACTTGCTGTCCCCCCGGTGTCGATCCTCTGCTACCTGCCGTTTTACCTTCAGCTGAAAACCCATACCGGGGCGATCGCTCAAGTCCGGATCCCTTCGGATCCTCTTCAGTTTCTCTGGGTGAACGGAATCTTCATCGCCCTCCTGTTAGCGCTCCTTGTGCCGGAGATCCGGAAAAAACCATGGCTCCTGCTTGCCTGCCTGCCGTTTGCCCTCTTTGGGTACATCGCGGCAGCGATCGCGGTCATCCCGTTCGTCTATCTCGTTGCAAAATCTGACCGTGATATCCCCGGCATCATCGGTGCATTCGGCCTTGCGATTCTCATTGCATGCGAACTGGTCTATATGAAGGATAACATGGGTGAGACGTTTTTCCGGATGAATACGGTCTTCAAGTGTTACCTCCCGGCATGGCTGATGCTTGGAACGGCCTCCTTTGTGATGGCAGGGCGCTGGTGTGCCGTCTCGCTGAGGCTGCCTGAGTTTTCAGGGACAGGAACTGCGATCCTGACTGTTATCGCCATAACCATCCTCTTCATCCTCCCGTTCGTGATCATCGCCCCGGTCAGTTATGCTCCGGGAACTCTTGACGGCCTCGCGTATCTGGGAATCCAGAATCCCGGTGATGCCGGTGCAATAGCGTACCTCAGGTCACTAGACAGCCGGGAGATCCTTGTCGAAGCCGAGAAGGGTGATTATTCCTATTATTCCCGTGTCTCGTCATTCACGGGAATTCCGTCGATCGTCGGCCAGCCGTTCCATGAGTTCATGTGGAGAGGCAACGATGACGGGTGGTACTCGGAGCGCCCGGCAGATATCCAGGCAATTTATGAGCGGCCGGAAATGACCATACCCCTTATGAGAAAATATAACGCTACGCTGCTTTATCTCGGTGACCTGGAGCGGGAGCGGTATACGGTGGCGTTACCCTCACAAGGGCTGACGAAAATATATTCATCCCGCGGAACCGATATTTACCGGCTCGCTTAATGCCCTGCAGGTAACAAAAGGTGTGCTGTTGCCATCCGGGCACTCCCCCGTGCACAAACCTTTATTTCCGTTCCTGTTGAATTGATATGGCTACATCATTGCTGACTGATGAGTAATGAAGGAGCGATCAACTCCTGAATGAGGTGAGTTATGGCAAAAGGTTACGTTAAAACGCAGGCTCCCGAGGAGCTCCAGAACAAGGCGCTTGAAGCCCTTGAGGTTGCAAGAGACACCGGAAAGATCAAGAAGGGATCCAACGAGGCAACAAAAGCCATTGAACGCGGAATTGCATCCCTTGTCGTAATCGGTGCAGACGTCGAACCCGAGGAAATCGTCATGCACCTCGCCCCTCTTTGTGACGAGAAGAAGATCCCGTATATCTTCATCAACAAGCAGAACGATATCGGTGCCGCAAGCGGCCTCGATGTCGGCTCCGCGGCAGCAGCCATCGTCAAGCCGGGCAAGGCAAAGGAAACGATCGACGAGCTTGCAAAGCAGCTTACCGCGCTGAAGGCGTGAGGTTATTTCCATGGCAGATGATGCAACGCCGGCAGAAGTAATCGAGGTCGTAGGCTCCACCGGCATGCACGGTGAAGCAATGCAGGTCAAGTGCCGCATCCTCGATGGCAACAACAAAGGCCGGATTATCACGCGCAACACGGTCGGCCCGATCCGCGAGGGGGATATCGTCATGCTCCTTGAGACCGAGCGTGAAGCAAAGAAGATGTCAAGGAGGTAAATAATGGTTGAACAAAACGTGTGCACCTTCTGTGGCGCCCAGCTTGAGCCTGGTACCGGCAAGATGCTCATCAAAAAAGACGGGACCATCTTTTACTTCTGCAGCACCAAGTGCGAGAACAACCAGAAACTCGGCCGGGTCCCCCGCCGCGTTGAATGGACTTCTGCCGGAAGGAAAGCGTCCGGCAAGAAGGAATGATTTTTTTATGGACCGTACCTTCGTCATGATCAAACCCGACGGTGTCCAGCGGGGACTTGTCGGGGATATTGTTTCACGGTTTGAGAAGAAGGGGCTGAAACTTGTGGCTGCCCGGTTTGAAAAACTGCCGGAGGCCCGGGTGACCGACCAGTACAGGGAACACCTCTCGAAACCCTTCTTCCCCTCCCTCAAGCATTATATCATGGGGGGCCCGGTCTTTCTTATGGTCTGGGAAGGACGGAATGCGGTGACGGTCGCCCGCAAGACCATCGGCTCGACAAACCCGCAGGAAGCAGCACCCGGGACTATCCGCGGAGACTATGGACTCGATATCGGGCGTAATGTTATCCACGGATCCGATTCACCGGAGAGTGCGGCCCGTGAGATCGGGATTCACTTTACACCGGCAGAATGTTCAACGTATACACGGATTGACGAATCCGTGCTGTATGAATACTGATTTTTCATTCCTTTTTCCGAAAGTCATCAAACCTTGAGGACGAAAAGGTTTTCAGCTTGATTGAGATGATACGAATCGATAACGGTTCATCGAATTCCGAAAGGTCGTCCGATCTTGAGAACGAGAAGGACTGCCGCAGCAGGTCTTCGAAGGGACCATAACCTCTATTACTCTTTGCAGCCGCACTATCCTTCATGGCGGGAGATATCATCAGTTTTGCCTTGCTGGCAATATCCTCTGTCCTGATTATTGTCAATCCGCTGGGGGCAACCCTCATCTATGTCTCTCTCACCACCGGTCTTGATCCTCAGGTCCGGACGCTCATTGCACGGGATGCCTGCAGGTATGCCCTCTTCATCCTCCTCTTTGTCGCAATCCTCGGAGCCGGGATCCTCCAGCTTCTCGGTATCAGTCTTGAGGCGTTCCGTATCGCTGGAGGAATCCTCCTCTTCGGAATCGGCATGGAGATGGTCTATGCCAGAACCTCGCGGACGAAGCTCACGGCAACAGAAAAATACGAGTCCCGCGATATGGAAGATATTGCGATAATGCCCCTTGCAATCCCCATGATCGCGGGACCGGGAGCGATTACCACGACTATCGTGCTCATGAACGAGGCGACAGCTATCGCATTGCCGGCAGTCGGTATTGTCGTGCTGTCCGTGGTGCTTTCGATCGTGATCACGTATTATATGATGAAAAATTCAGACTATATCATGTCAAAGATCGGCCAGCGGGAATACCGGGCGATAAACCGGCTGATGGGTATGCTGCTCATCGCCATCGCCGTGGAGTTCGTCCTCACGGGAGTCAGGACTGCGTTTCCCCTGCTGGCAGGCGGATAACCATGCAGGACTGGGATCTCACGTCAATCGGACTCGTGCTCATCGGGAGCAGTATCACAGTTGCCGGCACGATTATCGGTGTCATGCTTCTTGGTGTCCGGATCGCATTCGCCCCGTACCTCCTCCTGACAACAGCGATGCTGATTGTCATGAGTGCCGGCCTGATTCTTTTCAGCATGCCCCGTGAGCAGCCCCGGTCCTGAGGATGTTTTCATGCCGCCGTCATCCGCTCGCGTCAGGATCTGCTGTGCACAGATCAGCAGCGTATGGGAAGAGCCGCAAAAGACCCTGGAAAAAGCAGCTTTTTTTATCAGGCATGCTGCAGTATCCGGTGCATCCCTGATCTGCTTTCCCGAACAGTTTGCAACCGGGTGGGATCCGGAATCCGGTCGGAATATCCAGGATATCCGCGGAACTATTGTTTCAGGACTCAGGGAACTCGCAGGGCAGAACCGGATCGGCATCCTCGGGTCCTTCCGGAAGGGGGGCGGAGGAAAACCGCAGAATACCGCGATCGTGATCGATCGGGAGGGCAGGATTTCTGCCACATACTCAAAGATCCACCTTTTCAGTCCCTCTCATGAACAGGCCGGTTACGATCCGGGTAACGAACTCGGTCTGTTCACTCTCGGGCCGCTTTGCTGTGGGATCGCGATCTGTTACGACCTTCGTTTTCCCGAATTGTTCCGTCTCTACGCCATGAGGGGTGCTCATGTGGTTTTCGTTCCGGCGGCATGGCCGGCACAGCGCCTGAAACACTGGGAACTTTTTATCACCGCACGTGCTGCCGAGAACCAGATGTATGTGGTCGGCGTGAACACAACCGGATCCAATCCTGTCGACAGGTATGCAGGGGGATCCATGACCGCGGATCCTCACGGAACTGTTATCAGCAGGGCAAATGATGCAGAACAACTGGTGTTTACTGATATTGATTCCGCCGTTGTCGATGCGGCCCGCCGTCAGTTTCCTGTTGAGAAAGACCGGAAGGAAGCGCTTTACCGCTCGCTCTCACCCGACACCAACGTGATATAATCCACGTATCAGGAAATTTCCCGGCCTGCTCTCTTCGGGCTGTACCAGGAACCGCACGCCTATATGTATCCGGAGGGCCAAAGTATTCTCATGTACCATCTTCAATGCGTCAGTTGCGGTGCGACCTTCCCGGCTGACGAGGTTATCTATACGTGCAAAAAGTGCGGGCATCTCCTCGCGGTGAGGTACCCGCTCGATACCTTAACCATCAAAAAGGCGACCTGGAACAAGCGGCCAATCTCTGTCTGGCGGTATAAGGAGCTGCTACCTGTAACTATCCCCCCGGTTACCCTGCACGAAGGAGGCACCCCCCTCTATCATCTCGAACGTCTCGGGAAGGAGATGGGTCTTAAGCACCTGTATGCAAAACACGAGGGCATGAACCCGTCCGGTTCCTTCAAGGACAGGGGTATGACAGTCGGGGTTTCGATGGCGCTCCAGCTGAAAAAGAAGAGTGTGGCCTGCGCCAGTACCGGAAATACCTCCGCGAGCCTTGCGGTGTATGCTGCAAAGGCAGGTATCCCGGCAGTTGTCCTGCTTCCGGCCGGAAAGGTGGCGGTCGGCAAGGTAGCCCAGGCTCTGATGCACGGGGCGAAGGTCATCTCCATCCGCGGGAACTTCGACCGGGCTCTCGAGATGACCCACGATCTCTGCCTCTCGCATGGACTGTACCTCCTCAACTCGATCAACCCGTTCCGTCTTGAAGGTCAGAAGACCATGGGATTTGAGGCACTTGACCAGCTGGGGGAGGTCCCGGACCGGTTTGTGCTGCCCGTCGGGAATGCCGGGAATATTTCCGCGGTCCACAAGGGATTCATGGAACTTGAGGAGCTTGGATTTATCGACACGCTCCCGAAGATGACCGGTATACAGGCTGCCGGTTCATGCCCGGTTGTCAGGGCGATCCGGGAGAACCTTGCAGAGGTAATACCTGAGAAGAATCCCGAAACGGTGGCAACAGCGATCCGGATTGGTGCTCCGGTGAATGCCGAGAAAGCCCTGACGGCAATACGGAAAACCGGTGGCCTTGCCGAATCGGTAACCGATGAGGAGATTCTCAGGATGCAGCGTGATCTTGCCCGGAAGGAAGGTATCGGTGTTGAACCCGCATCTGCTGCATCGGTTGCCGGTATCCGCAAGCTTGTTGAAACAGGTGCTATTGACCGGGACGAGAAGATTGTCTGTATTGTGACAGGACATCTCCTCAAGGATCCCGATACGGTGATCAAACAATGCGAACCTCCCACGGAGATCGACGCCGATCTTCCCTCGCTGATCTCTGCGCTGCGCTTGTAATCCTGCTGGTCACGGTTCCCTTTGCAGGAGCCCTGTCAGCAGAATACATCATCTTTTCAAACGGGACAGCGTACGAGGCAATCATCGAGATCAACGATACCTCACGGTATGAATTTGCCGATGTCGGATTTATGGGTGAGAATGTACCCGTCACGGTGGGAGATGTACGTCTCACGGCAAACGGAACACCGGTTCCGTTCAACAACAGCACTCCGTGGGGAAGACCCCAATCCATCACCTTCGAAAAGGGAAATTATACCGTCTCATATACCGCTCCCCTCCGGGACAACCACCTGCAGGGTGTTTTTTCCAAGCCGTATTACGTGAACGTGACTATTCCCGGGGAATTTCATGTGCAGAATCCGCTGCTCGCCGGTCTCAGTTCCGGTGCAAATGTCACGAAACTCCCGGACAATACCACAACGGTCCAATGGAACCGGACATATACGTTCGATCTCAGGTTCTATGACGATACGCGTGAACAGATCCTGTACTTCTTCCTGCAGTTCATGGGTATTCTCATCGTTGTGCTGGTAGTTGTTCCTCATATCCTTTCAACAAAAAGAGAGTAGTATCTTTTTCGGGCAGCAGCGTGATGTTCATCGGTTCTCTCATTATTACGGGAAGGTTACATCCCGGTTCAACGAACCGGTCATGGTCCATGAGCAGTCTGCGAAAATGAGATTGCCGTCAGGGAAACGGTTATTGGGGGTTCAAAAAAAAAGAAATCCCCGGGTATATCGACTTACTTGAGGAGCCCGAACGATTTCAGGGTTACTTCGGTGTTTACGGCTCCGACATGGTAAACGTCGCCCGATGTGAGCTCGTTGATGATGACCTCTGCAGGAGAGAACAGCGAGGTATCGATCTTGTAGAAGTCGTATCCGGCTTCCTTGAAGATATCGTTGAATGGTTTTCCATACCCCTTGGACTTGTTGCTCGGGATCTTTTCGAGATAATCCTTGATCTCGGGCGCCTTCAGGGTCAGGTTGATCCTGCCGTGATAAATGGTGGCATCGTTGGTTACACCCATTGCGAGCTTGGCACCCCGGACGGGCGGGACAGGTGCAGTACCCATCGCAGCGATTACCTTCCTAGTATCGAAACCGAGTTCGTTCAGCTTGTAAATCGCGGTCTCGACACACCGCCCGGCAACCTGGACCGAACCGACAATGGAGGATGTAGGTGCGACGACCGCACAGACATTGGCGACATCGACATGACATTCCTCGGCGATCTTGGTCATGACCTCCGCGTTCGGGAGGTGGTCGCTTTCAAGACAGATCACGGCGCAGTCAAAGTCATCCTCGTATTCAATGACTTCGAAGGTGTGCTTTGGCTTGAGTGAGAGCGCCCGCGCGGGGCCGCTTCCCATGGCAAAATAGTTCCCTACCTTAACCGTCCACCCGGCCTTCTGCGATCCCAGGCATGAAACGGCCGGGAAATCCGTTGCAACCTCTATGAAGGGCAGCGGGAACTCCCTGATCTGTCCCATGCGGAAGTTAACTTCCCCCAGACCGCCCATGCATATCTCAGTGAACGCCCTGCCCGCCGCATACCCCCCCCGTGTACTCACACCACAGTCAACGATGCGGGCACCATTATCCAGTTCATGGTATGCGCAATTGAATTCCTCGGCCAGATCGGCCAGATTATCAAAAATCTCCAGTGCAAGTTCGTTTACACTTAACATGAAAGAAAACCCCTGTATGATTAAAGAGGGGTTTTTGATAGATAATATTTTTGAAACATTTGCGACGTTGGTTTTTTTAGTGCACCGCTACCTGAGGTATTCAAGCACCTTCTGCGGCTCGTATCTGAGTGTTATGATCCGCGTCCTTCCTTTTCCCTCACGGTACTGCAGGTTGATAAGGCGCATCGCATCCATCTTTTTTACAATCTCATAGAAACGGGTGTACCCGATCGCGTTTGACTCCTTGATCTCCTTGTATACATCACCCGCGTTCATCTCGTGCGATTGTTCGCTTCGTTCTGCAAGGGATTTCAGGACAAGGCGCTCTTCGTCTTTCAGTGTCTTTACGGTATAGTTCAGATGCAGATATTTCGAAATCTCGTAGGCACCACAGATATCATCCCGTTCGATGTTCCGCCGGGCTGCCCGCTCTGCTGAGAGCGTTGCGCGTTTCAGGAGATCGATACCCACGCGGAGATCTCCGCTGCCGGTTGTCTGCCGGACTACGAGATCGAGAAGTTCATCGGAAAGGACGCCCGGGAACAGCCCCTGAGTCACGCGGGCTTTCATGATCTCGCGGATTTCAGCATCGGTATAGGGAGCAAAGTAGATCTCGGTTGGGCGGAATACCGATGCGACACGGGCATCGACTGCCCTCGAGAGATCCACGTCCATGTCGCTGATGATAACGATAACCCCGATCCTGGTGCCCTCGTATGTCTCGTGCGAGCGCAGAAGGGTATAGAGCACCTTGTTGATCTCGTTCTCGTACAGGAGATAGTTCGCATCGTCGAGAGTGACAAGGAGAACGATGTCATCCTTGATGAGGATGCGGGCTACCGCGTCAAAGACCTGTTTGAAGGAGGTGCCGGATGATGGTGGCAAGTGGCCAGAGAGCTTCTTGTAGATTTGTGAGACAATGGCAAACTTGGTGTTATCGATCTGGCAGTTGATATAGACCGGGACGAGTTTCTTTGTCGTTTCCTCAATCTCGGCAAAGAGTTTCTTGATACTTGTGGTCTTTCCCGTACCCGGGAGGCCTTTGCAGACCGTGTTAAGGGGCCTGCCCCCCCGGAGCCCGGGCCGGATCTGGAATGCAAGCTCACGCATCTGGTTATCGCGGTATTCGAACTGCTCGGGAACATAGTCTATCTCCAGCACATCAGGATCACGGAAGAGCGATTCGTCCCACATCAGCAGGTTCTTTTTCATTGTAGTACACGTTTACCGCATCGGTAATAACTGCATTGGCGCGGAGTGTAACTGCGTTGTCCGTATCTAAAAAAAAAGAATTGGTCAGCCGGACCGTATACCGATTGTCCATTCCCCGTCAGCGGTGATATCGAGGGTATAATTTCCTGCAGTCAGGTTCTCGGATTTTTTCCCGTTGTATTCACCAATCTCGTTGGCAAGCAGCGAGATATATCTCCCATCTTCATCTTTGAGGGTTATTGCAAAATTATGATCCCCGTCATGATGCATGGTGAAAATTTTCTGGCCTGATTG
>Ga0302253_1001578_pt1 | contig 13267 bp, 14 predicted proteins | sample AAG_RA_Trp_MG_FD_193537 | JGI IMG/M metagenome (GOLD analysis project Ga0302253, IMG submission 193537) | Enriched activated sludge microbial communities from anaerobic digester in WTTP, New Holstein, Wisconsin, United States - AAG_RA_Trp | ecosystem: Engineered > Bioreactor > Anaerobic >... | reverse complement strand
TACCGGCGCGGTTGGTCAGCGATTTGTTGAACTTCTTGCGGATCATCCCTGGTTCAAACTTACGACGCTTGCCGCTTCCGATCGCAGTGCGGGAAAACCCTATGGAAAGATTGTGAAATGGCGCCTTGATACGCCATTTCCGGAGAATATCGGGAAGATCAAAGTTGTCCCGACATCTCCCTCCGCGATGAAGAATGTCGACCTTGTCTTCTCTGCCCTGCCGGCCGAGATAGCGACTGCAACGGAAACGGAGTTTGCGGACGCTGGCATCGCTGTCTGCAGCAATGCAAGTTCCCACCGGATGGAGCCCATGATCCCGCTCGTTGTTCCAGAGGTCAACCCGGAACACCTGGGTTTGATCGATGTCCAGAAGGATGCGGGCCGGGACGGGTTCATTGTCACGAACCCGAACTGCTCCACCATTATGATGGTGACGGCGCTTGCTCCCTTAAGTAAATTCAAGTTCACCGATATCAGGGTCGCGACCATGCAGGCGATCTCCGGTGCGGGATTCGAAGGCGTGGCAGCGATGGCGATCTACGACAATGTCATCCCGTATATCGGCAAGGAAGAGGAGAAGATGGAGACGGAAGCGCTCAAGATCATGGGTACGCTGAAAGGAAAGAAAGTCGTGAACGCTCCGTTCAAAGTCAGCGCAAGCTGCCACCGCGTCCCGGTGATTGACGGCCACACTATGGCCATATGGGCGGATATCAAAGAACCGCTCGCGAAAATCCGGAAAGCATACCAGGACTACAAGCCCCCGATCAAGGGTCTGCCGACCCAGCCTGCTGAATCAGTGCACTTCTTTGACGAGGAGCCAGACCGGCCCCAGCCCCGCCTCGACCGCATGAGGGGGAGAGGCATGACCGTGTCCGTAGGCCGGCTCCGCGAAGGGGTCAGGTTCGTTGCCATGGGCCACAATACCATCCGTGGCGCTGCCGGGGCAAGTGTACTGAATGCAGAACTGATCGTCGAGAAGAAGTATCTCTAGAATACGGGAGGCACCTATGCAGCAACCAAGAGAGAACACAGTATTCGTCGGCAACAAGCCGGTCATGAACTACGTGCTTGCCGTGGTCACCCAGTTCAACAATGGTGCACCTGAAGTTGCGATCAAGGCCCGGGGAAAGGCAATTTCCCGTGCTGTGGATACTGCAGAAATTGCCCTGAACCGCTTCCTTGAGGGAGTGACCAAGAAAGAGATCCTCACCTCAACGGAGATCATCGATACCGATACCGGCAAAACGAACGTCTCGTCTATCGAGATCATCCTTGCCAACAACAAATAATACATTTTTTATATTATAAATCCCGCCAATTTTCAGTGTGTTTCGTCGATAAGCTGTTGTTTATAACCAAAAACCCTTTAAGGGCTCTTCACGAAATGAATATGTTATGCGAGTCCGTGCCCTTGCGCTGATCCTGCTCTTTGCGGTGTTTCTCGCAGCACCAGCTCTTGCTGCCACCGAAGAAGACCGGTACGGGTACATCAAGGTATACGATGTCGATGTCAAGCTGGACAATGGTACGGCAAATATCCATGTGAATTATACTGTTGACGAGAGCACCAGGATTATCTTCTTTTTCTTTGGAAAACAGGACCTGAAAAACAAGCTGATGAAGATCCTGAACTATGACGCTGCAAAGATCCAGCGTATCGATCTTGAAGGTGCCGAGTTCACTGTCAATGAGGCAGCCGTTTCCTATGGCGACGGGATCTACTGGTACCCGGCCCATACCTTCAATGTCGTCATTCCCAACCTGACGGTCAGATCCCCGCAGGTGACCCGGAACTTCACGATGGTGAGGGAGTTCCCGAGCGGGATCGGGTATTTCTCCCTGACTGAAATTCTTGCCCGCCAGGAATAAGCCTCGCACCGTCTTTGGTGATGACAGGAATTCTTACGCTATTTTATCGCACAACCTTTTTTCCCTTCACCCTGGCCGTGTAATAAATGACCTGCAGGTGGTTATCAGGGTGCAATCACGATCATGTGTCCCTGTTGTGGGAGATGATCTGGGGAGCTGACCTGCCGGGAAATACGGAGAAAAAAGGGTAAAAAAATCTAGATTATTTCGATGATCTCTTCTTTCTTCTGCTCGGCCACCTTCTTTGTCACATAGTTCTGGATGAGGACTCCGACTATTGCAGCGGCTATGCCGGCAATGGTATCCCAGAAAATGTACCGGGATATGGTCTCCTGGGAGAGCGGGAAGTCGGGCACACCCAGAGTGGGAATGAGGTAGATGCTGGCTGCATACAGGAGGAGGCCGATTGCCGTGACAAAGAACGGGAAGACGATCACCTTACCAAGGTTCTTCCGGTCATTCTGGTACACATCGATGATGACTCCGACCGAGAGAACGAGCCCGGCAAAGATGAGCCATTCGATGGCACCATAGATGAATGTCACAAGGTAGGTGACGAGGCCTAAGCTGCTGTCTGCGGAATAGTAGTGCAGGATGTTGTAAAACCCCTGGGTGAATCCGATGATGACGAGCAGGATCGTGGTCGTGTAGGTGATGAAGGAGAACCGTCCGCGGGAGAGGGAGACACGGAGGGCGTCCATGACTCCATGCGTGAGTTCATCGAACCCGAAGCCCTTGTACAGGAGGAAACACCCGATGACCATGACGACAATGATGGTTGCAAGGCCGGGCGCTCCCAGCAGGAACGCGCTTGCATAGAGCAGCATGGCAAGCCCTATTGGGATGAAGACCATGCGGGAGATCTTCGGGTCATCGAAGAGTTTCTTCAGGATGTAATAGGTGCCTTCAAGATTGGGCATCTGGTTGACGATGACCCTGCGGATGCTTGTGACGGGGAGGAGTGACTGGATGATCGGGATGACGTACTCGTCCTCGGCACCGTCCGTGACAAGGATGCAGTTCGTTGCCTTCGTCTCTTCCACGACATTATTGAGCGAGGTTGCAATTCTGCGGTCGCCCTCGATCATGTGCAGGTGGTTACCGGCAACGACCGCGACTGCCGCGTCCTCTCCTTTTGCCGTCAGCTCGTCATAGATCTTGATCGCAGAGAAGATCGCATTGACATCGGAGTCCTCGGGATCGGTGAGTGCCAGCGTATTTGCCGCTTTTAAGCATGCGGCACGGCCGATGCATGGGCTTTCGACTTTGGCCTTCCAGCCGATATCGTCGTCCCGGTCAACACTCAGGACCAACGTCCGCCCCTCTGTCATTGTACTATAAAAATGCCGTAAATCTATTAAATCATTGCTGACGGCAGAAAAAAGGGAAAATGGGGGTGAAGGGATCAGATGAGTTTTGAGCGCTGGAGGAGGAGGATATCGTCGGTGGTGAGTTTCTCGCCGGCGCGGAAGTTCTTGAACAGGCTCTCTGCCTCTTTCCGCACAGCCTTCTGCTCTTTTGTGACCTTGACCTTCTTGGTCTTCTTGCGCAGGCCGGAGATGACCTTGTCGTAGTCGCGGAGCTCCTTCTGGCAGGCGATGAAAAACTTATGTTCGGAGTCCGCGGACTCCTGTGCCTCGACAAAGCTCTTATGGGCTGCATCGGCAGCTTCCCGGGACTTGTCGGCCTTGCGGTAGGACTCGACCATCAGGTCGTGGTGCTTCTGTGCAAGCTCGGCGACCTCGGTCACTTTCGCGTGCAGGTCGGATGCCTGCTTGCGGAAATCGCGGGCCTCGGTGATCTTGGTCCGCATCTCCTTGTTCTGCTCAAGTTCAGCTTCCTGCTCGCGGACCTGGCCTTTCATCTGCTTGATCTTCTCGATCAGCTCGCGTTCCTTGTCGGTGGTGAAGACCTCGGTCTGCTGGCGGTACTCCATGTACTCGATCTGTTTCTGGAGTTCCTTGACGCCGCGGTTCTTCTGGGTGCCGTGCTCCTTCTTGAAGGACTCGATATCCTCGAACAGGACATTTGCCTTGTCGTTGAGCTCGTTTCTCTGGGCCTTGATGTCAAGGACTTCCTGGTTGTACTTGTCCCGGAGGTCCTTGTTCTTCTGCGCCTCTTCGACAAACTCGCGGGTCTGATTATTTAAGGTGTTCCGCTCGCGGGCGAATTTACTGGCATTTGCGTTCAGCTCGTTTCTGCGGTTCTTGTGTTCTTCAGACTCAGCAAGGGTTTTCTTTCTCTTTTCCATCAGGTCATTCAACATGCGTTACCAACTCCTCATCAGATTATCCTTCCCTGGGAGGCACACACCAGTCCGTGTGGGATCTCCGGAATCACTGGAGCCTTACTGTTCCGGCCTCTCGTGCCGGAAACATACGTGCTCTGCATACAGGATGCAGGACGAAAAACATCAGAAAAGATACTTAGCGCAGAATTCAGGGAAGACTCCGCTTCGAAGTCTTTGTTCGACACTCTGTTCATGATGTTCAACTCCCGATACCGGGGCATACCGTTTCTTGTAGGTTTTGCCCCCACCCTCCCAATGAAGGATTGGTCGAATGTACTATATTTTAAAGGAAGGGTGTGCTATTAAGTGTTTCGCCGTGATTACGGCTGAAGAACAGGCAATAGTGCCGGCTTTTAGGAACCCAGGCTTCATGTGCGGGCGCACCCTGCCGTTGGGAATCATCATTCCCGGCGTATGTCGCCCGCTGGTATCTTGCCATTCAGGATGAATGCAGCCCGCTGTTCTGCGGTCATGGCCGGCAGTCCCCGTAACCGGATCTGTTCTACATGCTCATGGAGGGCTTCGCGCAGTGCCGTACGAACCGGGATCCCCCGTGCCCTGAGGAATTCGAGGTCGCTCTCAAAGAGTTTTGCGCTCTGCAGGTTCACTTCCCGGACCGGGTTCTCGTTGGTGATATAGTGTCGTGATGTCATGGCGACCATCTTCTGCGTTATGAGAAAATAACAAAAAGGATGTTTGTTGGTATTTGAGGGACCAACGGTTCTGGATTATGGATTTTCGGATTAGGCTGGAATGGTAACTGATTCAGGTTGTGCGTGGTTAACCGACCCATTCAAGGACGCCGCCACCGCTGGGCTGGTCCCTGCTGCTGGTCCTGCGCTGGACGGGCATCTCGACTGCCCGGGGGTTGGAGCGCTTGTTGTCGATATCCTGCACAACGGTCTTATAGGACTGGCGGGTGCCAAGGATCTGGGCGCTCTTGACGCCGGTCATGATCGCGAGGACGCGGATCTTGCCTTCCATGTCGGGCCGGACGCGGGCGCCCCAGATGACATCTGCGTGGGGGTCGAGCTCGTACGTGAGCGAGGTTGCGACTTCCTCTGCATCCTGCAGGGTGAGATCCGTGCCGCCGGTGATGTGGATCAGGCTGCCGGTTGCGCCGCGGTAGTCGATGTCGAGCATCGGGTTGGACAGGCACTCGCGGACAACGCTCTCTGCCTTGTTCTGCTGCTTGCTCTCACCGACGAGCATGACGGCGACGCCACCTTTGGACATGATGGCGCGAACATCGGCGTAGTCGATGTTGATGAGCGAGGGCTCGGTGATGGTCTCGGAAATGCCTTTGACGGTCTCACCAATGAGCTGGTCCATGACCGAGAAGGCCTGGCCGAGCGGCAGGTTCGGGACGAAGTTCTTGAGGCGGTTGTTGTCGAGGACGATGACAGAGTCTGCTGCAGAGGCGAGTGCTTCGAGCCCCTCTTCTGCGCGGATCAGGCGTGCCTTCTCGACCTGGAACGGGTAGCTGACCATCCCGACGACGATTGCGCCCTGCTCCTTTGCGATCTGTGCAACAACAGGTGCGGAACCGGTACCAGTACCTCCGCCCATACCTGCCGTGATGAAGACGAGGTCTGCGGATTCGAGGATTGCCTCGAGCGTCGGGCGTGCCATCTCGGCTGCCCTCTTACCGACATCGGGGTAACCGCCGGCACCGAGGCCTTTGGTCAGGGACTTGCCGATGAGGATGCGCTTGTCCGCCTGGATCATGTCCAGGTGCTGCTTGTCGGTGTTGATCGCGATGGTCTCAGCACCGGAAACGCCCATGTGGTGGATACGGTTCACGGTGTTGTTTCCTGCACCACCGCAGCCGATGATAACGATTCTCGGCTGGCCGACAAAGTCATCTTCCATTGCATTTGCGCTGCCGGGCTTGTTGATCTCTTTTTCCAGCTCGGCATTTTTTAATGCGTCGTTGATTATACTCTGCATGTCTACTACCCTCTCAAACCTTGAATGAAACCTGGTCACTTTCCTTAAGGACACGACTCGCTCGTTTTTCAACAAGTTCACGGACCGCTGCCCTCACGGCTTCTGATACATTCGGGTATTCTCCCGAATCCACCATCTGCTGGAGCAGATTGATTTGCTGTTCTGGCAACCGGAGCGTGATTCTTTGCATCATTGCATCTCACATTTCTGACATATGTCTGGCATTTGTCGTTCATATGTCAGACAAAGAGAACCCTTGTGTCTGACTTAACCAGATGATTCTAACTAACACGTTTGCCTATAAATACTTTTTTCTCTGCCGGCGAATTCTGCTTCACAATGCATTTATGACAGAATAGCCTAGTATTTGAGAAAAGGAGCGGAATTCTTTGGTTGTTGGCTTTCCGGAACGGGCCGTGCATGGGGGATTGGGAAAGCGGCAGCGGGAAAAAACCCATAAATCGGTGCTGGATTTCAGCGCGAGTGTCAACCCCTGCGTCCCTCAGTTCGCGTGGCACCTGGACCCCGAATGCCTGAAATATTATCCGGATGATTCCTATAGTGCGCTCAAGGAGCGGATCGGTCAGGTGTTCCACCGCAATCCTGAGGAAATCTGCGTTGGCAATGGATCTGTCGAACTGATCCGGGCATTGTGTGCAGTGCGCTACCGCGACCCGGTAATCCCCCGTACATTCTTTGTGGAATCCCCGACATTCGGTGAATATGCGCTCTCCGCCGCTCTTGCAGGGGCATCCCGCGTTACAGATCCCCTCGGCGCTTCCTTGCAGTTCCTCTGTAATCCGAATAATCCCACGGGACAGTTGCTGTCAAAGGATAAGGTCAGGGCAAAACTCTCTGCTGCAAAAGATTCCGACTCCCTCCTCTTCTGCGATGAGGCATTCATCGAGCTCTCCGATCCGCAGCAGAGCGTAGCCGATGTCCGCGATCCTGCGCTTTTTGTCATGCGCTCGATCACCAAATGCTTTGCCGTCCCGGGGATCCGGTTCGGGTACGGTTTTGGCAATCCGGACCTTGTCCTGAAGATCGAGACTGCCCGCACTCCCTGGTGCGTGAATGCCTATGCCGAGGCCTATGCCATGGAAGCACTCCTTCATCTTGATGAACTGGACGCGTCCCGGGCGGCGATAGAACGTGAACGGGCATTCCTGGTGACAGAGTTAGAAGCGCTCGGCATGAAGTGCACACCTTCCCGCGCTAACTACATCTTGTTTGATTGCGGACGGAACGCATCCCCGCTTTGTGAAGCGCTTGCGGGCCGTGATGTTCTTGTCCGTGACTGTACGTCCTTTGGTCTGCCAACCTGTATACGTATCGCGGTCATGTCCCGTGAAGAAAACCGAGCCTTCATCGAGGCATTTGCAGCATGCGTGCACTGATCATGGCCGGGGGTTCCGGCAGCCGGCTCAACAGCGGGGAAAAGCCCCTTGCTCTCATCTGTGGCCAGCCCATGATCGCGTATGTCATCCGGGCTTTCAGGAATGCCGGGTGCGAACCGGTTGTTGCCGGCTCCCTCAAGACTCCCATGACCGCTAACTGGTGCCGGGCCAATGGTATTCCTTTCCTGCGGACAGATGGCCAGGGCTATGTGGGTGACATGGTCCAGGCTGTGCGTTTACTGGATGAAGATGGCCCCCTTTTCGTTTCGGTAGCAGATATCCCCTGTATCACGGAAACCGTTGTGCTATCCATCCGGGATGCCTATGCAGCCTCTGGAAAAGACGCCCTTTCCACATGGGTGCCGGCGGAACTGGTGACCAGTTGCCGCGAGAGCATGCCCTACCACGAACAGGTTGACGGCACCGATGCATGCCCGGCCGGAATCAATATCGTCCGCGGTGACCGTTCCAGCGACGAACAGGATGAGTTGCGTCTCCTGGTAAACGAGCCCTGCCTTTCCCTGAATGTCAATACGCAAAAGGACCGTGAGCGGGCAGAATCCATCCTCCGGCAGAACCTGACCCCGTGACCGGGCCGGTTCCTGATAATTAATCCGGTTCTTTCCAAATTGAGGTTATCAAAACAAAATACGGGTAGATCGGGTTTATTCAGGAATGCATATTAAGGATCATCGCCCTAGATCACTGTACTATGGTCGAGATGCAGGAGATCGAGCTCAGAGGCCACATCATAGATTCCGGTATCATGATGCAGCTCATGGACCGGGTCATGGATCTGGGCGGCAACTTCGAGATCCTTGTCTTTGAGGTCGGCAAGAAGAAGACCGACACGAGCTATGCCCGCCTGCGCATCGCGGCTACCGGTAAGGAGAAACTTAAAGCAATCCTGTCGGAAGTCCACCGTCTCGGCGCCCGCCCTGTCGAGGTCATGGATGTTCACCTGGTCCCAGCTGAAGCCGATCATGTGGTGCCTAAAGGGTTCTATACCACCTCAAACCACCCGACTCAGGTGAAGTACAACGGCGAATGGATTCCTGTTGAGGCAATCGAGATGGATTTCCTCATCGTTGTCGATCCTGTCCGGAAGACTGCAAAGGCAGAGGCTCTGGGGAAGATACGGAAGGGCAACCTTGTCGTTGTTGGCGAGCAGGGGGTAAGCGTCACCTACCCTGAGCGTCCCCGCGAGCAGAGCACGTTCGAGTTTATGCACGGGACCGTCTCCTCGGAGCGCCCCAGCGAGACCCTGATCGCCCAGATTGCAAAGGAGATTATCGAAGTCCGGAAAAAAGGCGGTAAGATCGCCGTTGTCGGTGGCCCGGCCATCATCCACACCGGGGCGGCAAAGGCCCTTGCCACCATGGTGAGAAACGGGTACGTGAACGTGCTCTTTGCCGGCAATGCCCTCGCGACCCATGATATCGAGAACTGCCTGTACGGGACCTCTCTTGGGATGGACATCACCACCGGTAAGCCCGTGATGGGCGGCCACAAGCACCATCTTTATGCCATCAGCGAGATCATGCGGGCCGGCTCAATCCGGAAAGCCGTTGAGAAGGGTGTTATCAAAAGCGGGATCATGTACGAGTGTATCAGAAACAATGTCCCCTATGTCCTTGCCGGTTCCATCCGGGATGACGGGCCCCTGCCTGACGTGATCCAGGACGTCATGGCAGCGCAGGACGCCATGCGCAAGCAGATCGAGGGGTGCAGCATGGTTCTGATGGTGGCAACGCTCCTCCATTCCATCGCGGTGGGTAACTGTCTTCCGTCAAGCGTCAAAACGATCTGCGTTGATATCAACCCCGCCCATGTCACGAAACTGATGGACCGGGGCACCACGCAGGCCATCGGCATTGTTTCGGATGCCGGTACCTTCCTCCCGCTGCTCGCGCAACAACTGGAGATCCAGAGCCGGCTGCAGAAAAAATAAGGATTACCGCGTCAGCGGCATGCAGTATGGTCTCTCGTTTTCGAGGACAAACTGCCACTCGTTTATACACGCGCACTCCGTTTCGAGCAGCGCAGCGATGAGTTCGCGATCGGCATTCAGGGAATAGTCGCGTATGCCCCTGACGAGTTCGTAGTCGCACTTCCCGCAATTGTGCGGGCCGCGCTTCTGGCCGCCCCCGAGCGGGTCACAGGTCATGTGCACAGGTGCATTGTTCAGCAGGGTAAGAACACTCCAGAGATAGGGAGGACGATATGCCCCCCGTTTCCAGTAAAATTCCAGTTCCGTGTTCCTCTGGACCGTACAGGGGTTCATGGAGACGAGATCTGCATACGGAAGAATATCCCGTATGCTCGTCTCCATGTCCTTTGTTGCTTCCCCTTCCGTCAGGAAGAGGGGTTTGAAGAGAAGGTATGCCTTTACACCGGCACCGGCAGAACGGACAACAGAAGCTGCGCTCGTGAAGTCAGAGAAGGAAAAGCCTTTGTTGATGCATTTTTCCCGGATGAAATCATTGCTCGTCTCAAGACCAATGGCGCAGTAGAGCGGCGTCTTCCAGCTACCGTCATCAAGGTCTTCGATGAACGGGGCCAGGGTTTCCCGGCTGACATATTCGGGGCGTGTCTCCACGATGAGCAGTTTTCCCCGAAACGCAGTGGCAACATCGGCAAGAAATGCCGGGGGGACCTCCACGGGATCGAAAAAGCTGCCGGACGTGAAGATCTTCACCATCCGGTATTCTTCCGGCTTGTTCTCCCTCATCACCCATGCCAGCTGGGCACGGAGGCGGGAGAGCAGTTCGGCGCAGTCTGTTTTCCCGTACCGCTCGTGCCGGTAACTGCACATCCGGCACTTCGACCAGCTGCAGCCGCCGCTTTTAAAGATGACCGTGAGGCAGTCCAGTTGTTCACTGCCATGCCTCTCTTTCCCCCGCCAGGATGCGAGGGGCTTTTCCGGTGTTTCCACGTTCATTTCTATCCTACCTGTTGGTCCGGAGGGATGAAATACGCTCTGCTGGAAACACCTGTAATTCGTTCCCTTTCATGAAAACGAACGGGAAAGCTTACGGGTTGTCGGTATTTGGGAACGGAATTATTGCGCCTTCCGCGGGGATCTGGCATCAGGAGAATGCTATTATAGCCGGGAGGCTTACCATTGATCGAAACACGCCCCCGGAAGCCCGCTTTCACTCATGCAGGGGTAATTCCGGGATCAACGGGTGTATTGAATGAAAAAGGCTGTACTGCTGTTTATGGGACTTCTGCTGTTGTCAGTTCCGGTGCTGGCGTACCAGATCAATATCGAAGCACCGGAATCCGTTTCAGTAGGTAAACCGCTTATCGTGACCGGCACAACAACATTCGGGACCGGGACTCCCATTGATGTAGTCCTGTATTACCAGCTGACGACTACGACTGAAGTACAGCGTAAGATCGCTTATGTCCTTTCCGACAAGAGTTTCCGGACGGTGTTTGATACCACCGGCTTAAAGACCGGAACCTACAAGGTCGAGGTCCCGTCAACGGCAAACAGCGACGATGTCACAATGCGCATGGTCACCATCTATGACCGTTCAGCAGATATCCATCTCGACACCCCCATAACCCAGGAATTCACCGGCAAGATTTATCTTTCCGGGGACATCCGCGGACTGGAGAATGCCGGCATCCAGGTCGAGGTTATCGATCCCTCGGGTGCTGTGGTGTTCGGGCCGCAGTATGTCCATACGGACGGTAATGCCCATTTTGCCTTTGAGGTACCGGTTCCTGCGCCTGGTTCCTATGAAGTGAGTTTCACGGATGCACGCGGGTATGTTGGCTCACGAACCATCACCACCACGACCTCCGGCAGTGGCGTCATTGCCACTCCCGTGCAGACCGTTGTTACTGCCGGAGGCTCATCCGGGATTGTGTCGGCCCAGTCCCGGTCCTCGCGGGGATCCCCAGCCTATTTCATTGTCCGGGCCGGTAGCGGGCCTGTCACCCTGTATACCTCAAAGACCCTTGACTGGGTGGTCGAGTACAGCGATGATTCCGGGATCCTGCACATGGTGAACGAGCAGGGTGACCAGAACCCGGAACGTGTCGAGATTCTCGGGAACGGCCAGTCATTTTACTTCAAGATCTACCCGTACCAGTATTCTGTAACGGATGACGTTTTCCTCTATGGCGAGAACGTTGGATCGATTGATGCGAGCCGCACGGTTCCGGCACCGTTCCGCTCATCCGGGGACATGTCTGCTTCTGAGACGCAACGGGCGTCCATCTATCCCCTGTTCGGGGCAGTAGCGCTTGCAGCGGTCGTCCTCTTCCGGGGCCGTCCCCGCGACTGACCGTATGGCACCCGGGCACTGTTCCGGACGCCGTATCTCGTCCATTTAAAGAAGCCTTTTTTATATCCCGGAACCAACATATGGAGCATTGCCGGGGTAGTCTAGTCCGGGAAGGCGGTAGCCTTGAAAGCTACTGGTGCCCTGCACCTCAAGAGTTCAAATCTCTTCCCCGGCGTTTTCTGTTTTCCCCATGGGGTTGTTTTTCGTCCGCGAGGTACGGCTATTCCTGTTTCAGTGTTTTTATGTAATGGGAACGCCCACAGTACTTCTCAGGAATCAGAGAGGATCATCGATGTGCGTTGCAATTCCCGCGGAAGTCCTTGAGATCAGGGACGGAAATATCGGTCTTGTAGATTATGGCGAGCTCAAACAGGAGGTCCGTCTCGATCTCGTGGATGTCCAGGTCGGTGAGTTCGTGCTCGTCCATGTCGGGTTTGCCATCCAGCGCCTCTCCCGTGAGGAGGGACTCGAGACCCGGGCGCTCTTCAAGGAAGTATATGCCGCAATGGAGAACTGATGCACGAGTACTCCATTGCCTATGACCTGTACGCTACCGCACGGACCGCGGCGCTCGCGCACAAAGCGACAAAGGTTATGATGATCCATGTCGAGGTCGGCAAAATGGCGATGGTGAACCCGGAGCAGGTTGTCTATCTGTTTGATACCATCAAGGAGGACGATCCCCTGTTCCACGAGGCTGTGCTTGATTGTAAGGAAGTCGAGCCGCAGACCCGGTGCCCGTGCGGGTACGAAGGCAGCGAGGTCTATGTCTGCCCGCAGTGCGGGGCGCTTCCCGAGCTGGTGAAAGGGCGGGAGATTGTTGTGACCAATATCGAGATCGATGCAGAGGATTAAATCATGAAAGTCAATTTGATGCACGGTGCCGGCGGCGAAGTGATGGGCGAGCTCTTGCAGACGCTCACGAAATTTACCCACAACAATGCCGGCGGGATCGGCCTTGAGGCCCTTGACGACGGGGCCGTGATCCCGTTTGCCGGAGAGAATTTAGTCTTCACCACGGACTCGCACGTTGTCCGCCCAATCTTTTTCCCGGGCGGGGACATCGGCCGGATCTCGGTCTGCGGGACCGTCAACGACCTTGCCATGATGGGGGCAAAACCAATCGCGCTTTCCTGTGGCATGATTATCGAGGAGGGATTCGAAACTTCCGACCTGGAACGGATCGTTGCTTCAATGGACGAGGCGCTCGGAGAGGCCGGTGCAAGCATCGTCACGGGCGACACCAAAGTCCTTGAACGCGGGGCGCTGGACGGCATCGCGATCAACACTGCCGGTATTGGCATTGCTAAAAAGGTTGTCCGGGACAACGGGCTCGTGCCCGGTGACGTGATCATCGTCTCCGGCACACTTGGCGATCACGGCCTTGCCATCATGGCGCACCGCGAGGGTTTTGACCTCGGCGAGCAGATCCACTCAGATGTTGCCCCGCTCTCAAA
>Ga0302253_1001573_pt1 | contig 13299 bp, 10 predicted proteins | sample AAG_RA_Trp_MG_FD_193537 | JGI IMG/M metagenome (GOLD analysis project Ga0302253, IMG submission 193537) | Enriched activated sludge microbial communities from anaerobic digester in WTTP, New Holstein, Wisconsin, United States - AAG_RA_Trp | ecosystem: Engineered > Bioreactor > Anaerobic >... | reverse complement strand
GGCTTAAACGGTGGTATTCCGATAAAAGTCCGGCGCGAGCGCCCAACCCTGAAAATACGACGTCGAAGACCGTGCCCTGGATATCAGGCGGCACCTCCTGGGGAAGATGCGCCGACTGCAGGCCTGAAGAAAAGACCACGCTGCCGCCGTTGACCGTCTGCGCCCCGGACATCACTTTCATCAACGTGGTCTTGCCGCTGCCGTTCCTGCCCAGCAGCGCGATACGCTCGCCTTTTTCCACCTGAAGGCTTAATTTATCGAAAATTAGAGGGCCGCCGAAGCTAAGGCTGATTTCCTGAAGACTGATGAGAGCCATAATAAGTATGGGTTATAGACGGAAGAACCGAGGACTTTGAGCAATGGAACATAGGCCCCTTTGACAAGCTCAGGGCGGGCTCCATTGAGCTTTGGATTATCTAATGCTCTATTTTTAATTGCTCCCCCGACCGTTACACTTTGAAACAAATACTCGAAGAGATCGAAACGATCTTCGCCCTGCGCGAGTTCTTACCCGAAAATATCGCCATTCCTGCCTTGGAAAGCGCCCCTGCAACGGCCAGATGAGCCAAACCGCCGGGTTTCTTATCCTCCCCAACGGGGTTAAAACCAGTCCTTATGCAGAGCGCGCGCGAAAATTGTTAGTTTACGTTAGCCCCACAACACTTTTTAAATTTCTTGCCGCTGCCACAGGGACAAGGTTCGTTGCGTCCGACTTTATTTTGTCCTAAGCTCACTGTGTTTTCTCTGAGCCATTGAATAGCACCGGGAACAAGCCGCCAACCTTTAATGTATTCCTCGGCGTAACAATCCGCCTCATCATCACCGCCGACGGTTACAGCTTCCCCGGTAAAGCGGTAAATATTTTTGCGGCCGGTTAAATAATCCGGCACAAACTGATTGCGTTCAAGAGCGACTTTAAGTGTTTCTTTCGCCTCATCAAATTTCTCATCTTTCAAAGTCAAAAGGAGGCGCGTGTAAATGAAGAATGTCATAGAATCTTCATAATGATCCATCAAATCCGCTACCTCGTCAAATCGGCCTAAAGAAACCAGGTAACCGCCAAGGACATAACGCATGCCCATGTTGTCATTAAGATTCAATTCCAGCGTTTTTCGACAACAACGAATGGCCTCATCGATTTCACCCATCTCCCAAAGACATTGTGAAAGCCCTGCTCGTGCTCTCATGTACGGGCGGGTGCTGTGCAATCCCCAGAAATGCCCCTTATTTTCTTTGAAGAACTTCTTTCCTAAAGACCGTTCGCCTGCGAAAACAGCTTTTTCGTAATACATCCGTTGCTCGTCGTATGTTTTGGCATCGTTTTCAGCAAGGATGACGTATGCATCGACGCAATCCGGATCAGAGGCAAGCGCTTCATGCGCAAGTTTTACTCGTTCTTTGTGTGACGTCGAGTCCCACGCGTCATAAATAATATCTTGCGCATAGTCCTTTGCGTTTTTAGGCGGGAGGTCTTCGGGAAGAGGTTTGCCCACCATGGAATCGAGGAACGCGCGAAGCTCTTCTTCGCTCTTGAAATCTTTTTCAGAAAGCGTTTTGTGAAAATTAGCCATCAGCTTTTCCATATCCCGACGGCTGGGTGGTTTTGATTTATTGTCCATATCTTATTCCTTGATGGTCTCTATCCATTCCGCTACAACCCGGAAATCCTCACCGGAGACATTCTCCAAAATAATATCCTGAAAATCCTTATTGTCCGGTGAAAGAATAATCCGCTTATGCCTCCACTGGTCGTTGCCGAGATCTTCTTTTTCACTGTTATAGCGCTTGATCGTAAAGGCGAGGCCGGTTTCCGGATCCTTGACCTGTCGGGATTCGACCAACACCACCAAGCCATTGCGGGAACCTCCGCGCTCAAACCGGAACAAGCACCAACTGCCATCCGCAATCGTTGGCTCCATGGATTTGCCGACGACTTGAGCAATGAACATGTCCTTGTTAACCTTCCGGCCGTTCATCGGCTTCCAGCCTTTGATCGTCGGCTTATTCTGCTCCCGGAAGGATGTGGCTACAGCCTGAAGATCGAACACCGGCACATAACCCTCTTCGAAACTGCCTTCGGGCACAACATCACTGAAGAACAACGGCTTTTCGTCGTCTGACTGCTTTAACCGACCGTAAACCCTCTTCAAAAGATAGTCTTTAACGACCGAGGCAAAGGCCTTGTCATCCGTGATCTTGTTGAAGATGTCTTGATTCTGGTCCATGCGCTCAACCAGCTTGTCCATAAAGACATCCTCAAAGCCGTATTTAAAATTATCGATGTTATTATTCCGCGCCTGAAGGCCAAGCTTCTCATCCAGAACCATTTCCTCCTCGATCTGATCGAAGAAGAGTTTGTCGGCCTCAGTGAAATCTGTCCCGAAGCGATCATTCAAGAGATTGATGATTTCGGAGAGGCGGGCGTATTCGTCCTTGTCTTTCTTTGTCCCAGCCTCTGAGATAGGCTTGATGGCCGCGCCGGATTCCTTCTGCAAGGCGATCTGGCCTTCGGAGATCTTCTGTAACCGGTAATACTCCAAAGCCACGTCATCGCCCAAATCATAACGAGGGCCCCAGTTCTGCCCCGGAAGCTTTTTCAGCAGAAAACGGCTATACGCATAAAACTTCTCGAGGTCAATATCCTGAAACGGCAGGATCTGCGCTAAGAAAGAATAGAGCCGGACAAATACGCCCAAGGTGTTAACAAAGTCGTCCTTTTGATCATCCTTTTCGATAGCATCAAAACGAACAACCGCGACATCAATCAAGGCATTGAGCTGACCATGCTCGCGTTTGTTGTGAAGGTCCTTCTTAAAAAACACCTCACAAAATGCTTCCACATCCGTCGGCGCAATGACCTTAAACGAATTAATCTTGGTTTTAAGATCATAAAGCTTGTTCGGATCCGTCGTATCCGTTAACTGCGTCTGTTCGTAATAGGGCTGAAAAGCGGCGAGAATATCTTCACGTTTATTCACGAAATCCAGAATAAAAGTGTCCTCCTTGCCGGGGCAAGTGCGATTTAACCGACTCAAGGTTTGCACAGCTTTGACGCCATCCAGACGCTTGTCGACATACATGGAATGCAAAAGCGGCTCGTCGTAGCCGGTCTGATATTTCTCTGCGACCAGTAAGATTTGATACTCGGACCCGGCGAACCTCTCCGGCAGCTCTTTCTCGCCAAAGCCGTTCATTCCGGCTTCCGTATATTCCGGAGGGATGCCATCCAAAAGGACAGTGCCGGAGAACGCCACCAACGCCTTGATGTCGCTGTAGCCCTTTTCCTTGAGATACCGATCAAACTCCTGCTTATATCGAACAACGTGCTCGCGCGAGGCTGTGACCACCATGGCCTTGGCCTTTCCGCCGATCTTTTTCATGGTCACCTGACGGAAATGCTCAATGATGACCTCCGTCTTTTGCGCCAAGACATAGGGATGAAGAGTGGCAAAGCGCGCGATCGCGGAGGCGGCTTTTTTCTTGTTCAGCTCCGGATCGTCCTCGATCTTTTTGTTGAGCTGATAAAAGGATTGATAGGTCGTGTAATTGATGAGAACGTCGTGAATGAATCCCTCTTCAATGGCCTGACGCATTGAATAAAGATGAAACGGCTCCGGCTTGCCATCCGGTCCTTTCTGCCCAAAAGCCTCCAGCGTCTTGGCCTTGGGTGTGGCGGTAAAGGCAAAGAAACTCAAATTCTTCTGTGGCCCGCGAGCCTTCATCATCTCACGCAGGCCGTCTTCAACCTCTCCATCATCCGGAACCATGAGTGCACGTTTAAGGTCTCCGGCCATTTCACCGCCTTGAGAGCTGTGCGCCTCATCAACGATAACCGCATAATTGCGAGCCGGTAAGCCCTTAACCTTATCAAGGACAAAGCCGAACTTCTGCAATGTCGTTATGATGATATTCGTGCCGCTGGTGAGGGATTGCGCCAGCTGATTGGAATCCTTGTCGATCTTTTCGACAACACCGGTCTTATGCTCAAACTGATAGATCGTCTCCTGCAACTGTTGATCGAGAACCAGCCGGTCCGTTATAACAATGACCCCATCGAAGATGCGCTTGTCTGACGCGTCATGAATACCAGCCAGCCGATAGGCCAGCCACGCAATCGAATTGCTCTTGCCGCTCCCGGCGCTGTGCTGGATCAAGTAGTTCTTGCCGGATCCACTCTTTAACGCATCCTCGGCAAGTTTTCTGACAGAATCAAGCTGATGATAGCGCGGGAAAATCATGGTTTCCTTGCGGACTTTACGGCCGTCTACCGCAATCTCCTTGGTTTCCAAATGCGTGAACCGGCCGAGGATATCCATCCAGCTGTCTTTGACCAAAACCTCTTCCCACAGATATGCCGTCTTGTGCCCGCCTTTGGGATTAACCGGGTTTCCTTTGCCCTTATTGCACCCCTTGTTGAATGGCAAATACTTAGTCCGACTGCCTTGCAAGCGGGTGGTCATGAAGACTTCATCTGTGTCTACTGCGAAATGAACGAGGGCCCGCTTCTTAAATTGAAACAAAAGGTCCCGCTCGTCCCTGTCATATTTGTACTGACGCTTGGCGTTATCGACCGTCTGGCCCGTGAACTGATTTTTAAGCTCGATCGTAGCGATCGACAGCCCATTGACTGCCAAGACAATATCAACCGAACGCTCATCACTCGGGCAGAAATGTACTTGTCGGGTAATGGTCAGGATATTCTGATCATAAAGTTTTTGCGTGGTTGGATTAAGCCCGCTTACCGGTTTAAAATAGGCGAGGGAGAACTTCTTGCCGTAGTCAGTAATTCCGTGCCGGAGGCAATCAAGCATGCCGCGCACTTCAAGCTCCTGATTAAGCCGATAGAGGAATTTCTTTTCGACCTCTGCGCCATGGATTCCGGCCAATGCATCCCATGTGTCTTTCTGCGTCGCCTTGATGAACCGGAACAACACACTCTGATCAAGCGAAAGCGCCCGGTCAAACTTCGCCGGATCGCCCTTTTCATAACCCCCATGATCGATCAGGCTTTGCTCAATGGCTTCTTCAAAAGCGCGTTCATTAACAATAGACATTTTTATTCCTCAAAATTTGAAACGCTTTTTAATTAACGTTTCGATTATTTGAATTACGGTTTCAAACTCCGGGGAGTTTGTCGATTCAATATCAAGACCAACGTGCAACAAGAATCCTTTTCCATACCGGACTGCGGCTACCGGGATTATACCTTCATTATCTTTCTGCTTTAGGACAGGAATATAGTCCATGGTTCCTTCAGAAATAGTGGCCGCTCGAAAACGCTTGAATTTCTTTTGGGCCACTGGCAAAGAAAACAACACGTCAGTTACTTCTACCTCTACCGGCTCTTGTCCGCCAGTAGTCAGCACCCCAAACTCTTGGAACAATAAAGTGTCTTTCAAAGATTGAACACCGATATTCCCCTGGATCTGCATCTTCATAATTGACTGCTGTGGTTCTCCGCTAACACAGGTATTCTGTTGCCAATAAAAAGCCCCGCCGGTCGCGACAAGAATTCCGCCATCAGCCATATATTTGCACAAATTGTAAAACGTCTTCCTGATTTTCAAATCTTCCTCGGGGTAGTTGTCACCAAACGGATTGATAATCATGCTGTACTTATTATCGATCGCCTTGGCAGAAATCGACTCCACCGTTTGCCCGCGCCACCAATTCATACGAGCTTTTAACGCCTTTTCCCACGCCACGGAGCTCGCGCCCGCCCAGATCATTTTACAAGGGTATTCCTTAAGCCTGCCGTTTATGCTCCCATCGAGGATGGCTACTCTGGCGAACCTTCGACGAATGAGGTTATTCCACCAAGGCAATGCCGTGATTTTGAGGAGATCCGTAATCCACACGAGACCCGCAATCACTAAAAAGAGAACGCCATATTGCCATAGAGGAGGATTGGCCCCGAGGAAGCGGTGAATAACCGCGAACGCGATTGTAATGAACAAAGATTTGCGAAGCTCTTTAAGATAACTCCCCATCAGTTCCTCACATCAATCTTCCCCGTCACTGCCTCGGAGATCAGGACAGTGCGGTATTCTTTAAGTAGCTCGATCGAGCGCTCCTCCCGGGAAATCTGGCCATCAATCTGAGCTGTTTTCTGATCTAAAAAAGACGCGATGGCTTTTTGTTCCTCTGGAGGAACATTAGGAATAAAGAAAGATCGGAATCTCTGCAAATCCACAGACGGAACCGCGCCGGGATTAGAGAACCATTCCATTTTTATAACACTCATCAAGTAGTAATAGTATTTAACACAGTGCCCCTTATCTTTGGGAGTAACTGCCATCATATTGTTATCAATAAGACAGTCTGTGTTTGTAATCTTTCGGTGGTTCTTGGCTAAAGCCGCGCCAATCTTTGCCAGCACAATAGACCCTTCCGGAATAACATTCCATCGATTCGTCTGAATATCTGAGAAAGAAACATAATTATTTGCCGCTTCAATATACAAATCCGAAGAATTAATATCGCTCACTTTGTAAAAAGGCATATCGCCTTCGGATCGGCCTTGCAAGTCATCAGGAAAGCCATTGCCAGATACTGTAACGAAAGCAAAGCGAATTTTTCCAGCCTTCCATCTACTGGGAACTTCACCCAACCAATCGACACCGGAATCTTTCATTTCAACACTTGGATCAAGGCCTTTGGTCACGGCCTGATTGATGACCGCCGCGCGCTCCTCTTTGAGCAATTCAATCATTCGCTGTTTCTTGGCGATTAGGGCATCAATCTGCGCAGTCTTGCGGTCGAGATATGTTTTAATCTGCCTTTGTTCATCTTTTCCAAAACTCGGAACACTAAAAGACCGAAACTTACTAACATCAACAGATGGCACTGCTCCCGGATTAACAAACCACTCCATGCGTATCAAGCACATCAAGTAGTAATAATATTTCAAGCGAATCACTGATTCATTTTTCAGAGCAATCGCCATCATATTATTATCAACTAAACACTCGCTATTATTAATCTTGCGATGATTTTTCTTGAGGGATTCTCCTATTTTTGCCATGATAATCGAATGACACGGAATAATACTCCATTTATTAATCTTGACATCAGACAGGCTAACATAATTATTTGCCTGCTTAATATAAACCGCGGGATTATTAATATCACTGCATTTATAAAATGGAACCTCACCCTCTTGTCTTCCCTGAAGTTCATCTGGAAAACCATTGCCTGATATAACATCAAAAATGAAACGTGCACGAATAATATTCCAGTGATTTGGAATCTCTCCAAGATAATCGATCCCAGAATTTTTATATGTCGTATAGCGTTTCATAAAAATTACCCACTCCCCTGCAAATCGTTTTTAACTATCAATGGTAAAGTTACTTCGGATAATAAAGGTACGGTAATAGTTACTGTTGACTTCTGTTCCAAGCTCTTTCCCTTTAAGAGGATCTCTGTGAGATAGCCCTTGCAAAATTCATTGATGCTATAGGAAATCACTATGGGAAGTCTTTGCAATTGCCCGATTAACTCCTCTTCAGTTCCAACGAACCCAAGCTCAGTCATTTTATTACGCAAAACAATCAGCATAACAGTATTGGAAGAAGAGAATATATCATTCCCTGAACTATCGCTTCCCATCCAATACTCAAGATCACCGACCTCTTTTATAGCGTCTTCAATATACGGTTCAATTTCAGCAAAATGCTCAAAATGAAAACCAAATTTATTTCGAATAAAACGAAAAAGCTTTCTATTTTTCTCTTCGGAAAAGAAAGCTTCGATCTCATTCCAAAGTTTTGAAAGATCATCCGAAAAATTTGCTTTTTCCTCTGATATCTTTTCGCTTTTCATAAATTGCCAAATTTCATAAACCTTGCTTATAAGTATTTTGGAAATAGAAAAAACTAAGGTTACGAGAATTGCTTCATCAAGTTCTTCATGGCCTGTCTTTTGTTTCCCGCCATAAATAAACATTTTTCTATAAAGATTCATATCCCGTATCATGCTCATTAGCATTAACAGTCGTTTTTTACTACAAGACGAAAGACTCCCCACCGCTGTCTTAGTGAAAATTAGCTGATGAAATTCTAATGTTTTCTCCATATCGATTTATAGCTCCAACACCTCGCCCATCAGCCCTTCAGTCTCTTTTTCCAACGTCAGAATATCCTTACGGATATCTTCAAGACTGCGAAGGGGCGTGTATTTGTAAAACTCCTTTGTGAAGTTGATCTCGTAGCCGACCTTATCTTTGCTCCGGTCCATCCACGCGTCCGGGACGTGGGGCAGGACTTCGCGCTTGAAATAGTCGTCGATATTATCGGAGAGAGGCACATTCTCCGCATCGCGCAACTCGGCATCGGCTTCCGGCTTGCCATCCTTATCGCAACAAATATCCGCCGTATCATCCCTCTCCGAAAGGGCCGCGAGAACCGCTTTCATCACCGGTGCCTTGAGCTTGAGGCCTGTCGATTCGACGGCTTCTATAAACTTTTCGCGGTTCTTAAAAATCTTATCCGCGCCGATATTGGCTAAAGCCTTCTTGATCTCCTTCTGAAACACCTCACCCTCTTCAATCTCCTTAAGACCTTCTTTGCCTTTTTTCTTGGATTTGGCGAGATTAAGAAAGCCAGACTGCTGATCAAGCCGGGCAATCCTCTCCGGAGAGGCCTGAAAGTTTAACCGCAAGGGCCGCTCGACCGTCACCCGGGTATAACCAAAATACTCGCTGGGGAAGATCTTGCAGAATTCGCCATTTTTGAACGCGCCGTAAATCTTCGTAACCTCCACGATATGCTCATCGCTGATCTCGTTGCGCTTGTTGCCAAGGCTACGGGCCATCTTCTTAAAGAATCCGACCGCGTTGACAAGCTGGACCTTTCCTTTACGGTCTTTGGGCTTGCGATTGGTGACGATCCAGATATACGTTGAGATCCCCGTGTTATAGAAAAGCTGATCAGGGAGGGCAATGATCGCCTCCAGCATGTCGTTTTCAATGATCCACTTGCGGATCTCGCTTTCACCGCTACAGGCGCCACCCGAGAAAAGAGGCGAGCCGTTAAAAACGATCCCGAGTCGCGCCCCGCCATTCTCTGGACGCATCTTGGAAATCATGTGCTGAAGAAACAGAAATGAACCGTCACTGATACGCGGTAATCCGGCGCCAAACCGTCCGGACATGCCCAGCTTCTCGCTTTCCTTTTTGATGTCCTCCTCAATCTTCTTCCACTCAACACCGAAGGGAGGGTTGGACAGCATGTAATCAAACTTCTCATCCCGAAGGCCATCCTGCGTGAAGGAATTGCCGAACTTGATATGATCTGTATTCTGCCCCTTGATGAGCATGTCGGAATTGCAGATGGCATAAGATTCCGGATTAAGCTCCTGCCCAAATACCCGAAGGCTGGCATCCGGATTCAATTCCCGCAAATGCTCCTCCGCGATCGACAACATTCCACCAGTCCCGCAAGCCGGATCGTAAAGGGTCTTGACGATCCCTTTCTTGGTCAGCACATCCTTGTCATTCAAGAAAAGAATATTGACCATAAGCCGGATGACTTCGCGTGGGGTGAAATGTTCTCCGGCGGTCTCATTAGAAAGATCGGCGAACTTGCGAATCAGATCCTCGAAGATATAGCCCATTTCAATATTGGGAACAGCTTCAGGATGAAGGTCAACCTCGGCGAAACGTTTAATGATCAAAAAGAGGAGGTTTGACTTGTCGAGCCGCTCGATGTGGTCTTCGAAGTTAAAATGTTCAAGGATATCCCGTGCATTCTTTGAAAAACCCGTGATGTAATTGCGGAGGTTCGCGGCAATATCGCTCGGATCCGCAATCAGCTTCTGAAAGTCAAACTTGCTCTTGTTATAAAAGGATAACTTGGCCTTGCGTTTAAGAACAGTCTCGATCGCATCTGGCGACAGGCCTTTGGTCTGAGGGAGATAATCCAAAACCGCCTGCTTTGACGGCTCCAGCACGCAATCCAACCGGCGAAGGACGGTCAGTGGCAGGATGACCTTGCCATATTCAGACTGCTTGTAATCGCCCCGGAGCAGATCCGCAATGCTCCAGATAAAATTCGCGCGTTCTTTGAAATTATTCACCACTGACAAACTCCTTTTCTATATAACGCCTATGTATCGTTTCTATATACAACTTGCTGGGCTATGTATCTTTGATTCATAGCAATTTCAATCCGTGACATTTTGTCACGGGTTCAAATTGTCCGGACATTTTTAGAGACATTTTCCGTTTTTTAGGGACATATTTCTTTCTGACATCTTATCCGACATTTTCAGGCTTTATCCGCCATCAAATCCGCTAAATTAATCGCTCGATTTATGCGCCATTTCCGTCCCTTACGCACCACGCTGTTTTCGTGACATTTTACGTGACAAATCCTGTCCTTGCATGACAATCCGGCTATTACAGACATTATTCCGGACATCTTCCGCTTATTTCGGACATCTTTTTTAGAGACATCTTGGCCCTTTAAGGGACATCTATTTCAAGACCTCCCAATGCCCGCCTCTGTCAGGACCGACACGCTTCAAAAAACCTTCTTTCTTTAACCTGGCAATTGCATTTTCAACGGCTCGTTGTGATAGCTCCGTTCTATTAGCAATCTGATGCGTTTTTATAAAAAAGTCGTCAGAAATAATATTAAAAACTTTCTCCGCACCTTCTCTGCACTTTCTCCCTAGTTTTCTCCCCAGATACACCCTCAATCAATGGGAAGGAATGATTCCGTCTCCGAATGCTATTTCAAATGCTTTTTTGTTTTTCCCGGTAAATAATTTTGTTTTGAAACGATCTTGGTCCCGGCTTGGTTTTCAATGTCTTCCCGTGTACGACCGGCAACAGCCCCGCCGTCCTTGGCATCTTTCTGAAGGGCGGGCATGCCTGTTGAATCGCGATCCTGTGTAATACGCGTTGTCGCGGCCTCTCCGAGCATGGTAATGATCAGCTCCAGATCGGTCATGTGATCGCGGAGGTTTTCTCTTTTGAGGCCTTTATGCTTCTTGTAATCATCGACCTTGAGCTCAAAAGCGCCTTGCATAATCTCATTGGTGAGGATAGCGTAATCTATATCTGTTTCGGCACCCCGGCCGTCCCATTCATCCGTCAACTTCTGCCGGACAGCGATCCCGCGCAGGCGTTTTTCGATCCACTCTTTGGGGTAGCCCTTTTTTTCATAGAGCTCTTTTGTCCTCTGCATCCCGAGTTCGGGATTTTCAATCTCGTCCAAACGTTCCTTGCCGATGCGGGCCAGCCAGCGCTTAAACGGTTCTGCTTTAGGAGAGGGGATAGACTGGATGATCCGGAACATACCCTCGGTGTTGGCACAGTCGGTAGCGTATTTTTTACCGTCGGATGCGGTCAATTTCAGTTGTCGACAAAATGTCGACAACTCAATCTTCGCCTCGTCCTTTTCCCGAATTTTCATCTTATACCAATAATCGCGTGGGTTCTCGCTTTCGGAGAGAATGGCAACAACATCAATAACTGAAAACCACCACTGGTCATCGACCAATATCCGACGGACATGCTTGCCTTTAAAAACAGCTATTTTAGCGATTTCTTTTGTCATTTTTACGTTTTCCTCAATAATTCTGTCTCACCTTGATAAACGCTTCAAGATCCTCCGGCCGGACTTTCCATTGGCCGATCTTGACGGCGCGAAGATGTTTTTTCTTGATCAGAATGCGAACCCAGTCTGCCGAAACACCCAGTTTTTCCGCTACCTGTTAACTGTTCTTTAGGCAGATCGCCATATCCGCTCATAAGTCAATCACTCCCGATTTTAATTATTTTATGAAGCTAAAATTTCTTCTATCTCCAGCACGAAATCCTTCGCGCCTTCAATGATCCATTCGGCGTCATCGTTGGTCAAGACCTCGACGCCGTATTGCTCAACGACTCTATTCTCCTGCGCCTTTTCCAATGATTCAAAATATTTCTGCTCAAGCTGTTTGGCGCGCTTGATACAGGCGACAAACTCCGGCTTGACCTTGCCGCGTTTGACATAGTTGACCGGCACCTTCTGCAGATTTGGCCTGCCTTCCTTTGGATGAAAATACCCCTGTAGAATCCTCTCCAGATTGTCAGGCATATTATTTGCCTCCCTCTCTTATCAGTTGCCAAAATAGGAATTCGTTATATAAAACGATGCGATCGTCCCAAAGATTATCGTAAAACTCGGTCTTGGATTTATATCCATCGATGAATTTATTGGTTGTGGTGCTGACCGGTTTGATCTCCAAAAGAGGACTTACGTCTGTCTTGGCCCTGTTCAATATTTCAATAATATCGTTTTCCTTGTCTGGAACGACCGCCAGTATGTCAATAGCGCTTTCCTTGGTCCACTGGCCTCTTGCCACCGAACCGAAGAGGACAACAAGCTGGATGCATTTATTGGAAAGCTCGACGATTGTGTCCGTATATTTCTTGAGAAGACGGACGATATTCTTGTTTTTGGCATAAAATACCTTGCGGCGTTCAAGCTCCAAAAGCTCAAATATCTTTATGGTGTCTTCGTTCTCAAGATTAGGTTTAAAAAAGGTAGAGTGCAACATTTCATTACGCTTGAACATGTCGTTCTTTACAAACAAGCGCATGGAATTGTCCACGTTGGCAAGAGAGGATTTTGACAGACGGGCGATCTCGCGTAAATGGATTTCCTTAAAAGGATCCTTTAGAAATACTTCGAGTATTTTCTTCCTTCCGGACGGGATTAACATGGATTCATCTCCTGTTCTATGTGATAATACAACTGTTCGATAGTATAGAACAGGGGATGACGGTTGTCAATTGGAATTTAACGGGCGATAAGGGCTAATTAACCGCTGACATCCAAGAGATCGAATCCCAGAAAACACACCAAGAGCCGATCGTGCTTACTGATGAAGAGATACGGCCTTATGTGCTGAATCTGCAGGAAACGCTGATGAAGGATTCTTTTGTGGAGAGAAAGTCGTTTATGCGCACCTTTATCAAGGAAATCCGCATTGACTACCCAAAAGCGGAAGTCGAGTACACCATCCCCTTGCGCATCCCAAACAACACCCCGCCTTAGCGGATAGACGGGTGTGCTTCCTTAAGCAAAGAAACCCCCTCGAAAGAAGAGGTTCTCTGTATGTACCAGATTGGTAGCCCCAACCGGATTTTCAATGACGGCATACGTTACAACGCCTCTTCTCCGAAGTAACGTATCTGCCGGAATTGATCCCGCGGAGCGCGTAAAATTATCGCGGAGAATTTTACGCCTTTGCGCAGCGGGAGAACCGGAATAAGTATCTTGGCGACACTACCTTGAAGAAGTAGCC
>Ga0302253_1001568_pt1 | contig 13328 bp, 6 predicted proteins | sample AAG_RA_Trp_MG_FD_193537 | JGI IMG/M metagenome (GOLD analysis project Ga0302253, IMG submission 193537) | Enriched activated sludge microbial communities from anaerobic digester in WTTP, New Holstein, Wisconsin, United States - AAG_RA_Trp | ecosystem: Engineered > Bioreactor > Anaerobic >... | reverse complement strand
TTGTCAATGAAAAAAATTTGTCCCCCTTCATTGGAAATTATACCTGAGTGCTTTAATTGACCGCAGCCAGGGCATAATTAAAAATTGTTCCCGATTAGTTAATTTTCCGCCTTCCATATTAGTTCGTTGCCACCTACTATAGGGAAAGCGATTATCACCAATTTTATAGCTTATTCCAAAAGTGGCGGTAAGCCGCATATTTTTTATTAGTTTCGTTTCTATTTCTTCACTGGCGGGTCTACCGTAAGGATAGGCAAAAAAGCGTTTACAAGGAATTGATAGTTCTTCCATTTTTTGCAGGCATAAATCAAGTTCGGTGTATGCTTCAGGGTAAGTTAACCGGGAAAAATCAGGATGAGACCAACTGTGGAGACCAAATTCCACTCCTGCTTTATGTAAGCTTGAAAGCTGGTTATAGGAGAGATAGGGCTTATATTTTTTTAAATAAGCGCTTTCTGAAAAGGGCATAACTTCTTTCCAGATAGCATTGATAATTTCATCCTTGGTTCTCATTGCTATGCGGGAAAATAATGTTTTAATATTTGCCCCCGGAACATATTTGCCTATTGCAGTTGAAAGTTTTTCAGCAGGACAATAATGTTTCATCAAAAGCAATTTATGATTCCAGGCAATTTCCTGGTTATCAATACCCTTGCCGATTAAAAAGAGAGTTGGCTTAATATTATACTCTTTGGAAAGATACATCCAAACTGGATAATTAACGGCAAAACCATCGTCAAAAGTTAAAGCCAGGTCTTTACCACTAAAACGACTAGGTGCAGATAAAATTTCGGTTAAAGACCTAATTTTATATCCCTGCTGTTGCAGTTGCCCCAGCTGCTTAAAAAAATTGGCTACACTGATGCCGTGCGGATAAATATCGGGAAATTTATCCGCTACAATGTGGTAATAAAGCACTTGTGGTGTTGTTGCTATTTTCATTTATCAATTCCTAAGTAAGCATATATTCCTTTTTTGAAAAAGAGGGCATATTGTCAAGAAACTTGTCTCGCTAAACGGAACAGTAATTAAGTCAGGAATGCATAATGAATATTACCAGGATACTAGAGAGTAAGATAAGAGTTTTATAGATAATCCTGGATATTTCAATATCATCTTCAATACTATATAATTCTCTTAGGGCTATCTATAGGAAATCTTATGATTTGCTATTACCAGGTTAGATAACCGCCAGCACAAGAATAGCAAAAGCAAATTCTGCTTAGGTGAAAAGGGAAAAGGTTGTTTTCTTGTAAACTATACCGTTAATTGGTAGTATGAGTATAATTCTTAATACCCTTATTAATCAGTTCTATGGATTCGGTTAAGGAAGGCATATTGGAAAAGTATTTACTGTATATAATTTTCAGGTCTTGGTGTTCTTCATTCAGAGGTTTAACATCAGGCAGTTCATAGAGGAGGTCATAATTGCCACTTGATTCTATGGACGCATATTCATAGTCCACAGTGCGAAGGTATGTTCCATCTTCATCAAAGAGACCAAGAATAAAATAACCGGAAATTTCCACCGGTAAATTGTTATGCAAAGTTACATAAACATCCGCAGGATGAGGTAATTTGGCAACATCATAGAGAAAGAGTTCATCCTGTGAAACCGGAACTACATTAATTTCACTATCCAAATCAAATGCCTGCTCATCCAGCCAGTTTCCAGAATAGGAACGCGCGGACTTAAACCCTCCGAAATAGGCAAGAGTTCGTTCTTCGTATTCTTTCATTCCAGGGTCGTTAATAATGTATGAAGAGGGTTTATCTTTTGAGCCATCCTGCTTAACTACCAAAACCCAATGACTGCGTCTGCCGGTAACTTTCACAATCACCTTATTACCTTTTGCCAATTCGCTGGAAAGAAAATCCCAATCATTTTTAACTTTACTTTGGGCTACTAATTCCAGCCCCAAGCCGTTACCATCTATTTCTCCGGGAATCTGCCATCGCATATTGCTACCAGCATAGCCACCGTTTTTTTTCAGCCATTCATTCAAGCGGTCTGGAGTAATATATTCATTGCTGGCTTCTGCATTTAAAAGCATTGAAAGACAGCTAAGCACGCAACCGCTGTTGCCAATGGATGTTCTTCCTGAACCTAATTGTTCCGATTTCCAGCGTTCATCATTTTGTGAATACCAGTTAAAGCTTCCAGCAATCAGCGGTATGCACAAAATCAGAGGGATGCATATTAAGGGCAATTTTTTCATAAGCAATTCTTCCTAAGTTAAGAACTCTAATACAATTTCCATTTAGAGCTTCATCTCCCTTGCAAATCCATATCTAAATCCAATATAAGCAATTAACTTGCGGGAACCACTAAACTGAGACGGAAGATTTGTCAAACATTTTTTAGTTTTTAGTAGGCAAAAACAACTCCGCTGATAGGAAATATCCATTCCTCAGGTTGGCTGGAAACCCTTATTTCTTCGTTGGTTCTACTGATAACCGGGTCTTTATCCTGTCCCGAGAAAAAAGGCACACAATCTACTGTCTCTAATTCGGTGGGAAACTGAAAAGCAATATCAACTCCGCGCGTAAGTTCTGTGATGAAAACACTGAACTGATGCAAAGAAGATGGATATAGGGTATTTGTATTGATAGTAAAATGAACCTTTTTTCCTATTTTGTTTTTCAGATTGGGATGTGAGCATCTAATTTCCAAACAGCCATTGATATAGGTGAGAGTGGTTTGCAGAATTAAATCATCCACTTTTGCCAAGCTAACGATAAAGCTTTCTGTATCCAGTTCAAATTTATCATCCATCAGCCAGCGATATTCAACATCGCTGCGTTTGAAATAACGGCGCAGGATTTCATCGGAAGAAGCGCAGGCAATTAAAAAATAGTCATTACTTAAGACCTTGTCAAAGTTAAGGATAGTAACTACATTGTAATAGCCGGAATTCAAAGAATGAGAGAAGATGATTTTATGTTGGAAATTATACCGATAGTGAATATCTCTATCCTTATAGTAAAAGAAGTCCCGTAGCATTTCACGGTAGATAAGTTCGCCTATTTCTATGCTTTGTAAGCGTTGGGCAATTGCCGATTCAATTATCTGATTCAGTTTGCTGTCCGAAAAATCGTCTGGAACAAAATCACGCCGGGATAGAGGAGCACTATCTACTAATTTCCCTTCTTGAAAATAATAACGCTTTGCTCTGCGACCAACTTGACAAAGCAATTCGTAAGCATTACCTCCATATCTGGCTACTAAATTTTCCGCTCTTGTCTCTTGGTTAGAGCCACCAATAAGGATTGCCTCGTCGCCAATAGCAGGATTTTCAACTGCGGATAAATCCACACAAATCATATCCATAGAAATGCGTCCGATAACATTGCAGAGTTTATCTTTTAGCCCAACAACACCACAATTGGATAGCATAAAATCGTAGCCATCGGCATAACCGATAGGAAGAATTCCATAAACACAATCTTCTTTGGCTATCCAGGAACGGTTATAACCAACCGCTTCGCCTTTACCGATGTGCTTTATCTGCGAAAGAATGGTTTTAAAAGTCATCACGGGCTGCAAACCAATATCCTTATTTCCCGAAATTTGAATGCCATAAGCCATAATGCCCAAACGAACAAGATTGCTGCGTTTTCCCAAGCCATTCACCAAAGCATTGGAATTATCAATGTGCATATATTTCGGAGGGACCGAAAGATTATCTATTACTTTCCAAAATCGTTCTTCCTGCTTACGGCTGAAATCCAGATCGCTTTCTGCTGAGGCAAAATGACTGAATACACCTTCAATTTTTATATTCTCCATTTTGGCTATTTTTGCATAGAAAGAGAGAAATTCGCTATCCAAAATCCCGCTGCGATGCATACCTGTATCTATTTTCAGATGAACAACCGCCTGTTTATTATTAGCTTTGGCATTTCGGTTTAACGCCCTCGCAAAATCCAAGGAGGAAACATTAACTGCCAGGTCATTAGCCAAAATAGTATTAATTTCTTTTGTTAAACAAGGTGAAAGCACTAAAATCGGTTCTTTGCAACCCTGCAAGCGTAATAAACGCCCTTCTTCAGGATTGGCAACCCCTAAATAGACAGCTCCTTCCTGGTAGGCAACTTTGCTTATTTCTCCAGCTCCATGACCATAAGCATCCGCTTTCACAATCATCATAAATTGCTGCTGTGGTTCCAGATAACTTTTCAGGAGATGCAGGTTTGCTCTGAAAGCGGAAAGGTTAATTTCCACCCGACTGCGATCAAAATTATTATGGTAAAACATAGTTTAGAGATACTTAGCAGCTAAATCAGCCAGAGCGCTGCGTTCGCCTTTATCCAAAGTGATATGTCCCACCAGAATTTCTCCCTTAAATTTTTCTACAGAAACAGAAAGACCGTTACTCTGCGAATCCAAATAGGGAATATCTATTTGGTAAGGGTCACCAGTAAGCACAACTTTGGTGTTTACTCCGGCACGAGTAATGATAGTTTTCATTTCGTGCGGACTTAAATTTTGGGCTTCGTCTATAATAAAAAACTGGTCTGGTAAGCTGCGTCCCCGAATATAGGTTAAGGGTTCCAATTCCAAAAACCCCATATCCATCAGGTCATTAATATCAAATTTCTTCTTATCTTTCGGATTATCTTTTTCCGTATGGGCGGATAGTAAAATATCCATATTGTCATAGATTGGTTGCATCCAGGGGTTGAATTTTTCGGTTTTGGAGCCGGGCAAATAGCCCAGGTCTTTACCTAAAGGAGAAATAGGACGCGAAACCACCAGCCGGGAATATCTTTTTTCTTCAACCACCTTTTGCAATCCGGCAGCCATAGCTAAAAGGGTTTTTCCCGTTCCAGCTTTACCGGATAAGCTAACCAGTTTGATGCTATCATCCAAAAGAATATCCAATGCCATCTCCTGTTCAAAGTTACGAGCTTTAATTCCGAAGATTTGCTGTCCCGTGTAATGATTGATAATGGACAGCTGATTTCTTCCATAATGATAACGCAAAGTTTTATATTGGTTAGGGTTATCAGGGATGGGAACACGCACAAACTGGTTAGGGAAAAAATCGCCAAAGATATTATCTAAATATCCCTTTTCTTCCAATTCCCTGAATTGTTCCGGCTCCAGGTCTATAACCTCCCAGCCAGTAAAGAATTCATCATATTTAATTGTATCGGTCTCAAAATTTTCGGCATTGATACCTACGCAATCTGCTTTCACCCGCACATTTACATCTTTAGAAACAAGAGTAACGATGGATTCAGGATAGTGCTGTTTAAAATATAATGCCGTGCCAATAATCAGATTATCATTTTTATCCAAAAATAGAAGCTCCGAAGCCGCATTGGCAATATCTTTATTAACTGTAACCTGAATTGAACCGCCGTTTTCTGTAGGCACACCATCCTGTAATTTTCCTTTTTTACGCAAGGCATCAAGATAGCGTCCAATTTGACGAGCATTACGGCTTTTTTCATCCACACCTTTTTTGAATTGGTCAATCTCTTCTATTACTACAATAGGCAAGACCACTCTGTTATCCTCAAAGGAAAAAAGGGCTTGGGGATTGTGAATCAACACATTAGTATCCAGAACATATATTTTCCTTTCCATTTCGGTTACTCCCTTATATAGTATTTACAACTGAAAACGGTGTTTGTATTCAGGATAAAACTATAATTGCCAGAGGGCTAGGATAGTCAATGATTATTTTTTCTTTGCTGGGGAAAAAATATCGGCGGAAGGCAAAAAAGTGCAGTATAAAAAAATGGTGCTGAAGGGGGGACTCGAACCCCCATGAGCGCATTGCTCACTAGTCCCTGAAACTAGCGTGTATACCAATTTCACCACTTCAGCATCGGATATTGAATTCTACTTTTATTAAGGGGAAATTCTGTCAAGTTTTTTCCCGTTTTAGCATTTGGCTGCTGTATGTAAAGGCGGATGTTGTTCCTCTGGTTTGGTTGTACAGGCGGACGCCATTCCGCAAAAAACTGCTTTTGCAGGTGTAAATAACATCCGCCATTTGCCACTTTCAGATTTTCCTTGACGGTAAAACGCTAATTAAAACGGTGAAAACAAATATCTAACTATAACTTGATAAAGGAGATTCAATAATGAAACGCAAAGTTATCATTATGGGCGCAGCAGGAAGGGACTTTCACAATTTCAATGTTTTCTTCCGTGATAATAAGGATTATGAAGTTGTTGCCTTTACAGCTACTCAAATTCCCGGTATTGATGACAAAAAGTATCCGGCTGCTTTAGCAGGAAAGCTTTATCCGGAGGGAATCAAGATTTATCCGGAAAGCGAAATTAAAAACCTGATTAAAAAACACAATGTTGATATGGTAGTTCTGGCATATAGTGACCTTCCTTTTGAAATTGTAATGCACAAGGCATCCTTAGTTAATGCCTGTGGAGCTGATTTTATGTTGATGGGAAAGAACAACACCACTATTAAGACCAGCAAACCTTTAGTTACAATTTGTGCAGTCCGAACCGGTTGTGGAAAATCCCAAACCACCAGAGCGGTTGTGAAAGCTCTTAAAGCAAAAGGTCTGAAAGTTGTATCCATTCGTCATCCTATGCCTTATGGCGATCTTGTTCAGCAAAAAGTTCAGCGTTTTGCAGAATTGGAAGACCTGAAAAAGCATAATTGCACTATTGAAGAAATGGAAGAATACGAACCGCATATTATGATGAATAGTGTTATTTATGCCGGAGTGGATTATGGAGCAATTTTACAGGAAGCAGAAAAGGAAGCCGATGTAATTGTTTGGGATGGTGGCAATAACGATATTCCGTTTTACACTTCCGATAAGGAAATTAAGATTGTTGTAGTTGATCCTCATCGTCCGGGAGACGAAATTTCCTATTATCCAGGCGAAACAAATGTCCTTTTAGCTGATGTAATCGTTATTAATAAAATTGATAGTGCCGATCTTGATGATATTAATGAAGTTCGGGATAATGTTCGTTTCATCAATCCTAAAGCTCAAATAATTGAAGCTGCATCACCTCTTTTTGTAGATCATCCGGAAATGATTTTAGGTAAAAAGGTTTTAGTGGTGGAAGATGGACCCACTTTAACCCATGGTGAGATGACTTATGGAGCTGGAGTTATAGCTGCCGAAAAATATGGTTGTGCCGATCTTGTTGATCCTCGTCCCTGGGCTGTTGGTGAAATAAAACAGACCTACGAAAAATATCCTGATATCGGTATTTTATTGCCTGCTATGGGTTATAGCGCCAAACAAATTAAGGATTTGGAAAAGACCATCAATAACGCTGAATGCGATTCTGTGATTATTGCTACTCCGATAGACCTGCGACGTTTAATTAAAATCAATAAACCCGCTTGTCAAGTAAGCTATGAATTACAGGAAATCGGAACTCCTACTATAGTGGATGTCTTGAAGGATTTCGGCAAAAAATCCGCTAAAAAATAACAATTTCTCTGAAGGAGGTGCTTTGTCACCTCCTTTCCCTTTTTTTACTTATAGCAGCAAAGTTAATTCTCTTAGCAACAACAACGGGAATTAACTTTTCGGCTTAAAAATAACTACTATGGATAGAGGAAAATGAAAATGAATAAAACAGCAGTTTTAGCACTTGGCGGAAATGCCATTATTAAAGCAGGTGAACAAGGAACTATAGCACAACAGTTTGCCAATACTCGCGAATCTCTTGGCGGCGTTGTAGAATTAATAAAACGCGGCTACCACTTAAGCATAACGCATGGCAACGGACCCCAAGTAGGGAATTTGCTTCGGCAACAGGAGATAGGTGAAAAGGAAGGTATTTCACCTCTGCCTTTAGGGGTATTAAATGCTGCTACAGAAGGCACTATGGGCTATATGATTGAACAAAGTTTACAGAATAAACTGCATAAAAGCAATATCAATAAACAGGTTATCACTATCATTTCCCAGGTTGTAGTAGATAAAAATGATCCCAGTATGCTGAATCCTACAAAATTCGTTGGCAGCACCTATTATACCGCTGAGCAGGCAGAAGACATAAAAAATAAATTGGGTTGGACGCTTAAAGAGGACTCCGGAAAAGGTTTTCGTCGCGTTGTCCCTTCGCCCTATCCCATTGAGATAATCCCTGCCGCTACAATTAAAGAACTTGTAGATAAGGGTGAAATAGTTATTGCCGTAGGCGGAGGCGGAATTCCAATTTATAAAGAAGATGATGGCTCTTACGAAGGTGTGGATGCAGTTATTGATAAGGATTTTGCTTCCTCGCTTTTAGCATTGGAAATTAAAGCCGATCTCTTCGTGATTTTAACCGGTGTAGAAAAGGTTTCACTTAATTACGGCAAAGAAAATCAACGGAACTTGGATAAATTAACTGTGGAAGAAGCAAAACGCTATTATGCAGAAAAACAATTTCCTGCCGGCAGTATGGGTCCTAAAATCAAGGCAGCTATTGATTTTCTGGAACGCGGGGGCTCGGAAGTGTTGATTACTTCCATTGATAAAATTGTAGATGCCTTTGAAGGGAAAACCGGCACCCGAATTGTATAGCTGAAGGTTATCCAACTTCTGCTATTGCTAATAGCAATCTCGGGTATAATGCAGTAGGCACATTCATCCTTTAGCAACGAAACCGATGTTGCTAAAGGAATTTATCCCTATTGTTTATAATGAGTGGGATATCTTTTCTTAATTGCAACTATCTTCCCCTTATACAAAAGCAGGAATCCAGGTTAATTTCAAAACACTATAGATATTTTCATAGTGGATAGGGTATTATTGAGTAGCCAAAAGGCAAATTATTATATCGTGTTTCGGGTTTATAGAAAAGGAAATAATTGCCTGCTAACGATACTCAAGTTCTTTTCCTGTAACTTCTGAACCCGCTTCCAGTTTTCTTTTAAGGTGATCATATCATTCTCATATAATTCTCGTATCATTCTCGTATCGTTCCCGTATCAGATACGGGAATGATATTGCAATTTCATAAGCAGTATATGGTTACAAAGACAGGAAAAATTTGCAGCATACGCATTTACTGCTTGAAGAGAAAAAAAGTTAATCTACTAAATCATTGTAGCCATAAGGAAATCAGGAATTGGCTCTAATATTGCAACATTATAGCTAAGAAGACGAAAATATAGAGGTTATAAATGAAACAATCTAAATGTTTAACATTGCTATTAGTAACCATTTTTCTGTTGCCATTAGCAATATTTGCCAAAACCGGCAGTGATAAAAATGCCTTTAGCATAATAAATTCCAGTAGTTCAGAGATCAAAATTCAATTCTCTTTACCTGAATGGCAGATTAATCAAATTGATGATAAGGGTGAAATTAGAAAACAAATAAAAGTTCAAGATACTCCCTATTTATTTATAGATGAAGAAGAAACACTCCCTGTTTTTTCTACAATGATTGCTATTCCCAATAGGGGAGGGGTGAATCTTCTTGTTTCCAATAGTTCAAAATCCACAATTAACGAATTTACCGCTGATTTTAATGATGCTTTGATGCGAGAAAGTCAACAGGGTAGATATTCTGATGTTCTTTATCCTGCCAATAATGTTGTAATTTCAGAGCCACAGATATTGCGTGATTTCAGAGTAATAACTTTAAACATTTATCCCTTTCAATATAACCGGAATAACCGGACCCTATTTATTAGTGAAAATCTGGATATAACCCTGAATTTTGATAATCGGACAGCTGGCAACGAACTGAATTCGGATATTGATGTTTCTTGCAGTTTTGATAGTATTTACAAGGGGCTTATCTTAAATTATGATTCCGTAAGGCAAACACGGAATGTTAGTTACAGGAATCCTGTGATGCTGGTTATTTATGGTAATAATGCAGATGCGATCTATCAGGCAAAGATAAATGAATATGTTACCTGGAAAAAGCAAAAGGGCTTTATTGTAAACGCTGTTAGCACCAGTGTTACCGGAACATCCAATACAAGTGTAAAGAGTTATATTCAAAATGCTTATAACAATGCATCCACTCGTCCCGATTATATTACTTTAATTGGAGATACAGATGGAAATATTGCAGTGCCAAGTAATAGCTCTTATGTGGATTATCAATATACCTGGCTGGCGGGAAATGACAATTTGGGTGATGTGATGATTGGCAGGATTTCCGTTAATTCTACTTCTGATCTGGATGTAATTTTGGCAAAAATCATTTCTCTGGAAAAGAATATCAGCCAGCATCCTATTGATTGGTTAAATAGAATGGTTTTAGTAGGAGATTCCAGCTCCTCAGGTATCTCAACGATTTATACAAATAGATACATTCGTGATATTTCGGAAGAAATTAATCCTGCATATACTTATACTGAGGTCTATGGTTCCAGCCCCAGTAATACAACAACCAATAGTGCCATTAATCAAGGTGTTGCCTTTTATAACTTCCGGGGTTACATTGGAATGAATAGTTGGCCTGCCTCAATGTCTTCCTTATATAATTCCTACAAACTCTTTCATTCTGTATTTATTACTTGTAACACTGGAACTTTCTATGGTTCCTCTCAAACCTCTACTACAGAACAAGTTATCCGTTATGGAACCGCTGCATCTTTAGGAGGTGCCATAACTTCTATTGGAATGGCTACTTCATCCACTCATACACCAATGAACAATTGTTTGGATGTAGGCATCTTTCACGGAATTTATAATTTGGGAATGAGGGATATGTCTTCTGCAATGCTTTATGCAAAGTTATACCTGAATTCTATTTACGGTATAAGCCATCCTACTCAGGCACTGGATTTTGCTGGTTTTTGTAATCTGATGGGTGATCCTACAGCTATGGTTTATGTAGGAACTCCCGGTAGTTTTATTGTTTCAGCTCCGGCAACTATTCCTGCCGGCTCAACCAATCTCAGAATTGGAACAACAAACAATAACGGAGAAAGCGTTGAAGGTGCTTATGTAACTTTAACTACAACTTCCGGTTTACAGTTAACCGGAATTACGGATGCTACCGGTTTTGCTACTATAAATTTGCCTTCCAATTTAAGTGAGAACCTGGTTTTAACAGTTGCTAAGGATGATTATATGGCATTTACTGGAACAATAACAGTAAATACAAATGGAGGAATTGTATATGACAGTTATGTTCTGGATGATGATACAGCTACCGGAAATGGCGATGGAACACTTAATGCCGGAGAAGAAGTAAACTTCTATGTAACTGTGAAAAATACAAGTTCATCTACTTTGTTTGTTAATGGTAGGGTAACTACTACAGATTCTTATGTAACATTGATACAATATGATCGCTTGGAATTTGGGGATATTACTGCCGGTAATTATGGCGAAAACATTACTCCCATTGTGTTTTCCGTTTCTCATGCCTGCCCTGATCAACATACTGCTATTTTAATTCTTACGGCTGAAGCATCTGGCAATAACTGGACTATAAACATCCCGGTAATCATTCGTAATGGTAACTTGGCAATGCAAAGCTATACTTTTGTCGGTATAACCGGTAATATTATCACTCCGGGAGTTTCCTGTCCTTTTACTTTTTCGCTGAAAAACACAGGTATTTCTACTCTCCAAAATGTTTACGGCAATTTACAGTCGCTCAGTAATTATATCGTGGTTCAGGATGCTGAGGGTTATTTTGGTAATATTACACCTAATTCTACTGTTACTAATAGTTCTAACAGTTTTACTATTTTTGCTCGGGGCAGCAGTATAAACGGAATGGTTATTCCATTGCTTCTTACACTTTCTAACGCCAATGGTTACACGCAAACATTACACTTAAGCATTACCATCGGAACAACTACTGTTCACGATCCTTTAGGTCAGGATGCTTACGGTTATTTTATTTATGATCAAACGGATATTGCTTATTCACTTTGCCCCACCTATCAATGGATTCCTATAGCTCCTGCTGAAGGAGGAAGTGGAACATTACTATCATTAACAGACCCTGGTAATACTTCTGATGAAGGTGATGCTACTAATGCTGTAGCTATTCAAACAGTTAATTTACCTTTTCCCTTTACTTATTACGGCAGGCAATATACCCAGGCATCCATTTCTTCCAATGGCTTTATTGCTTTTGGTGCTACCCAAGATGCGGATTGGAGAAATTGGCGTTTACCGGGAGCTGGAGGACCTAATAGTATGATTGCTGCTTTCTGGGATGACCTGCAGCTGGGAACTGGAAGCGGAGTTTATACTTATTATAATTCCACGAATCATTATTTTGTGGTGGAATGGTATAATGTAATATCGGGATTTGATAATACAACTAATGAGACATTGCAAGCAATATTATATAATCCGGTTTATTATCCTACTATAACTAATGATGGGCAAATCAAACTGCAATATAAGGTCTTTAATAATATAGACCAGGGTAGCGGGGATATGTTTCCCCATGGAAATTATTGCACTATTGGTATTAAAGACCACTACGGAACTGATGGACTGGAATATACCTTCAACAATTCTTATCCTACAGCGGCAAGCCCTTTGAGCAACGAAAAAGCATTATTTATCAGCACACCGGAAATTATCTCAGACACCCCTCATTTAAATATTGCCGGAACAACTATTCTTGACCCCAATGCTAATAACCATCTGGAACCTGGTGAAACAGCTCAACTGCAAGTTCTGCTTATAAATAACGGATTTTCTGCTGCAGAGAATGTTACAGCTGTTCTCAGGTGTTCCGATTCTTTTGTAACAATTAATAATAACACAGCTAATTACGGAAATATTGCCGGGGATTCTCAAGCTCTACCTCAAAACAATTTTAATTTAAGTGTTTCACCTTCTTGCCCTGGAGGTCACATAATTAACTTTACTTTGGCTCTTTCAGGCAGTGGATTAAATTGGAATTATTCCTTTTCCCTGGAGGTTTATGTTCCTATACTTGAATTTGGAACTTATACTGTGTTAGATTCTAATGGTGACTATGATGGAATATTAGACCCCGGCGAAACTGCAAACCTTTCTGTGCAATTACTGAATACAGGAGAAGTAGCCAGCCCTGCTGGAAGGGTAACGATTACTAATTCTAATGAAGAAATTAATATTATTACAGGAACAGCTCAGTTTGCTTCTATTGCTGGAAACGGAACTGCTACTCTTGTTTTTACTCTTAGCGCAGATGCTTCAGTTGCTGTTGGAACTATGGCTGATATTTTGTGTTCTGCTGTTGCCGGAATTTATTCTGTCTCAACGAATATTATTCTGGAAATCGGAGCGCCTTTAGAAATTACAATCGGGACTGGAACTGGAACGCAAACCTATCCTTTAGATAGATTTTATAACTATTCTGCTCACGAAGCAATTTATCTTGCTAGCGAAATTGGTATTGCAGGTACAATTAAA
>Ga0302253_1001567_pt1 | contig 13331 bp, 15 predicted proteins | sample AAG_RA_Trp_MG_FD_193537 | JGI IMG/M metagenome (GOLD analysis project Ga0302253, IMG submission 193537) | Enriched activated sludge microbial communities from anaerobic digester in WTTP, New Holstein, Wisconsin, United States - AAG_RA_Trp | ecosystem: Engineered > Bioreactor > Anaerobic >... | reverse complement strand
CGCTAACAAAGTGTATGTGCCATAAGGGTTTCAGTGGGTATTCAAACATATTAGCCCGCTCAAACTTCGGTGTATTTCGACAGGAAAGTAGTCCGCAATCCCTTACGGCACATACACTCGACCGTTACCAACAAGGCGAAGAAAAGACAGCGACACTGAAAATGACTGAGAAAATGGTTTGAGAATGAAAAAAGAAATGTCAATGAAAGAAAAAAGATTTAGTTTTTTTTCCGACCCGCAAGAAAGAAAGCGGAAAGCCAACTCACATTTGGCACATTGCCTTTTGCTCGACACACGAGCCAACTCTTCGCAAAAGTCAAAGAGCCAACTCTTGCCTACGCTGATTTTTAAATCAATAATAAATTTGGAGACCAGAAACCAAATAAATAAACGGGGCGTAACCGAAAAGCCAAACGAGTAGGAAAACTTAAATATTTAAAATTATGTCTGATACTTACAAATGTGCATGGTGCGGTCGCTCTTTTGAGAAAAGTGGCGGCTCAAAATTTCTTAGTGGAGCGTCTTTAGGCTTCTCAGACCTTGGAAAAAAATATTGCTCTAAGGCTTGCGAACATGCAGCAGAAGAAGCAAAGAACGGACCCAAAACTACTTCAAATGAAAGTAGCACACCAACAGGTGCAAATGCATCAGGTGGTGAAAATGTTACTATCGTAAACAAAGGCGATGGAATCGGAACATCGGCAGTAAAAGGAATGTTTGGAATGGCAAGTAATATGGTTGCAGAAGATTTAAAAGGGAAGAGAGATGCAGAAGCAAAACTAGAAAATCAAATCACTGATGTTACAACAATGACATTTGGAACAACTGCCGATGAAATTTCAAACCAACTTAATCAACTGGTTAGTATGGCAAGTGCCAAACCTGACAAGAAAGTAAAAAATGCTATCGTAGAAAAATTGGAATTTGGCATCTTAAAACTTAAACAGTTAAACGCTCTTGCAGAAGCAGATTTTTTCGAGAAAAAACTTGTTCCTTTAAAGAAAAAAAGTTGGTTTTAAGTTGGAAAATGCCAGAATTTATTTGAATTCTGGCTTTCCCTTTTTTCTTAGAACTTCAAAACGTAAATTTTGCATTTAATTAATTTAGTATTTATGAATTCCGAACTTGAAAAATTTATTGACTTAATTTTAATCGATGGTGTTATCACTGATAAAGAGCGACAAGTTCTTTACAAGAAAGCCCAAGAATTAGGTGTTGATGATGATGAATTGGAAGTTGTTCTTGAGAGTAAACTATTTGCCATAAATAAAAACAAAGGAATTTCGGCAAAACACGGTGAATTGAAAAGGTGTCCGTCTTGCAATGCTCCGATTAACAAATTAACTGCATTTTGTCCTGATTGTGGCCATGAATTCATGAATATTGAGGCAACTGGCTCTGTTCAAAAATTGTACAATGACTTGCAAATGGCAGAAAGAGAGGAACGAAACAGACCAAAATCTAGTAAAAGCGGAAATTCTGTTTTTGAATTACTTATGGGTGAAGATGAAGACGAATATGATGACCGTCTAAGTGAAAAAATATTTCAAAGAAAGATAAGTATTATTTCAATTTTTCCTGTACCGAATACAAAAACAGACATATTAGAATTTCTATCATTAGCAGTTAGTGAAGGTGGTAAGAAAAAAGGTGGTTTTTTTTCAACAATGACACAAGAAGAAAAGAATTACATTAATGTGTGGATATCTAAAGCAGAGCAGGTCATTTTTAAAGCGAGGTTAATGTTAAAGGACGACAAAAATCTTTTAGCGGAAATAAATAATTACGCTTACAAATTAAAAATCAAATAACTATGAAAGACGTAAGTAATAAAGGCGGTATAATGGATGTAATCCGCTGTGATGAGCAAGAGTATCTTGTTTGGAAATGGTCACCAAGTGGCTTTGCCAATTCAACAATTAAGGAAAACTCCATTAGATACGGAAGCCGTTTACGTGTTAAAGATGGTGAACTTGCTGTATTTATGTATCAACAAAATAATGGAACTATCCAAGACTACATTCTTGGTCCCTCAGATGATATAATTAAAACCGCAAATTTTCCAATATTAACAAGTATTGTTGGTAATGCTTTCAGTGGTAATTCTCCCTTTCAGGCAGAAATTTATTTTATCAATTTGAGCGGAAATAACCAAATACGTTTTGGTATTCCTTTCTTTGATGTTTTTGATCCACGTTTCCCAGAATTGGGTGTGCCTTGTGCAGTTAGAGGGACAATTACATTTAACCTAACCGATTACAAATCATTTATAAAACTTAATCGCCTTCGTGAATTTAATCTTGAAAATTTTCAAAGTCAAATAAAGGATTTCTTTACTCGAAAAGCAAAATCAATAATTATTAATGTTCCAGTTGATGAAGGCATACCTGTTACACAATTAGAAAGAAAAATTGATGACATTGGAAACTTATTAAAATCGAAGATTGCAATAACACTTGAAGAAGATTTTGGAATAAATTTAAAGCGTATTGATATTGGTGCTATTGATTTAGATAAAGAAAGCCCGAACTATATTCAATTAAAGAAATCTACAGTTGACCAACAAACAAAGTTCATCGAGGCAAAAACAGATATTGAGATTGAAAATCTTGATGAAACGATGAGAATTAAGAGGAAAGAAATGGAATTAGGTGTTGAAGGTAGTAATTTTGCTGTTCATCAACTCAACCAACAGACAGATGTTTTAAAAACAGCCGCCGAAAATCTTGGAGAAATGGGTAATGTAAATCTTGGAGGTAGTGGTGGTGAAGGCGGTGGTTTAAATCCCGTTGGTCTTATGGTAGGTATGGGCATTGGTGGTGCAATGGGTAATCAAATGGGAGGTATGATGTCAAACATTAATAAAACTCCTCCACCCCCACCCACTGAAACATACTTTATTTCATTGAACGGGCAACAATCTGGGCCTTTCAACATTGTCCAACTTAAACAATTTGCACAAAGTGGACAGTTCACAAAAAATCATCACGTTTGGAAAGAGGGAATGGCAAATTGGGAATTGGCAAGTAATGTTTCTGACCTTTCAACAATATTTTCAGTTGTTCCACCACCTCCACCAACAATATAAAACTCAACGAAAATGAAAATCAATTCTATCATAGCAATAATTGCAATTTGCGTAAGTGGTCTAATTGCATACGGTTTTTACAGTTTCCATGAAACCGACAATAAATTGCTTTTAAGTATAGGGAGTTTCGTGTTCTTATCACTGACACTTCTATTTACATTGAGTATCTCATTTTCTTTATCACGAACAACAACAATGATAAGGACGGTATCAGGGATATTTTTTGCAATAGCATTTGTAAGCAACCTGTTTTTTTCGTTTTTCAATTTTTCGACACCAATTTATGTTATCATTAACGGCATTGCAATAATGACTTATGCTTTGATAGCATATTCTGTAAGCAGAGCAAAACAATGATAAAAAAGTATTTTCATAAATATTTTCTTTGGGAAGGTGGTTTTGTTATCTTATGTCGAACCTTAAAATAAATATTATGGAAAAAGACAACAAAATCAGTTCGTACAATGAATTAAACAAGAAAAATATTGCAAAAGCAATTTCAATTATTTTCGACACAAAAAATGATATGCCTGAATATATCAAAAAAATGTTACTTGAAAGATTGCTTTGGGCAACAACCGAACATGACAATCAAGGTAATTACAAAAAATATGAAGGTCAACCATATTGGTCAAAAGGTGCACTTAAAAAATTGCTTTTCAATATTGCAGAAAAACAGAATAATCCAAAACTCAACCCATACCAAGATTTAAGACACGAACATTCAATCCCCAAAAAAATTATTCGTGAATTAACTTTAATAAATGATATTTCAGAAGAAAAGAGTTTTGAAATATTGCAAAAATATGGACATGCTGTAGTAATAAGTAAAGACGAGGACAAACTTCTTAATCAGAAAAAATTACGTTCTAAACTAGCGTTGCCTCTGGAAAAAATCAACTCGTTAGATGATGTGTTTTCACGTTATAAAATGGCGGGAATACAAATATGTGAAGTGAAAAATATAAACGTGCTACAATTGACTGTTTCGGACATTGACAAATTAGTTTCTTTAACCTGAAAATAAGCCTATATGTTAAGACTTATCGTACTATCTTTTTTCATCGTTGTTTCAATTTCTATTAAAGCACAATCTTGTTGGAGAAAAACTACTCTAAATGACAGTGTTTTCGTTCTTCAAGTTAAACCTCAAATTCCAAATGACACTTTATATGTGGTAGTTATAAAAGAAGTTGAAAATCCAATAGATTGCAAGACTTTGAATGAAATACGGAGCCTTAAAGAAAATGAGATTGATAATGCAATCACAGTATTAATAGCACGAGGTTTAAGGGTGGAAATTTTTAGAAAAGAAGAAATCTTTAATTATTAAAATATGACAACAGCAAATTACGGACAATCAGAAATTAATCAAGTTCTTAATCAGACAAGATTTTATAATCATGAAATTGGCTCATATGTAATGCACGCCATTGACACAAATAATTTTAATTACTCTGTTAAACTCACTAATGGTATGATAAAAATTACTTGGGAAGAATTACAGGACAGAAATAGTTTAACTGAGGAAAGGAAAAAATCAATTGCAAAAAGACTTATAAAAAATGGCTGACTCACACAGCCAAGCACTATGTCAGGTCGCACCAGCCAACGCTAAACCAAAACCTGCCATAGAGCTTGTCTGTCTGCCTACGCTGACTTTGCCGACACTAAAAAAACTAAATCTTTTAAAGACAATGATAACGGAATGACTGAATTGAAAAATAATCTCAAACCATTGACAGACAAGAACGCCCAGTTGGTAACAGGCGGTATATTTTATTGCCGAGATAGTGCGAATTTCAGCGTTTCAGTATCTAATAAAATTTCGTGTAACTTGACAGTGAAGTGCTTCGAAATCGGCAACAAAAACATACCGCCAACCGTTACCAACAAGGCGAAGAAAAGACAGCGACAATAAAAATATGATACCATGAAACAAAAACAAGAAGAGAAGCATTTTTTAAATTTATCAGGAGAATATGGTGTTTGTGCAGAATTAGCCAAACGACAAATAAACTCTAGTTTGACATATGGAAACCATAAAGCCGCAGATGTTATGGTCATTAACCCAGAAACAAGAAAGGCTTTAGTAATTGAAGTAAAAACAACTAAAAGCAATAGAATCGTGACTGGATTTTTTCAAAAGTATAAAACTCCAGAAACTCCACATCCTGACTTTTGGGTTATTGTGCACATCGACAAAGACAATAACTCAAATTATTATGTTCTTACTCACGTTGAAATGTCAAAAATTCAAATGGCAAGAAATGGCATGACTGAATGGAATTCCGTAAATGGCGTTGATAATATCCTACTCGAACATATAAAAACATATAAAAACGATTGGGAAAAAATAAAATCTTTTTTGGTATAGACCATCCACCTGCAACGGGGTCAATTAATTTAAATCAAGTTTTATGAAACTAACAGATTATTTCAAAGATTATCAGACCAAACGAAATACATGTTTGGATGAAAATCAATTTTCATCATTGTTAATGATGTATCCGTCTGTTCTTGTTGCAACAGCGGATGGTGATTTTGATGCTTTAGAAAAGCAAAATCTTGCAGAATCAGTGAAAGAAGCAGCAGACGGCAATATTTTATTTGCATGCGAAATGTATTCTGAACTTTCTTACCTTATTACAGCAGATGATAATGTTAAGAAACAAGCATTAACATGTATTAAAGATGAAATTGCAGATAAATCCGAAATCAAATCAATGATTTTGGAACTAATGACTGCAATGGCAGAGGCTTCTGAAGGAATTTCTGAAATTGAAGCACAAAAGATTGCCGAGTTAAAAACTGAATTATTAATCAATTAAAATTTAAAGTCATGGATAAGAATTTGAATTTAAACAGCAACAATCAATTACCTCCATTTATAGCATTTGGGGCATTTGAAGAATCAAAAGAAATGATATCAACACAGAATGAGATAAGTTATTATGATTATAATTCTCAAAAAACCATTTATCCTTTTTTCTGTGGTTCTGACAAAAAGGTTACTAAGTCAGCAAAAAATGTCGGCAGTTTTCTTTTTCCGAAGTATAAAAACGAGGTTGATGACGCAAAGGAAAAATAGTTTTAACAATAATAGTCGGTGATTACATTTATCGTAAACGCCGACTATTTAAAAATTTTAATTGTGCTACTAATTATTACAAACGAAGCGGATATTCATCCGAATCCAGTAATTGACATTTTGAATAGTCAAAAATTGCCATTTTTTCGTTTTAATACGGATAAAATATTGACTGATTATGATGTGTTATATGAAATTTCAAACGAAAGAACTTTCTTTGAAATAAAATACAAGAAATATGACATATCAATTAATAGTGAGCAAATTACATGCGTTTGGGAGAGGAGACCAATGGAACCTCTTGCAACCTATGACCATTATGATGATGAAAAAGTTAAAAAAGTGATTTTGGACGAGGCTGACGGTTTTATCAAATTTTTTAGATACTCTCTTTCTAATGTTTTTTGGTTAGGTCACCCAATAATAGAAAGACAAGCAGGGAGTAAGATATTACAAAAAATTATTGCTAAAAGTATTGGATTTCAGATACCAAACACAATTTTTTCAAACCAATTTTCTAGTATAAAGACATTTGAAAACAAGAATGTTGCAATTAAACCAATATCTTCTTTTGACATTGAGGCAACAGGTGGAAATATTGTTTTCTATACAAGAAAAAAGCATTACGCTGATTTGATAAATATTGGGGAACATTCTTTTCGGAATAACATAAATTTTTTAGAAGAATATATTGAAAAGGATTATGAATTAAGAGTTACAGTTATAAAGGATAAATGTTTTTCAGCAAAAATTGAAAGTCAAAAACTTGATACAGAGAAAGGTGCAATTGATTGGAGGCAGGGTTATGACAATGGTATTACTTTCACTAAAACAGAAATTCCTAAAGAGATAGAATTGAAATGCTTATTGTTCTTACAGCATTTGAATTTGAACTTTGGTTGTTTTGACTTTATAGTAGACAGGAATGGCAATTATATATTTTTAGAATGTAACACAAATGGTCAATGGATGTGGTTAGAAGAAGAAGCGAAATTACCTATTTCTGCCGCAATCGCTCAAATATTTGAGTATGAAATTAAAAAGAAAAGATAAAATTGAAAAAAAAATAAAAACCCTAAAGGTACAGCATAATGATTTGTATATAAATTATTGTGGCAATAATCCTATTGACATAGAAAAACATTTTACCATTGAAGATAATTTAAAGAGTTTCCCTCCGTATGGCAAACTTGAAGCAACAGAACTTGATTACTTTTATTACATATACCATAACGAATCGGTTGTTGGTTTTTATAGGATAACCGATTTATATTTTAAAGGAATAATTGAATTACACGGTAGTTTTAGTAGGCACGATACTTTTCTAATAAAATCTTATTTTGAATTGACAAAAATATTTGTATCACAAATATTTATTTTGTTTCCTTCTAAAAAAATACAAACCACGGTACAAAATACAAACAAAAGTGTCATTAAATTTCTAAACTATTTGAATTTTATCTATGTAGGTAAAGATGAAATCAAAAAAGATTTTCGATTATTTGAGAAACCATTTGATATGAAAATAAAAATCATTAAAAACCAACCACAATCAGGCAATTATGATACTGAAAATTATATTTACCTTGAAGATGGCGAAAGTAAATATGATTATGATGATAAATGTTTTTTAGAAAATAAATCATATCATAAAAATCGCAGAATTATTAGGATTACTAACTTTTATGAAGAAAACAATCGTAAAAAAACAAAATCAATATATAGAAAAGCAATTTCTGGTAATCGAAACATAAAATTAGGTACAACAAAAAAAAACGAAGTCGGACTGCTGAGAAAAGACTTGATTCTATTAAAGATTTCACAAACTGACAATGCCAATTTGAAAATTTCAAGAGATATTTTTTGCTTCTTTGCATTTTACATCTTTAATCCAAGTTACGCTACAAGAATATCCTTAATTTCACTTTTTTTAGGTTTGCTATCAGTAATCTTGGCAATTTTAAGTTTTTTATAATCTACACAAATTTAAATCAACGAATATGGAAACAAATGAAAAGAAAATCAAAGAATTGAGTGAAACAATTGTTGAGTCAATAGTTTCATTAAGTTTGGGTAAAGAGCCTAATCTTTTATCAAGTTCTGTTTATAAATCAATTGCAAAGCATCCAAATTATTTTCGTATTAGACAACTGATAATTGAGCATCTTCAGAATTTCGATGGTAAAATGGAAACAGCAGAAGAATGGAAAAAATTGAATGACTTTAGATTCAATTTAATTGAATTGTACAATTTAAAATAATCTATATGAAATTTGAAACATCATCATCCGCAAATGCACTTATTATGAATGGTAAAGGTGCACACGTTGTGAATCCATGGCATATAATCATTGATTTAGACGAAGAAACAATAACCGTTAGAAAAAGAAATGCTGTACTCATTGGAGTTGACGAACAAGTAATAGCATTCCGCTACATCAGAAACATTACTATTGACCAACATGTTTTTGGGGCTGACATTCATATTAAGGTAGTTGGTGGTTATGCATCGGCTTTCTGTATTCCAAAGAGTGATGCTAAAAAAATTAAAAAAATACTTCTTGAATACAATCAAACAAAGAAAGGGAAAGGTATCATATTTTCGTAAGACATGAAGAACGCCCAGTTGGTAACATGCGGTATATTTTATTGCCGAGATTGTGCTGAAATCAACGGCAGTAGCTCGCTTCAAACATTATCGTGGCTTGACAGTGACATGCTCCGAAATCGGCAACAAAAACATACCGCTGTCCGTTGGCAGCAAGCGTAAAACGACACGACACAGCAGACTATTGACACGAAAAAGAGTAACAAATTTTGACAGGTGAACAACGACATACAGACCATATTGAAAACGGACAACGAGTAAGCCGACACTCATTGCCTACCCTTCTGTGTTTTAATTTTTTTCCCCACCGCACAAAAAATTTTGAAATTCTATGCCAGCCCACAAACGGCACATTTGGCTTTGCCCTGCCCACAAGCCGACCCTTCAGCAAAGCCAAAAGAGCCGTTTCTTGCCAACGCACTGATAAAAAACCGTATTTTGGACAATTAAATTATTTAGAGATATAAATGACGTTTAATGAAGATTCAAGAGTAAAAATTCCTGCAATCGTGCATCTGACACGGTTGGGTTTTACTTATGTGCCTAAGTCTGGCATCGCTAATCTTCATGCTGACACCAATATTTTCAAAGACCTATTCAAACAAGGACTTTCAAAGATTAACGGAACAGATTATTCAGACAGTGAAATTGATACATTCATTTCTGAACTTAACATCCAACTGGACAATTCAGACCTTGGGAAAGCATTTTACAAAAGCTTACAAGGCGACTTTGCTTGCAAACTCATTGACTTAGAGAATTTCAACAACAACCTGTTTCATGTTGTAACCGAACTGACTTATAAAAATGACGAAGAAGAATTCCGACCAGACATCATTTTGCTGATTAACGGAATGCCTTTGGCTTTTATTGAAGTAAAGAAGCCAAACAACCGTGAAGGAATTTTAGCAGAACGCAACCGCATCAACACAAGGTTTAAAAATCCAAAATTCAAAAAGTTTATGAATATTACTCAGTTGTTGGTATTCTCCAACAATCAGGAGTATGACGAAGAAAACATTACACCAATTCAGGGAGCATTTTACGCAACACCCGACCCTGACCAAGTAAACTTTAACTGTTTCAGAGAAGAAGACAATTCAATTATTCACAGCGTTCCGCAAGAGGACAGCGAAACAGAAAAACAAATTCTTCTTGACAACAACATTGTTTCCATACTTGGAACAACTGAATATGAAACTGCAAAAGAACTCAACTCTCCTACTAATCGGGTTTTGACTTCTCTATTTAGCAGACAACGATTTAAAACTTTGCTTCGCTATGGCTTTGCGTATGTGAACACCGTTACCAACGGAATAAGCAAGATTGAGAAACACATCATGCGTTATCCGCAGTTGTTTGCCACTTTAGCCATTGAGAAAAAGCTAAGCGAAGGAATCAAAAAAGGAATCATTTGGCATACGCAAGGAAGCGGTAAAACCGCTTTGGCGTATTACAATGTAAACTACCTAAAAGACTATTATCAGAAACAAAACATAATTGCCAAGTTCTATTTTGTTGTTGACCGATTGGATTTAGCTACACAAGCCAAGAACGAATTTGAGGCAAGAGGATTAAAAGTTGAAATGGTCAGCTCCAAAGAAGATTTTATAAAAAATATAAGAACAGCAGGAGCCACAGCAGGAAACACTGGAGCACAAACAATCACGGTAGTAAATATTCAAAAGTTTTCGGCTGAATCCATTTCACAATCTGCCGATTATGATTTGAACATTCAACGTGTTTACTTTTTAGATGAAGTTCACCGCAGTTACAATCCCAAAGGTTCTTTCCTTTCAAACCTGATTGCTTCTGACAGACAAGCGATTTTAATTGGCTTGACGGGAACTCCACTAATTTCCAAAGACTATAAAAGCAAAGACATATTTGGCGACTACTTTCACAAATACTATTACAACAAATCCATTGCAGACGGTTATACACTTAAATTGTTGAGAGAAGCCATTGAAACCAAATTCAGGGCTGAAATCAATCAGGTGTATGATGAAATTGTAAAGCAAGGTGAATTTACAAAGAGCCAAATATTTGCACATCAGAAATTTGTTGAGCCATTAGTAGAATACATCATTTCCGATTTCAAGAAAAGTCGTGTGCTTCACAACGACCATAGCATTGGTGGAATGATAGTTTGCGACACTTCCGACCAGGCGAAAATGATTTTTGCTGAAATTCAGAAATACAACGAACGACTTGAAGCACAACAAAACATCAACAAAGAGCCCGAAGCCGAATATAATATTGCAGCAGAACCAAACGTAAAATACTTAAAACCCGAACTTGCTCCTATTACAGCCGCTTTGATTCTGCATGATGTGGACACAAAGGAAATTCGCAAGGAACATCAAACCGATTTTAAACAAGGCAATATTGACTTGTTGGTGGTTTACAATATGCTGCTAACTGGTTTTGATGCCAAGAGACTGAAAAAACTTTACCTGACCCGTGTAGTAAAAGAACACAACCTTTTACAAACACTTACAAGGGTGAACCGACCTTATAAGACTTTCAAATACGGATATGTGGTTGATTTTGCCGACATCCGAAAAGAATTTGACAAAACCAATCAGGAATATTTCAGAGAATTGCAGGAAGAACTAGGCGATGAAGCAAAGAATTACTCTAATCTTTTCAAATCTGCAGAAGAAATAGACAAGGAAATTCAGGAAATCAAAGAAAAACTATTCCTGTATGACTTTTCAAATCTTGAAGAATTTCAGAAGATAGTTAGTCAGATAACCGACAAAAAAGAAATTACTGAACTCCGTAAATGTTTGGAGAACCTGAAAAATCTATACAACATCATCAAAATAATGGGCTACACCGAGCTGTTGGACAAATTCTCGTTTGACAGGGTGAACAAGCTATATAATGAAGTAGCAAACCGACTCGACATCATTAACCTGAAAGAAAACTTAGAAAACACTTCGGACAATACCAATCTGTTGAACATTGCTTTGGAGAAAATGCAATTTACTTTCAGAAAAATAGCCACTCATGAATTGCAGATTGCCGATAAATTTAGAAGTGAACTGGAACGAGCAAGAAAAGAGCTTGAAGGAAACTTTGATAAAAAAGACCCACGCTTTATAACCTTGTTTGAAGAGCTAAAACGTTTATTCAAGAAAAAGAATATAGAAGAACTTACTTCTGAAGAAATGAACGAAGCCATCAAAGAATTAGAAAGCATTTATAAACAAGCACATGAGCTTAACCTAAAAGACCAACTTCTCGCAAGAAAATATGAAAACGATGTTAAATTCGCTCGAATTCACAAACGCATAAAGGAAAACAACATGAATGTTTTAAATAGCGATTTGCTATTGCACGAAACCCTGCTATACATCAAACATGAAACCGACAAAACGGTAGTGAACAATCAGGCAATACTGAACAATCAGGACTATTTTGCCGAAGCTACCAAACGAACTATTCTGGAAACACTCGAAAACAAAGGAATCCGTGACCTGAATGTGGTTCGATTTATCAATAATACATTAGTAAACGAATATTTCTACCAAAGAGCAATATAAATGACAAAACATCTTGAATATACGAAGAAAACCAAAGAACTGATAGACGGGCTCAAAACCGTGTGCAGCAATTATGGTTTAGCAAATTCGGGCAATGAATACAAAATCATTACCGAAGTTTTCTTGTATAAATTTTTGAATGACAAATTCCTGCACGAAGCACGGAAAGCCAATAAAGATTTAAAGAACAGCGCCAACATAGAAGCCGACATTCAAAAAATGAGTGAAAGCGATTACGAATGGATGCTAGAAAAAATTGGAGAGCGTGCTGCTAAATTCCACAAACACCATTTCATCAGTGCATTGTTTAATAAGCAAAATGACGAAAGCGAAGAAAAATTTTATGAACGCTTCGACCGCACGTTGATTGAAATAGCCGACCTGAACATTAAACTGTTTTCGGTAGCTACCATTGACAGGGAACGTATCCGCCTGTTCGACCGCCTTTCGCCTTATATTATCGAAAGCAATCAGAAAACGCTTTTTTGCAAAGCCATTATCAACAGGCTGGTAGCATTTAGTTTTGAGCCAGTGTTTGAAGAAAAGTATGATTTCTTCTCCGCCATCTTTGAATACCTGATTAAGGACTATAACAAAGACAGCGGACAATATGCCGAGTATTACACCCCACCGGCAGTAGCCAAAATCATGGCGAAAATTCTGGTACCTGAACCGGTGAAAAATGTTACCGTTTATGACCCCGCAGCAGGTTCTGGCAGTTTATTGCTGGCATTGGCTCACCAAATTGGCGAAGACAAGTGCACCATCTATTCGCAGGACATTTCGCAAAAATCATCCGAGTTTCTAAGGCTGAATTTGATTTTAAACAATCTGGTTCATTCGCTGCACAATGTGATAAAAGGAAATACCCTAACCAATCCGTATCACGTGAACGATGATAAAACCGACCTGAAAAAGTTTGATTACATCGTAAGCAATCCTCCGTTCAAAATGGATTTTAGCGATGACCGCGAAACCTTAGCCAGCGACCAG
>Ga0302253_1001565_pt1 | contig 13357 bp, 14 predicted proteins | sample AAG_RA_Trp_MG_FD_193537 | JGI IMG/M metagenome (GOLD analysis project Ga0302253, IMG submission 193537) | Enriched activated sludge microbial communities from anaerobic digester in WTTP, New Holstein, Wisconsin, United States - AAG_RA_Trp | ecosystem: Engineered > Bioreactor > Anaerobic >... | reverse complement strand
TTTGTTTTCATTGTCCCGCAGATGCCGGTAGCGGTAATACAGCTCGCGGTCCGGGAAGGGCAGTGAATCGAGATCCTCGATGAGATTCCCGACGTCGTTCCGGATGATCGTTCCGTTTGATCTTACCCAGAGATTCGGAATTGTGTCGGGTGGGGTTTTGCGGTCGAGCGCGTCGAGTAGGCGGCAAAACGCAAGTTCACCCTCACCACGGCAGGCGAAATCCACCGCTTCGTCTTCGATCACCTCCGGAAAGTAAGTCGCGTGGGGGCCGCCGAAGATGATCGGACAATCGAGTTGTCGGCGGATGGCACGAGCGCGCTGAAGCGCCCACGGGTGCGTTCCGGTCGTAATGGAAAACGCGATCAAGTCCGGTGCAAAGGCGCGAATACTGGAGATGTCCGTCGATCGGTCTTCGATCAGAAGCCCAACCTCATGACCCTGTCGACGGGCGATGGAGGACAGGTACATCGGGCCGAGATTTTCAGTCCAGATCCGTTGCAGAAAGAGAACGCGCGCCATGGCGCTGAGTCTATGTGTCTTTCAGGCGACGGTCAAGTTACAGATCCGAATCATCAACGTCAGAAAACGGACGGCCATGGGTGATAATGATGTCGTTCAGATGGGATTCCCACTCGAGATGGTTGGTTTTGTGACAATCATTCATCGCATTGTAGATGTTGGCGCTATACCATCCGAGTTCGAAAAAGCCTAGTAACCAGGCCGTTTCGGTGTGATTCGAGTCGATCGCTGAGGTGATGCCGGCGATGAAAATACCGTTGATTACAAATGAAGTCAGGCCATCCCTTAGTCGGCCGGCGTAGACCTGCCCCAACCCTGGAAAAACCGCTGACAACGCGCCTGCAAGCCAGGGTTTTTTGCGTCCGATCATGTTGAATTCCGAAATCTTCCGTCGCAATGCTTCAGGAGTCGATTGAGTTTCCCAGCCATCAGAATGTTGGTCGAGGAATGCCAGCGCTCCAGTGATATCCCGTGATTGCGTCCGAGCGATCACCGTTGAATATATGGCGGATTCGCGGATGTCGACGTTGATCGGAGACTCCACCAGTTCGGCAATCACGTCGGCCGCAGGCCCGTATTGCCCCTCACAATAATAAGCTTCGGCAAGCCGAAACCGGATCAATCCAGGATATCGCTCCTCTAATTCTGATTTCCGGGATGCGAGCGAGGTCAGGATCGTGATGGCATCCGAGCATTGATCCCCTTCGAGATAGCACGCACCGATTCGATACAGACAGATATCTCGGAGGAGCAGGTCATCGGATTCGAAGATGCACCGGTGATACTCGGTGATGGCACGGTAGTATTCGGCTTGTTCCCTCAGGTATTCTGCGAAAAGATAGGATGCAGGGCGTGGAGAGGCGGCAGTTGTCAGACAGGTAAAAATCAACGCGAGTGCGATCAGAGGGTAGCGTTTCATCGGGTGGCAGGATCCTCGAATAGCCAATTGGTGTTGGCGGAGAGAGGATCGAATATGCGAAGACCTCGATCGGTTCGGATGGTTCGGCCATATTCGATTTCGCCGGATTCGTGCATCAGACGTTCGAGAGCGAGAATCGTTCCGGGGACGATTCCGAATCGGGTAATTGCATCTCGGGCATATTCCGAACAGGATGGAATACACGGACAGCCGGTGCTGAGCGCGGGATGGAGTACGGTTGAGTAGAAATCGAGCATCAGGCTTGCGGTGTCGTGAAGGTAATCGATGCCCCTCGCGGGTGGTGACGGCGTGGGTGCAGATGCGCGCCATGGGCCGCGCATAACCTGATCTGTCAATTCCGAACCCTCTACCCGATTCAAAAAAATGCCAGATGCACAGATTGAAAGCATAATCATGCAGATATTCAGTCGGAACGACATCACACGTCTCAATCAGTCAGAAGGCCGGTCGGTTCGACCGGACTCGGCAGCGGCAGTTCTTCAATCCGGGGAGGCCGGCCGATCTGGAATTCCGCGACTTTCATGTTCCCGATATCCTGCCAGCCGTGGTCGAGGATTTCAGTTGTAACCGCGAAGGCATCCGATTCGCCGTAGGTCTGGTAGTTGAGTAAAAACCGGTTATCGGCATACGAACATCGCACGGCCCAGAGGGTTTCTCCGTCGGTCAAGATGATATTGAGCGCGTTCCACTCGGATCCGAACGTCTTCAGGAGAATTCCACCCCAGAGCTTGCAAGCTTCGAAGGGGGGCAGGTCATGTTCATCCATCAGCTTCAGAAGATAGACAAACAGTAACTCGCTGTCGATCGGATAATCCGGGCAGTTTTCCGGGATATAATGTCCGCCGAGAAGCTCCTGTTCGAGAATCTGGAAGTCCGCTCCCCATACGCCTCCATTGTGAATGAACAGCCAGTGCTTGCCGTCGTGAAATCTCTGAAACGGATGCGGGTCAGCCACCTGAGCGCAACCTGATGATGCGTTCCGGAGGTGACCGATGAGAACTGTCGGTCGGATCCTAAGCATATAAGCGGAGACCTGATCGTACAGATCAGTGTCCTCCTGAACATCGCGCTCGCTCCTGAATACCTGAGGGAATCCCGGGATACTCAATCGTCCTCCATCGAAATACTCGCTGTAAGCGGACAGAGACCAGCCGTTATTCTGGTGATAACGAGGCGACCTGAATCGATACAAAACATCCTCGAAAAACGAAACGGGTTGAGGTCGCCGGGAGACGATTCCGAGCAATCGGCAGTTCTCGCGCTCCTCACGCGGATCCGGTTGATTGTGTTCGATCGTGAATTGCGAGGATGTTTTCGGAGCGATCGACCGTTTCGGAAGATCCGCTGGCAATCCGATCAGCAGTAACATGCCGAGTGCGAAGGTTCGAAGGGCGATCCGGATAATGGTCATTCTTGCAGCACTCCTGCCGAGAGGAACATACGGATGGCCTGATCGGGTTTAAGATCGCTCCTTTCGAGCTGATCCGGTTTGAAATACAGGAGAAATCCTGTGGTGATGTTCGGAACCGTTGGAACAAACACACTCATGAACTCCTCGCCGCTCGGCATCTTCATGCTCCCGGTCACGAAACCGAGTGTTTTGCCTTCGTGTCCGGGTAAGTTCACGAAAACGACCTGCTGATAGTTCTGGGTGTGGGTGCCGGTGATCATGCGAACGATATCGCGGAGTGTCTTGTAGATCGTCCGAATGAGGGGCAGGCGATCGAGTGTTGATTCGATGAGCTGCCCGATACGGCGACCGATCACGCGCTGTGCGATTGCTCCCGAGACAATGATCAGAATGATGGTGACGATGAACGACGAGATCACAATGATGATCTCGAGAATCGGTATTGGGATATCGATCTCCATGAATTTGAACAAGTAGCGAAAGGCGGGTGCCAGGGGTTTGGAGAAAATTCGGACCAGGAAACGAACCAGGATGAACGTGAAGTATAGCGGGAAGAGGACAGCGATGCCTCGAGCGAGATTGGCTTTGATGTTAAAAGAACCTTGGGCTGTGCTGTTCATAATGCTCCTTCGCCTTCCGCAGGCTCATGCTATATATTAATGAGATGGACCGGGAATTTCATCCCCATCATGTACGTTTTATCTTCTGATCGAGTTGGAGGATGTGTCGACAATGGAAAAGAAAATTAAAAGCGCATACGAGCTGGCTCTCGAAAAGATGAACACATCATCGGGCGATATCGGTGCCGATCGTGAATTGACTCCTCACCAGAAAGAGCAGATCGCCGAAATCCGCCGGATTTACAAAGCCAGACGCGCGGAAGTCGAGATCATGAATCGATCTGCCATGATGGATCTGCAAAACTCGAATCTATCCGCAACGGATCCGGCGGAATGGGTCAAGGTGCGGGAAGCGCGTGAAGTCGAGTTCAGGACAACATTGAAACAAATCGAGGGAGACGAAGAGCGCGAAGTGGAGCGGGTCCGCAACGTCAACGTTTGAAGCGGGATCCCGGAGCTTCCAACGGGATGCCTTTCAGGCAGAGCGGACAGTCCGGTCCCTCCCAGGAATCGATCTCGATCCTGAGCAAGCACTGCGGTGAAAACGGGAGTTGCACCGATTGACCGGTCCTGTCGACGATGCCTCCGATTGCCACCGGGACGCCGCCGGCTCCCGTGACCATGTCGATCACCTCACGTGTGGATTTGCCGGTTGTGATCACATCCTCGACGATGATGGCGGATTCTCCTGAGTCGATCTGAAATCCTCGCCGAAGTCGCATGACACCGTCCTCGCGCTCGCCGAAAATCGCTCGGGCTCCGAGACAGGCGGCGAGTTCATGCGCAACGAGAATCCCGCCTAGGGCAGGAGCGACGACAACCGAACATTGGACGGATTGGAATCGGGACGCGAGCAATTCTCCGATGCGCCTGGCATATCGGGGAAACTGCAGGATACGGGCGCACTGCATGTATCGATCCGAGTGGCGTCCGCTGCTGAGTTTAAAATGGCCTTCGAGAAGTGCGCCGGTTTGAATGAACATGTCCAGAATTTCAGGTGAAGTATTCATCGTGATGTGCTCCTGCAGTAGTTTTAAATCGGTATCTGCACGGAACCCGTCAGATCACGGATGTGCAGGATTCCGTGCGTGGAACAGAATTCGATCATCTCGTCGAGGATCACCGTTGCGGCATCCGGGCGGACAAAATTTTCCGTGCCGATCGACACGGCAGCAGCCCCCGCCATCATGAACTCGACCGCATCTCGTCCCGAAGCGATGCCGCCCATACCGATCACGGGCAAACGGGTCGCGCGATGTATATCGAACACGCATCGTACTGCGACTGGACGGATGCAGGGGCCCGAAAGCCCGCCGGTAAGATTGGAGAGAAGAGGTTTTCCGGATTCCACATCGATCGCCATCCCGAGCAAAGTATTGATGGCGGAGAGGATATCGGCACCCCCATCCATCGCCGCACGTGCAATCGCGCTGATGTTGGTTACATTCGGACTGAGTTTGACGATGAGTGGTTTAGTGGAGGCTGTTCGGACGGCCTTCGTGACGGCTTCGGTCAGCGACGGATCCGTACCGAAGGATATCCCACCTTGTTTGACGTTGGGACAGGATACATTGACTTCCAGAGCGGCGACCCCGGGCTGATCTTCCAGTATATTGGCGAGACGAACGTAGTCTTCGATCGAACGACCGTTGATATTGGCGATGACCGCAGTGCGATACTGGCTCAGAAAAGGAAGTTTTTCCCGTATGAAAACATCGATTCCGACATTCTGCAGACCGATGCAATTGAGCATGCCGGAGGGGGTCTCGACCAATCGAGGCTGGGGGTGGCCGGGGCGGACTTCGACCGTCAATCCTTTGACGACGATTGCGCCGATCCGGTTCAGGTCCACAAACGGGGCGAACTCGATGCCGTATCCAAACGTTCCGGATGCAACGGTGATAGGATTGCTGAGCTTCAGGGGGCCCAGACTGACGTTCAGATCGATGTCGGTTGCAGCATGCATCGTCAGATCTCCATAGATCATTACGCTATCACATGCGATTTTTGTAAACAAACCGATGGATTTGTGGGCTCCGTCACTCATCCCAGTTGTTTCTGTCAGGTTTGGTGTCGGAGTATCTCGCAGTACCCGTACTTTTAACTCGCGGGAATGGAATTCATTTTTTCCAGAGCCGGTTTTATGTTATAATAATTCAGGTCAATTTGATGTCGATTATCGCCAATCTTATTCGTAGTTTTCAGGAGGGATCATGAACAAGCAGCCTTCAAATGTCAGTGTGATAGCAGAGGGATTGATCATTACAGGAAATATCTCGGGTGAAGGAGATATGCAACTGGCGGGATGTGTCGAGGGTGAAATTTCATTGAAGAACGGCCGTTTGTTTGTTGAGCAGAAGGGATTTGTCGAGGGCAATGTCAGGGTTCGTGAAATTTCGATTTCAGGTGAGGTGCGCGGTACAATCGAAGCGGGTACCCGCGTGACGATATCATCGACGGGCAAGATCAAAGGCGATGTCAAAACGTGCAAGATCGATATCGCTGAAGGTGCATTTCTATGCGGTGAATTTAACGTCGAGGATCGAATCGTTAAAAATGGTGAGTGATCAGATCGAATGACGAGGAGTTCTCAAGATGAAAACCCAGAGTGGTGATCGAACGGCGCAGGCACTAGCAGTCGCATTTGCACTGTCGTTTGGCTTGCTCGGGCTCGCAGTCGTCAAACCCGAGTCGCTGCCGGTCGGGATGCAGATGATCCGAGATGTGCTCGTGCATCCATTCTTCATCATCCCTCTGGCTGTCATCTTCACCGGATCCGGTGTCGCGCTGTTATCATTGAGGATTGCCAAACATAACAGCGATCGCCGTCTCCGAGCGAAATTCGCGGATGCGAATGATCGTCTCATCCGACCACTCCGTCTGCATGAAATCACGGATACGTCACTGCAGCAATTTGCTTCGCTCTCCGATATCACCGCGCGCATTCATTTTCTTGCGCGAATGGGCGATGAAGGTGCTGTGCAACTCGTTGATTGTATCATCGCTGCGACCATGTCCACGCGGGCGAGCGATATTCACATTGAGCCGGGAATGGAATCCGTCCAGGTGAAGTATCGGATAGACGGCGTGCTGACCGATATCGGCGACTATCCGAAGTCGGTGCACAATCGAGTGATCACGCGGCTTCGCGTCATGTCGAACCTGACTATATATAAAAAAGGGCAGCCGCAGGACGGCCGGATCGATGTGCGTCTGGGAAATCGAACCCTCGACGCCCGTTTATCAATCATGCCTACGCTCAACGGTGAAAAAGCAGTCATTCGTGTTTTCGAAAGCGGGGATCACGATTTCGAACTCACCAAACTCGGAATGACTCCGGGCATCTTCGAGCAGTATGCGGATTTGCTTATGCGCCCCCATGGCACAATCCTGCTCACCGGACCGACCGGTAGCGGGAAAACGACGACGTTGTATGCATCGGTTCGGGAAATCATCAAAAAGAGGGGTGAACGCACCAACATCATTACGATCGAGGACCCGATCGAAAATGAAATACAGGGGGTCAACCAGGTTCAGGTAAATCCCGTGCGAGAACTCACCTTCGCTCAGGGCTTACGCTCGATTCTCCGACAGGACCCCGATGTCATCATGGTCGGAGAGGTCCGGGACCGTGAGACGGCAGACATCTGCGTGCGCGCCGGGATGACCGGTCATCTCGTCATTTCCTCCATTCATGCCGAATCGTCGGTAAGTGTTTTCAACCGTCTGATCGAGATGGGCCTCGAATCGTTTCTCTTGTCATCCGCAATCACATGTATCGTGGCCCAGCGACTCGTACGCCGCAATTGTCCGCATTGCATCAAACCTTACATACCGCCTCTCCAGGCATTAAAAACACTCAAGATCCCAGCAGGCGAATCAATCATCTACCAGAAGGGCGTTGGGTGTCCTAAATGCAACGACCGCGGATTTCTCGGGCGGATCGGTATCTTTGAAGTGCTGATTGTGGATGAGGATCTTCGAAGCTTGCTGAAGCAGAAAGCGCCGACACAGGACTTGCAGGATACGGCCAAACGCGCAGGAATGCGGACACTCCTGGATGATGGAATGGACAAAGTCCGCAGCGGGGTGATCGATGTCGAGGAACTGGCGCGGGTTTTAGGGTGATGTTTGTCAACACCCCGGATGGCGATCCAGGGAGGTGTGAGGGTGTTCGAGAGTGAATATTCAGATTGAAAAAGGGACACTGGCAGGACGGATTCTGCCGTTTCTTCTTCGTGATCTGTATCTGGCGAAGCAGACCGGAATGCTGTCAATCAGTCATCAGAGTGTCCGCAAGTTTCTGTTTTTTGAAGAGGGCGCTATCACGTTTGTCCAATCATCCATTCCAGACGAACAACTTGGAAACTTGATGCTCAGGGGTGGAGTCTATTCGGATGAAAAGTATGAACAGATTTCCACGCTGGTGCGTGAAGGTGGCTGGAAAAACCCGAAGATTCTCGATCTGAATCTGATCAAACAGAACACCATCGACTGGTGGATGCGTACGCTCATCAGGGAAGTCCTTTTATCCATGTTCGAATGGGAGTCGGGTGATTATCACTTCATGTTCGACAAACGACCGCCCCAGACCTGTCCCACAACGTCCATGGACACTTTGAAATTGATCCTCGCCTGCGTCCGACGCATCAAATCGATCGATTCGATGCAGATGTGGCTTGGTAGCGTGGATCAGGTTCCAATGATCGACTCTGATATGATGACACGCGGTTTTTCCGATCTGAACCTAACGCCTCAGGAAGGATATTTCCTGTCCCGCATCGATGGGTCGCTCTCTTTCCGCCAGATTATTACATTGGCGGGTCCCCAGAAGGTCGACATGCTGCGTTTTCTGGTCAGTGCATCCTTGACGGGGCTGATTCGGAACTCGGGCATGCGGGTGGTCTTCAAGCCCACTGAGCCGATCAAGCCATCCATCGCACCTCCACCCCAATCTCCCCAGCCTCCCCAGCCTCCCCAGCCGCCTCCGCCGGTGCAGACGACTCCCGAACAGAAGAGTACCGATGAGAACACAGAGGATGTGACGTTGACTGAAGAGGAACTCCGGGAGATCGCAAAATTGGGATCCCGCAGTCTCCTTACGGCACCATCAAGGTTCGCTGAATCCGAGCAGAAGGGAACAGGAGCTGTCGATGGCTCGATGAAATTGGAATATTTGCGTGATGGTGAATTCATCGAGTCGGGTTCGCAGGGCGATGCGGCGGTCGACATCGAAAAACTTAAACTAGAAGCGGAAGATGCTGTCGATGCTCTGGGTGACAAGATCACGTTCATGATCGATGGACAGACTGTTGACGGTGAGAGCAATTTATTCGGGCAGAGTTCTCTAAAGGATCTCTTTTCCAGTGGGGATGTCGACGAGCAGTGGGGCCGATGGATGATTTCCGCGGATGAATCCGATGAGGAACTTCTGAAAGAATGGGCGGAATCCTGGAAAACGTGGGAGGAGCAGTCGAAGGAACTGGAAGAGATCCAGAAAAAATTGCAGGAAACGCAGAACGCATTGAAGGGTGAATCCAACCGAGAACGCGCCGCGTCTCTAGCAAAACGCATCGAAGAGCTCGAACGTCTCTCTGAGCAGATCATCTCCACCAAGAAAAAGGAAATCCTGGTTGCACAGCGACGTGCGCAGGTCCAGTCTCATTATGAGGTCATGCATCTTTCACCCAATGCGTCCATGGAGGAAATCCGCGAGGCATACTTCAAATGGCTGACCGAGTATCAACCGGACCCTCGATTCGTCTCTCAATTCGAGTCCCTGAAGGATGCCATGAACATCCTCTGTGATCGACTCCATGAAGCTTATGAAATCTTGATCGATCCCGAGACAAGACGTAGATATGATGAAAACCTGACACGGCAGAAAGAGTCTACGCGGGTTGTGGCTGATAAGAAAAAAAGGCTGGCTGCCGAGCACCTTCAGTCGAGTCAAAATGCAATCAAACGCGGCGATACCATGCTCGCCATGCGCTTCCTCCGAGCATCGATCTCGTTGGATCCAAGAAACTCCCAATACTATCAGGCTATGGCGGATATTATCGCGAAAAATCCTCGCTGGTGGCAGGAAGCGATGCGGTTCTATCACAAGGCTTATCATCTCAATCCGGATAACGTCGATGTGCTTATCGAAGTCGCGCTTCTAGCCAATCGGTCCAACCATCCCGAATTCGCGGAAAAAGCCCTTCACCAGGTGCTCCGCGCTCGGCCGGGATACCCCCGGGCCATCAAACTGATGAATGAAATTAAAGGACAGCAACCGGGTTTGTGACCGCATGACCCTTTTCGCATGAATCAGCCATGAAACATCTCGATTACGCGCAGTTCAAACGATCATTCTTCCACCTGGTTACCCTCGATGACACCTCCGCAAAATTAGCGCTCTCGTTTGCTGTCGGGCTATTCATCTCCTTGTCGCCTCTCTTCGGCGCACATACCATCATCGGTTTTGCATGTGTTATCCTGTTTAGAATGAATCTCCCGGCAATGATGCTTGGGATATGGGTCAATGGACCGATTTCTGCGCCATTTGTTTATGCCGGCTTGTACTACTTCGGACGATTGTTCTTTGCAGGTAAAGTCATCGACATGGCGCTCCCATGGAATCAAATCCTTGCAACGCATTTTGAGGATGTGGTGATCCAGGTCACGATTGGTTGGCTGATCCTCGGCGCCTGTATCTGCCTGCTCAGCTATGGCCTGCTGAAAAAGACGATCGACGCATTCCGTTTAAAACGACACACCAGAACGGAATCGGGATCTCAAGTCAACTCCTGATGCCGCGACTACCGAACGGCCGATACACACAATTTGACACGACAGCCGATATGGGTATCGACGTCGTGTCGGATACCATCGAGCATCTGTTCGAGACCACGGCTTACGCGATGTTCGATCTGATGATCGACTCATCCGCTTTGAATCCCGACACCCATCTCGAAGTCAATCTCGAATCCCGCTCTCTCGAAGATCTGCTGATCGATTGGCTCAATGAGTTGATTTTTCTATCCGAGACGCGATGTGTCGCTTGTGTTCGGTTTCAGGTCGATCTGAATGGATTCAGACTCAGGGCACTCGTTGAGGCAGTTTCTGTTATCCCGGGCTCGATGAATCGGATCGGGATGATCAAAGCGGCGACATATCATGGGTTGGAAATCGCCATTTCGGATAACATGCTCTTTCTTCATGTTCTCTTTGATGTCTGATACAATCAAATCGATGATGAAACTCAAAAGACTGGATGAATTCCGCTGGGAAATCCCACAAGGATCGATACCTGGGATGAGGGTTCCGGGATGGGTTTTTGCGGATGAAGAAATGATGAGAAGCATCCGTCAAGATGAGTCACTCCGTCAGGTCGCGCAAACCGCGACATTACCAGGTGCTACCCGCGCATCTATCGCCATGCCCGACATTCACTTCGGATATGGGTTCCCGATCGGTGGTGTTCTTGCTTCAAGAGTCGATTCCGGAGTGGTTTCACCCGGAGGAGTCGGATTCGATATCAATTGCGGTGTGCGGCTTCTGAAAACTACCTCTCATGTCGATGATCTTGCGGATCACATTTCCGATCTGGTCAAGCTGATGTTCAGCCACATTCCTACGGGTGTCGGGTCGGCTGGTTCGCTGCGTCTGAATCGGAAACAGCTCCATCAAGTAGTCGTGAATGGAAGCCGTTGGGCGATTGACGCCGGATTCGGATTCCACGAGGATCTCGATCGAACGGAAGATGGTGGATGTCTACCGGGTTGTCAGATCGACTCCATCAGTGATCATGCCTTCGAGCGAGGTGTCGAGCAACTCGGGACATTAGGGTCTGGAAATCACTTCATTGAGGTCCAGTTTGTCGAGGAGATCTTCGAACCGGTTCTGGCCGCCGCATTCGGTCTGGAAAAAAACCTGATCACATTTCTGATTCATACGGGATCGAGGGGATTGGGGCATCAGATCTGTACGGATTACCTGAGAGTGATGGGAGACTGTCTTCGGAAGTACGCGATTTCTTTACCCGATCGGCAACTCGCATGTGCACCAGTTGAATCGAAGGAAGGGCAGTCATACTTGAGCGCAATGCGGGGTGCGGCGAATTTCGCCTGGGCAAATCGACAATGCATCACGCATCGGATTCGTGAAGTATGGATGAAGCTTCCGGGGCACAAAGGTTGTCCGGAAGACATTCAGACCGTTTATGATCTCGCACACAATATCATTAAAATCGAGGATCATGATCTGAACGGGCATATGGTTTCCTTCGCTGTCCATCGCAAGGGGGCGACCCGAGCGTTCTGTGCCGGATCGAAATACATTCCTGAAAGCTATCGCCTCTACGGCCAACCGGTCATCGTTCCGGGTGACATGGCCCGGGCATCATACGTGTTGTGCGGAACGAAAGCGGCGGAGAGAGAGGTTTTTGCGTCATCATGTCATGGTGCCGGCCGCATGCTCTCTCGAAAAGCCGCAATGAAAGCCGCTCGCGGTCGATCGATAGCGGGAGAACTGCTTGCCAGAGGAATACGCATCGCTGCAAAAGGAAAAGAAACGTTGGCGGAGGAAATGCCGGAGGCCTATAAGCCCATCGAGCAGGTTGTCGGTATCATGATTCGATCGGGTTTGGCCATTCCGGTGGCTCGTTTGCGGCCATTGGGTGTGATCAAAGGATGAGGCGGATCAGGAGATTTTACTGCCAGGTGGAAGATCGCTTTCGATCGTCAGGTATTTGACACTGCTATAATCGGGTGTGGATGCCGCGAGCAGCATGCCGTCGCTGAGCATGCCTCGCATCTTACGCGGTTCCAGGTTGGCCAGGACAATTATCTTTTTCCCGACGAGATCTTCCGGCTGATAATACTGACGGATACCGGCAAGGATGGTTCGCGGGGTTTCTTCGCCGATGTCGACTTCCATCTTGATCAGCCGATCCGCGCCTTCGACCGGAGATGCCTGCTGTACCAGACCGACGCGAAGCTCGAGTTTTTGAAAATCCGATATGTTGATTCTATCCATCTCCGTGACTCCTCCCATCATCCAGCATTTCGCCGATTCAGTCTTTCCGACGGTCTTTCTTGTATCGCATTCCTTGAAAAATTGCCATGAACATTTTGTGTTGAAACCTTTCCATTGTGCGCCTTTGGTTGACATTCCGTCCGACTTTTGATTACGTGCAACCTGATTTAAGGGGAGGAGTTCAATATGAAACCCGGTCAAATTGGAATCCGAAGGGAAGACAAGAATAAATGGGAAAAACGAGTCCCGATCATACCGGATGATGTTCGGACACTCGTTCGGGATCATCACCTGGAGGTGGTCGTTCAACCGGCACAGGACCACCGGATCTTTCCGGATGACGCATACCGGTCAGCCGGCGCACGGATCAGTGAAAGTCTCGACGGCTGCAATGCCGTTTTCGGCGTCAAGGAAATCCCCACCAACCTGTTCGCTCCCGGTGTCGCCTACATCTTTTTTTCGCATGTCATCAAAGGTCAATCCTACAATATGCCCATGCTAAGGAAAATGATGCAGTCCGGCTGCTCACTCATCGACTACGAGAAAATCGAAGATGACCATCATCGACGTCTGATATTTTTTGGACGGCATGCTGGATTGTCTGGGATGGTTGAAACTCTCCATGCACTCGGACAGCGCCTGTTGAACGAAGGCGTCCCGAACCCGTTCTCTGGAATCCTCCAACCATATCAATATCATTCGCTTGATGAGATCAAGCAGGTGATACGCGAGGTCGGCGACCGAATTCGAACCGATGGACTCCCGTCGGAGCTCACACCATTCATCTGCGGGTTCACCGGATATGGTAATGTGTCCAAAGGCGCTCAGGAGATCTTTGATCTGCTG
>Ga0302253_1001564_pt1 | contig 13359 bp, 10 predicted proteins | sample AAG_RA_Trp_MG_FD_193537 | JGI IMG/M metagenome (GOLD analysis project Ga0302253, IMG submission 193537) | Enriched activated sludge microbial communities from anaerobic digester in WTTP, New Holstein, Wisconsin, United States - AAG_RA_Trp | ecosystem: Engineered > Bioreactor > Anaerobic >... | reverse complement strand
GTTTTGTTTCATAGTTGCTTGTTTTTTCAGGACCAGATAATTGGACCCACCATTTAAAATTTGGATCTGGTTTAACCTCGACCTGGTAAATTTTAGGTTGTGACGTCCTCCCGTTATCATCAACGACTGTTAGTGAGATATCATGAAATCCTGGTGTTGAGATTTTTGTATAAAATTGTGGGGAATAGGAATGTAAAAACCGACCATTATCAATACGCCAAATGAAATCTATGAGTTTACTTCCCTCAGCAGTTTTAGATTTAGATCCATCCAGAATAATATCGTTATATGTTTTAAGTGATTCGGGACTGATTGTAAAATCAGCAACCGGTATTTCACTTCCAACCTCATCCCCAGTCGTGAAATAACTTTTCGCTGCCGGTTTATCCCACCCATATGTTGGATATTGTGCTCGGACATTCCAACGGTACAATGTTCCTGCCTTCAATTTTTGTGATTCTGGTATATCATCTGGGTATTCGAAGGATGTTGTTGTTATTTTCCCATCACCATAATCGCTACTCCGGAAAATAATGTTTGATTCTCCGTAGGGTTGTTCGCTGATGTACAACTCATAGTAATCAGGTTGCTCCCCAATATTCGCCCAATCTAAGTTTTCCCAGGAAAAGGTAACATCATCCGGATTGACACTTGCTCCTCCTGAGGGACTGACCGGGATGGGTGATGCCAAAGGAGGATATGCCCACCCAATATAGGTAAAAACACTCGAACCTGGGAAGAGATAATTATCCTCTCTGACCCCTCCTCTTTGCACATTCAGGATATTACCTAAATCATCTATCGCAATCCCGACATGCCCATAATTTGAATATCCGGCCGCATTTACATCATAAAAAACCCAGGCACCTTTTAGAGGGATTCCCTGATGGATTTTCCCAGCTTCGTTGAGGTAGTTAAATGCCGTCTTTGCACATTGATCTGGAGCCGATTGATAGTATTGATCAAATTTCAAACTCATTGGTGCCTCGGCCCCACCCATGTATGCATCTTTGACAAATCCAAGACAATAGGTCATTGAGGCGTCTTCATAACTTCTCGAACCTTCCTTAGTTTTAGCCCATTTAACAGCCCGATTTATGATGGCCTCTTGTCCGCTTGCCTCTGTATTTGACAGGACTCTGAACTTAAATTCATTAGAATAACTTCCATCGAGATTTACTATACTAATGGGATAATTTCCTTCAACGGCGGCATCCGCTTTCGAAATTACTGCTGTTAATTTGGTCGAAGAAACAAATTCTGTAGAACGTTCCTGCCCGTCCCAAAGGACCTTTGCACCGTCAACGAATTTGGTGCCAGTCACAGTGAGGGTGAAACCATTGCTGCCAGCCGTGATAGAGGGGGGATTGAGAGAGGTGATGACAGGTTCACCGCTTGATTGGGAAAACCTTGCTATGAATGCATCCCAGCCCCCCCCAGAGCTATTCTTGTATGCGCTACCAGTAACAGGGAAATCAGGAGATTCAGTGAATCCGGAGATCCATACCCCTCCGGCGCCATCTGCTCCAATGGTATATCCAGTTTCATCGTCAGATCCTCCCAAGTATGTGGAATATAACAGTACTCCTTGTGAAGAGAAATGGGAAATAAAGGCATCGTGGCTTCCCACAATATTGATCTGAAACGCACCGTCGGTAACTGGGAAATTGAGAGACGGAGTACGGCCGATTACCCAGACCCCGCCACTACTATCAACAGTAATGCCACTCAAAAGGTCATCCAGGCCAGGTCCAGTATGAATTGTAATCCCCCCAAAATATGTGGAATATAGCAGTATTCCTGTCGAAGAGAAATGGGAGATAAAAGCATCATCGCTGCCTCCTAAGCCTGCCTGGTATGCACTATTAGTAACCGGGAAATCGGGAGATTTAGTACCTCCGGCGATCCAGACCCCCCCAGCACCATCAGCTACAATGGCTCTTCCATAGTCTTGATCGAATCCCCCTACATATGTTGAAAATAGAAGCACTCCTGTTGAAGAGATGTGGGAGATAAAAACATCATTGTTGCCTCCTAAGCCTGCCTGGTATGCACTATTAGTAACGGGGAAATCAGGAGACCGAGTAGTTCCGGCGACCCAAACCCCGCCGACACCATCATCTGCAATGGCACTTCCGTCATCTAATCCAGTTCCTCCCAAATATGTGGAATATAACAGAATCCCAGCTGAAGAGAAATGAGAGATAAAAGCATCATTGTTCCCTCCTATACCTGCCTGGTATGCACCGTTAGTAACCGGGAAATCAGGAGACTGAGCGGTTCCGGTGACCCAGACGCCGCCGGCACCATCGGCTACAATGGCGAATCCGTTTTCAGATCCAGTCCCCCCCAAATATGTGGAATATAACAATATCCCCGTTGAAGAGAAATGAGAGATAAAAACGTCACTGTTCCCTCCTATGCCTTCCTTGTATGCACCGTTAGTAACCGGGAAATCAGGAGACTGAGTAGTTCCAGCGACCCAGACGCCGCCGGATCCATCATCTGCAATGGCACTTCCGCCATCAGATCCATTCCCCCCCAAATATGTGGAATATAACAATATCCCCGTTGAAGAGAAATGAGAGATAAAAACGTCACTGTTCCCTCCTATGCCTTCCTTGTATGCACCGTTAGTAACCGGGAAATCAGGAGACTGAGTAGTTCCAGCGACCCAGACTCCGCCGGATCCATCAGAGGCAAGGTCATATCCATAATCTTGTTGGCTCCCCCCAAAATAACTTGAGTAAACAAGCTCCGGGAACTTTGGGGCATCCAGTGCACCACTTGCGGGTGTACTTGTGATAATAATCATCAAAACGCAGATCGGGATAAATAATAAATTATCATTATTCGTAAACATAATAAATTCCTCTAAATCCTCCGAATTTACACCTGTTATTTGGAGTTAAACAACTCTGAATTAAGTGATTATTTTAAAAAGATTTTTCTTTTTTCGGCCCTGTGATAAAATTGTAATAATTCCTAAATAGCATTAATCTTTTCTTACAATTTTGTATACCGTCATAATTCACTTTCCCCGTCAAGCGATTGCGGCAAGAAGAGCAAAAAGGTTCACTAGTTAGGTCGAACCGACTTTCCGCAGAACTCACCTCACACGTAATATTTTTCGCAAGATTTTCCCAGTAGACCGATTATTTTCACAGCGTTCTCGTTTAAATTGGCTATCTGCCTATATTCTTCATCGCCGATCTGAACCTTCATATCAACAACCCCTACAAAGTCCATAAAAATCCATTTCATCGTTGGATTCTGAACAGGTTTCTTGACCTGATTCAGTACGAACTCATTTCGTTCCTTCAATTTCTTTCGGATCTTCCATTCCAAGAGTGAATAAATCAAGAGAGTCAGTACCATGACCATTGAGAGAGCCTCAACCCGCCCAGGTTTCTTCAAGTATACCTCGGAGATCCGGAAACTTCTATCCTTCAGGAATCGGAATCCACGTTCTACGGCACCTTGGTTCTTGTAGTAGGTGAGCATAGTTTCTGCATCGAGAGAGAGATCATTCGATGCCAAAATGAACCTGCCCAGCTGTTCTCTCTCTACCCGGATAACCTCCTCATTTCGGACAATATCTGCCCGGATCTGGTAGACGGTCATTAGTGGCTCATCGTTCTTCGGGCGGCCTCGTTTTCCGTTCATCCGACGTGATCTGGAGGTAACCATGTACTGCGAGATCTGGTAAAACGGGTGCTTCTCCACCCAGTGGTCGGTCGCTTTTTGTGCGTCAGGTTCACAGGCGAATTCAACCGAACAGAGTTTTTTAAGAGATTTTCTTGTCTTTTTATCTATCTTGTCCAGGGTCTTCCCAAACGTCTTCTCTTTTCGGGATTGGTTCTCCTTTGACCATACCAGTACCCATTTTTGGGGAATTGCCCCAAAATGCGATGTCGTCTCGAAGAACGAGTACTTCTGGTCAATCCCTGGGGTCAATACCACATCGCGGGTGAGGAGGTCGACCGCTTCGTTATTCGTTGCCGGGACACGAGTAATCCAGTGAATGTCTTTGCTGAGTCTGGCAATTTTATCAGAGGTATAGAGCGCGGCGTCAGCGATTACGTAGACGTCATCAGGGATCTGGACTGCTGATCTCAGAGCCTGGATCGATGCAATGAGCGTCTTTTTGTCATCAGCATTTCCGGAATGAGCTTTGACAAAGAGTGGGATCCCGTGTTGATTGGTGATGGTACTCAGGATAAACTGTTTGAGATCGGGGCGATGATCCTTTGTATGGCCATAGGTGATCTCGATGGCGGGACTTCCATCGATGTTTTCGTAGTAACCATGAACACTTACACTCGTCGTATCAACATGGAGTAACTGGGTCCCAAAAGACATTCGGTCCATGACCTGGAGGATGATTTTAAGGAAGAGTTCTGTGGATCCATAACTATAGATCTGGTCCAGTGTCCGGCCCAGGACGTCGTCATTGATGTCTTCGGGTTTGATTCCTTCGCCAAGAAGCCGCTCGGTGGAGAGGTTATTGAAAAACCTGGGGAAAATATAGAGGCGTCGTTCATTGAAGCCCAGGGTGTTGATTACCATTGCTTTGAGGGCCGTTGAGTTTGGTAGTTTATGCGGGCCTACTTTCGGGAGTGCTTCATCGATGAGTTGGCCGATTCCGAGTTCGTCATACATCCCGGCGACGAGTCCATGATGCGCCAGTATGGTTGAGGACATATTCATGGCAGGTGACATAGTTCCTGCCTGAGAAGTTATGCAGAAGTTAGCTAAATATGTTTAGCTTTGTTCTCACTTCTGCGGAATGTCGGGTCGAATATCTGCGCGGCCGCTAATCAGAGCGCATTAAACCCAGCGTTCTACATCCCATCCCTCGCATTGTTTTAATCAATATTATTATCAGAAGGGTATCATTGCATCATGATGAACCGGTTACCAAATCCCCTGCTTCTGATCCTGGCAGCAGTCATCATGCTCTGCTCCTGTGGTTGTATCAGTCCGGAGATGCCATTATCCCCGGAAGATCAGGCACATGTCATTGCATTCGCCAATCCGATCACCGACAACCTGTTGGATGGATTTAACCAGAACAATTATACCCAGTATTCACGGGATTTCAGCAGTGAGATGAAAAAGGGTCTGGATGAGAAGGTGTTCGAACAGAATCGGGCATTGGTCGTCTCGAAGATCGGCTCCTCTGTATCCAGGGGTGATCCCGTTGTGACAGGAAGCGGAGAGTTCCTGGTCGTGAATTACAAGGCAGATTTCGAACAGGAACAGGGCGTTGACGTCAGGGTCGTATTCCGGAAAGGAGATGATACCCATCAGGTATACGGATTCTGGTTTAATTCACCGAAGTTGCGCAGCTGATCCCCGGATCCTGAAGTAATCCTCTCTTTTATGTTCAGATCCCCTGTTTGAACGAAGAGGAGTGGAACGATCTCCTTTCTGCGACTTGCTCGTTCTCCCCTTCCTGCTTCACATCCCTCGTCATTTTTTCCCCCTAGAACTGGAAGGATGATGACGGGTCTGGTATACCTTGTTGGACCAGATACCTGTGCCACAGCTACCTTGTTGTACCAGATCCCTTCCATCACCTCATTCCCGGATTGAAATGAAACGCTTTTCTCATCTCCTTTCGTACTATCTTCTCCTGTGACAGAAAACGAACTTCAGAGCATCCGCTTGGAGGATCGGGATGACCTCACCCCGCAGGAAAAGGAAGCAGTTGCCTTCTACCTCGAATACAGCAACGAGGTGCAGTACTATCTCCGGCATCCCAGGGAATTGAGCGGACTTGAGGAGTCCCCTCATTTCCAGGCGCTGGTTCATCATCTTGACAATACCATCAGCCGATCATCCATCACTCCCGGCAATCTGGTATACCGGGGAGTGAGGGCTGATTTTTCCAAGCGGCTCCTCTTCCTCCTGTCGATAGATCCTGCAGAATGCAATGACGGATTCCACCGCATCACTCCACAGATCATCCGGGACCTGGGATTTACTTCATTTACAACTGATGCTGAGAGACTGGTTTCAAAAAAGAAAGACGATCCGAAGATATTGTTCGTCCACCAGACCACACCCTCCGGGAATGCATTGTATATCGGCGGAGAGGATGCCGAACTGCTGTACCCGAGGGCGTATCCCTGGATGGCAACGGGATTTGCATGCAGCAGAAGAGGGAGGGAGACCCTGATATTCATCAATCTTGCATCATACGACGGAGGGATCACCTGATATGGCGGGAAATGAGCGGCTGTTCCTTGGGAACGATCAGGCAGTGGTGGAGCATGCCCCGCTGGTCCTTTCTGATGAAGACCATATCGCTGCAGAGCAGATCCTCGAAAGGGCGATCAGAGAGGTTCTTCTGCACAGAACATCCTGAAGTCTCCCCTCTTATGCAGGATCAGTTGAGACGTTCTTTTCCAGGAATGACGAGGAGAGTCTTTCCTTTTCTGCAAAGACCAGCTGAATCATTCCATTCCACTCAGTGACAGGGTAAGTCGTCCCTATTCCCGCAATGACTAGGCGAGACTGTCCTTTTCTGCAAAGACCAGATGGATCATTCCATTCCACTCAGTGACAGGGTAAGTCGTCCCTATTCCCGTAATGACTAGGCGAGACTGTCCTTTTCTGCAAAGACCAGATGGATCATTCCATTCCACTCAGTGACAGGGTAAGTCGTCCCTATTCCCGCAATGACTGGACGAGTCTTTCCTTTCCAGCACTGACATCGTGAGTCATCCCTTCCAGCAGTGACCTGGTAACTCTCTGCAGGGGAATCCTGAAGTCTCCCGTTTTCCCATGATATGACTGGTCACCTGACCTGATCCAGAACTCTGGCGTGTTTCACCTTTTCACAGGACCACGTTTACAAGCAATTTTCGATTACCCTTCACCGGATGTTTTCCGGAACATCTCTCCCATACTGATTCACCTGCACCGCATGAAGGATTCTTCAGGGAATATCACAAATGCCAGGTTCTTTCTTGCAGGTATCTTTTTCATCAATTATTTTTGGGGGCATCGGGGTATATGAGGAATTTTGTTGTCTTCTTCACAACAATTCCTTTAATACCCAATACCACCGACCTCTTAGTACTGACGGTGTTCTAACCGATGCGATCTCCTTTTGAAATCATCGCAGACAGGGTCGTGAAAAAGCCGAAGATGGTCCTGCTTTTCATCGCGATCCTTCTTGCCGTGGCCCTTGTCGGGACCAGTTTCATCGTGATGGAGACGGGATCGGAGACCTACCTTGACCCCGATACCCCCCGCTCGATGCTCCTTTCTGAGTATACCGACACCTTCCAGTCAGAGAGCATCATGCTGCTCGTGGAGAGCGATGACGTGCTCAACCTCGAGACACTCCGGTATCTCGAGAGGCTCGAAGAGGAGATCTCACAACAGCGGTACATCACCGGGACATCCAGTATTGCCTCCATGGTAAAGCAGATGAACGGGGGCGTCCTCCCCCGATCCTCTGCCGAGCTGGATGCTGTCATCTCCCGCATCCCTTCTGAAATCTCTTCACGATACATCCCCTCGCACCTGCTCACTATCGGGGTGATAACCCTTGAGCCCGGCCTTTCGCAGGAGACGAAAAATTCCGTCCTTGACAACCTGGATGCTATCGTCACGCTCTCCAGTCCACCACCCGGGGTTCATATCGTTGTGACGGGGGATCCGGCATTCCAGCAGCAGATGGGAGAGGAGATGGGCACCTCGATGGGGACCCTGATCCTTATTGCCATGGTCCTGATGGTCGTCGCCGTGGGATTGTTCTTCTCCCATATCAGGTACCGGTTTCTTCCGGTAGGGATCGTTGCATCCGGGCTCATCCTCACCTTTGGGGTGATCGGATACTCCCCGTATTCGATCACCATGGTCGCGATTGCCGCGTTTCCTGTCCTGATCGGGGTCGGGATCGACTATGCAATCAATATCCAGACGAGATTTGATGAAGAGGCGAGAAAGTCCTCCCTGGAGGAGGCAGCAAGGACCACGATCACCCGATCAGGCCCCTCGATCCTCTTTGCCATGCTCTCGACCTCCATGGGATTCCTGGCGCTCTGGATCTCCCCGGTACCCATGATCGCCGGTTTCGGCGTCATCTGTGTCATCGGCGTCGCCTGCTGTTACCTCGTCGCGCTGCTTGCCATCCCCTCTCTCGGCCTTGTCCTCAAGTACCGCCCCAAACATGGCATCAACAATGCAACTGGAAGCGAAGGAAACAGCCACCTGATGGAACGGTATAATGCGGCGGTCGGCACTCTCGCCCGGAAGATCGCAAGGCAGGCGGTGCCGATTCTTCTTGTCTGTGCCCTCATCGGCGTTGTCGGATTCCTGATGGATGCCGAGATCGCAATCAACACCAACGAGGAGACGTTCGTTCCGCAGGACATGCCAGCGTTGATCAACCTCAAGAAAGTCAGCAGGACGATGGGATCGACCGCCTCGCTTCCCCTCTATGTAAGGGGAGACAACGTGCTCGATATCGGAACAATACGGTGGATGTACGAGTTCCAGCAGTATGAGGAAGGTCATAACAGCAAGATTACCGGATCAGAGAGCATTGCAAGCCTGATTGTGGCCTATAATAACGGAATCCTTCCGACCTCAAACTCGGAGATCGACGAGATCCTGTCACGGATCCCCGGGACCCAGAAAGAACAGTATATCAGCGGCACGACCGATGCCGTGATCCTCTTCTCGACAGTGGATATGGAGAACGAGGTCGCGATGGCGATGATCGATAATTTTGCCCAGGAGATCGAATGGAACGAGCCACCACCGGGAGTGTCGGTCAGGATCACCGGGATGGGAGAGATGTTCACCAACCTGATCAAGGAGATCAATGTCGGGAAGACCCAGATGACCTTCCTTGCCTTCGTGATGATCTTCGGTCTCCTGCTCCTTATTTACCGGAATGCTGTCAAAGCCCTCACACCGGTCATCCCCATCATGATGATCGTCGGGTGGAACGGGCTTGTGATGTACGTGCTCGGCATCGATTACACGCCGATGACCGCCACGCTCGGGTCCCTCACAATCGGCGTTGCTTCGGAATATACCATCCTGATCATGGAGCGGTACTACGAGGAGAGGGCAAATGGCCTGCCGGTCATCGATTCGGTGCAGCAGGCAACGGGGCAGATCGGGACTGCCATCACCGTATCCGGGATGACAACCGTCTTTGGCTTTGCGGCACTGATCGCCTCTTCCTTCAACATGATCAGCAATTTCGGCCTCGTCACTGTTATTACCGTCGGATTCTCACTCATCGGGGCCATCATTGTCATGCCGGCCATCATCGTCCTGATGAGCCGGTTCGAAAAAACCGCAGAGGGCTCCCCTGCTGATGATCCATAAACAACTATTTTCCATTCGCCGCACCCACTACCTCTCTATGATCCCTCCCCGCTGCGAACTGGTACTTACAGAGGTGACCCTGCCCGGAGGGAGGGTGGCGGACCTCTCGATCAGCGATGGCATCGTTGTCCACACAGGCTCACCCTGCCCCTCTGACCAGCTGATATCGTGCAGAGGCCTCACCGTCCTTCCCGGCGCCATCGATATGCATGTCCACATGAGAGGGAGGGTGCAGAGCGGAAAGGAGGACTGGAAGAGCGGGAGCATGAGTGCAATTGCCGGTGGCGTTACCATGGTGGTAGACCAGCCAAACACCATTCCTCCTCTCATAACCGAGGAGACGTTCCGGGAGCGTATCTCGGAAGCAGCGCGGGACTCGGTCTGCAGTTATGCGATCAATGGCGGGGTCCTGGCCCGGACCGATCTCGCGGCACTCTGGGGGGCAGGGGCAATGGCATTCGGAGAGATCTTTGCTGCTCCGTCGAGTTATGGTGAATCGCTCGATGCTCCGGCTCTCAAAGCCTCGCTTGCGACCATCGGCAGGCTCGGCGGGCTCGCAACCATCCATGCCGAGGAGGCCATGCCGGGGAGTCCCTCCGACCTTGCCACCCACAACCGTCTTCGTGGTCCGGCAGGGGAGACCAGGGCTGTCAACCGGATCGCAGGGTGGCAGCACCACTGCCACATTCACTTCTGCCACCTGAGTACTGCCTCTGCGGTAGCTGCCGCAGGCAGTGCATCGGTGGAGGTCACCCCCCATCACCTGTATCTCTCCTATGAGCAGGCTGGGGAGACCGATACCTCCTGCAAGGTGAACCCGCCCCTTCGGACCGAGACTGAAAGGCGAAGGCTCTGGTCTGTATGGGAGCGGATCGATGTGATTGCATCAGACCATGCCCCACACACCATGCAGGAGAAGTCGGTTCCTTTCCCCGATGCTCCTTCAGGAATACCAGGCGTCGAGACCATGCTCCCCCTCCTTGTAGCCTCATTGGTGAAGGGGGATATAGACCGGACCACCCTCATTGCAAAGACCTCGTGGCGCCCTTCAGAAATTCTCGGCATCCCGAAGGCCGGATATAGCCCGGGGGACCGGGCAGATTTTGCCCTCTTCGGATCGCAGTGCACCAGTATCACTGCAGAGACCCTGCACAGTCGTGCAGGGTGGACCCCCTTTGAAGGGCACCCCGCAGTATTCCCGGATATGGTGATCCAGTCCGGGAAGATCGCCTATGATTCCGGTGATTTTTACCCGGCCTCCCCGCGGTGGTACCCGGGAAGGGGTTATATTGGGGGAGGCCCTACCTAGTGATCGTGCCGACAAAGCGCTTCCTTAGGTCCCCGGGTGATCAACTGGCGACGACCTGGAGATGAGCTTCGGGACAACCCGGTTGCGCGACAGGCACCGCCCGGCAATGGGAAAAACATGGTGAAGAACGGCAGCATGCCACTGGTGATCCGGTGTTGTTAGTGCCGGGCGACATCATACTTCTGATGACTTATGACCGATATCACCCCTGCTCTCTCCTGTTCTGATAAAGGCACCATTATCACGATCGAAGTTGCCGCCGGTTCAAAGAGCTCCTGTTTTCCTTCCGGGTTCAATGAATGGAGAAAGGCGGTGGGATGCAGGGTCAGGGCACCCGCAGTGGAAGGGCGGGCAAACAGAGAAGTAGTCACGATAATCGCCGGGGCGATAGGTATCGAGCATTCACGGGTACGCATCATTTCCGGAAGCACCGCGCCGGTAAAAAAGATACTCATTGAAGGGATGACCCCGGATCAGCTCAGATCAGTGCTTACACTCTCCTGACATATTGTATACTAATAAATAAATAAATCATCAAATATTAATAATAAACAGATAGTTTATCCCTTCCCGGGAGCAACTATGGTTTACCTATGATCAGGCATTACACCGATTGCATGATGCATGGGGGTGCGCTTACGTGTATTCATCAGATACTACCAAGTACCTTATTCATCTTCACCTCGAAGCAGAGGGGGTGGTCGAGAAACCCGATGTAGTCGGTGCCATATTTGGCCAGACTGAAGGGTTGCTCGGTGAGGATCTCGACCTTCGCGATCTCCAGAGGACCGGCCGTGTCGGAAGGATCGATGTCCAGATCTCCAGTAAAAAAGGCGAAACAAAAGGCGAAATATATATCGCGTCATCCCTTGACAGGGCTGAAACGGCGATCCTGGCAGCATCCCTTGAGACCATCGACCGGGTAGGCCCCTGTGTCGCCCGCGTCAATGTGGTCACTGTAGAGGATATCCGGGTCAGCAAACGGAAGAAGATCGTTGAACGGGCAAAGGAACTTCTGATCGACTCTTTTGAGGAGGGATCGATCGACAGCACCGAGATCATCGACAGTGTCAGGGAGAGCCTCCGGATCGAGAAGATTGGCAATATCGGCGGGGACCAGGTCCCGGCAGGTCCCAACGTCCTGGAGTCGGATGCCATTATTGTGGTGGAAGGGCGGGCCGATGTGATCAACCTGCTCAGGTATGGCATCAAAAATGCGGTTGGAGTCGAGGGGACCAAGATTTCCCCGACCATTATCGAGCTCTGTGAGAAGAAGACTGCTACCGCATTCTTTGACGGGGACCGGGGGGGCGATCTCCTCCTCCAGGAACTCCTCCAGGTCGCAGAGGTCGATTACGTCGCCTACGCCCCACGGGGAAAGAGCGTAGAAGACCTCTCCAGAAAAGAGATTATCAAGGCACTGCGAAACAAGGTCCCGGTGGAGTACGTCAAAGAACAGGTGCCTGAAGAGATACCTGCCGGGGAGAGTGAAGAGCCGCTCCGTCCCAATTCCCGAAAAGAGGGTACCAAGGATGAACGGGAAGAGAAGCGGAAGGTGCCGCTGAAGAAAAAGCAGGACGCCGGGGAGAAAAAACCGAAAACCCTCGGTGATCAGATCAATGCGGTCAGGGGAAAAAGGATAGCACGATTTCTCTCCTCGGATCTCTCAGTACTGAAAGAATCGCCTTCCGATGAGATTGAGAAGGAATTTACCGATCTCAACGGAGATGTTGCAGGTCTCGTCACCGATGGCGAGGTCAACCAGCGGATCCTTGATCTCGTTGCCGGCAAAGGGATTGAATATATCGCGGCCAGGGAATTCAACGGGATTATCAAGCGTCCCCTGACGATCAGGCTCATTAAAATCTCCTGATTTTTTTCATCGCTACTTATATATTTCTCCGGGAGAGAAGACTAAGACGGGTGAGCGTGTGCATAAGGAGGAACTGATATCATTGCATCAGATGCTCTATGAGATCAAGGACTACTTCGAAGGATCCAATCCCGACCTGAAATTTTCCGAATATCACTCCCTGAAAATTAACCCATCGCAGCTGCATAAAAGCAAGATGGAGCATAAATATGCCATTTTCGTCCTCGGGAACGAACTTGCCAATGCGATGAAGGAAGTGGAATTCTCTGCATCAGGGCGGATATCTGCCCGGATGAGGGAACTTGCCGCAAAGACATTGAAAGAGATGGAATATATCCAGTAACTTCAGGTTTTTGGGTTCTTTCGTTTTTCTTCCCGTTTTATTTCCTCAGAACTGTTCTTCAGGCCTTCAGGTCACGCTCTTTTTCGAGGAGGTACCGTGCAAGGAGCGCAGGGATGGGTGCAGCCATGCAGTGCCAGTTCGGGGTGCCATTCACTTCAAGGACACAATAGCTGTCGTGATACCGGAGCAGATCGACACCCCCGTAGTCGACACCGGTCGCCTGTGCTGCCGCCGCTGCAATTGATCTCATCTCGTCGTCGATCTCACTGGGAATTCCAGTGCCGCCCTGGTGGATATTATGCGCAAGGGTATCGGATACCCGCATGATGGCCCCGACCGGCTCACCGTCGATGACGAATATCCGGAAGTCCCGGTCGTTGGGGACATACTCCTGGAGATAGTAGGGGGGATTCCCCAGTTGTCCGGGAGCATCAATGAGAAAGATCCCGTGGCCATCAAATCCATATATCGGTT
>Ga0302253_1001563_pt1 | contig 13368 bp, 11 predicted proteins | sample AAG_RA_Trp_MG_FD_193537 | JGI IMG/M metagenome (GOLD analysis project Ga0302253, IMG submission 193537) | Enriched activated sludge microbial communities from anaerobic digester in WTTP, New Holstein, Wisconsin, United States - AAG_RA_Trp | ecosystem: Engineered > Bioreactor > Anaerobic >... | reverse complement strand
GCGCTGCTGTAAAGATATCTGCATCAGGGTGCTCACGAGCCATGCAATCGCGGCCTTCCGGAGCGGCGACCAGACAGATCACCTTGATCGTGGTGCATCCCGCGGTTTTCAACATGCGGCAGCAGGCACTGAGTGAGTTTCCGGTTGCAAGCATGGGATCGACGATGATGGCGGTCCGTTCTAAAATATCCGGATTGAACTTCTTGTAATACTCGACCGGTTGAAGCGTTTCTTCGTTGCGATACATGCCGACTACATTGACACGGGCGGATGGAATCAGGTCGAGCACGCCCTGCATCATTCCAAGACCGGCACGGAGAATCGGCACGACAACGACTTTTTTCCCGGTCAGTTTGTCACAGGCGACCGGTCCGGCCCAGCCATCAATCGTGACCGGAACCAGCGGCAGATCCCGGGTCGCCTCGTATGTCAGCAAACAAGTAATCTCGCGGGTCAATGATCGGAACTTACTCGTTTCCGTACCGATTCTTCTCAGAATACTCAGCTTGTGGCGGATGAGCGGGTGATCGACGACATGAAATCCCATGATAACCTCCTTCGAGCGATTCGCGCATAACCCATCATACTTTGAGAACAAATGCAATGAAGTCCATCATCCGACGATCGCTCACCGGTTTGATTCGTCCTCGATTTTCCGTTATTCTGTGTCTGTTTCAACCCGATCGAGGAGGAGCATCGACATGAACAGAGGCCGTTCGACACATCCATCTGCGGGGCGGGCTGTCGTGTGTTTGGTTCTGGTCATACTGGTGGCGGGATGTTTCGGCATCCATCGGCGGCTGAGTTATCACGAAACTTACAGCCGATCGGTCGTCGACACCATGAACTACGGTGTTTACACTCCACCTGGCTGGGATGGAAAAACACCGCTGCCACTCGTCGTCTTCCTCCATGGCGGCGGTGACGACGAACTCTGCTTTGATCGTCACAAAGCATCGGAAATACTGGATCTCTGGATCTCCAAAGGTCTCCTTCCCCCCTTCATCATGCTCGTACCGAACGGCGACATGAGTTTCTGGGTGAACTGGTATGACGGGACGCGCAGATACCGGGATTACGTGATGTTCGAGCTGATTCCGAAGATCCGGAGTGATTACCCCGTGCTTCCCGGCAGCGAGAATCTCCACATCATGGGCGTTTCGATGGGTGGATTCGGAGCGATGCACATCGCGATGAATCACTATGATGAGTTCGCTTCAGTGTCGGCACTCAGCGGCCTGCTGTTCGATCCGGATCAGTCGGTCGATTTCATCAAACGATGGCGGAAACTGGGGATCGAACGGATTTTTGGTCCGACGACGGATCGTGCGCGGATTGAGCAGGACAATATATACACATGGCTGTCGGGACCGGACGCCCGCGGTCAACTCAGAATCCTCTTCGGTCCGGCCTCCGAGGATCGTGCGGACGTGATCGACAGCAACCGTCGACTTCATGATCATCTCCGGGCTCGGAATGTGCCGCATGCTTTCGTCACCTTCGAGGGAAAGCACAACTGGACCACCTGGGGCCGCCTCTACCCGATCGTACTGGCATACCAACTCTCGGGCAGGCAGATCACGGTCGAGGAACTTCCGCCTCATCAGAAAATCATGTTCGACCTGGGAATCTTCTAAGCCTGCACTCCTCTTTTTCCGGAGGTCCCTTCATGAATTCAACCGACTGCATGCAGCGATCCGACACCAGAGTCATTGCGATCCTGGAACGGATCTCGCAACCTTCCGTTCCCTTTCACGAAGCGCGTGTCCGAAACGAATTGCGATCGATACTTCAACCGCTCACGAACCGGAACACCGTCGCGCTGTTCACCGACCGCTACGGCAATCTCGTTGCGCACTACTGGAACGCCGGTAAGAATCTCACCCATTCACTCACCCTGGCATCCCATATGGACCACCCGGGATTCGTTGTGACAGGGATCACGGCGCAGGAAGCGACCGCCGAGATTCTCGGAGGATTGCCGCGCGGAGACGCTCTTCGGAACTGTCCGGTTCTCGTGATCGGAAATGCCTGGGAGGGGAAAGGAGTTGTGATCGAGGAATTACCGGAGGACCCCGGAAATGTTCGGATCCGATTGAATGATCTGCCTCCACTGCCAGCGGACCGGTTGTTTGCCGTTCCGGATATCACGCGATTCACGATCGCCGCTCCGTTCGTGCACGGACGCGCCATGGACGATCTCGTGGGCTGCGCCATTCAAACTGCGGTGTTCGAGCGAGCGGTCGAGGCTGCCATGCCGGTCGACCTGACGGTCATTTACCACCGCGCTGAGGAAATCGGGTTCATCGGTGCCCAGGGCGCTTGCGAACTCGGATCCGTTCCGTACCATTCCATCGTTGTTTCCATCGAGGCATCGAAGACACTCGACGGCGCGGCCATGGGCGAAGGCATTGTTATTCGAACGGGTGACAAGGCGTTTTTATTCGATCCGAACAGCCAGGCGCTTCTGGATGATGCAGCGGCTAAATTGAATGAACGAGGTATTCGGACGCAAAGACGCCGCATGGAAGGCGGCACCTGTGAGGCATCATTGTTCTGGGCGCACGGATACGATGTCACGGCAATCGCGGTCCCGCTTCTGAACTATCACAATCACGGTGATGGAACGGTTGCGCCGGAAGCCGTTACCATTTACGATCTCAATGCAGGCGTCGAACTGCTGACCGGCGCGCTCGATCTTCTGCCGCAGCGGCGACGTGCATCCCGCGAAGCGCTCAGAACTGACGTTCGGAATCATTTCAACCGGGTTCGAGATCGTTTACTCTAAGCGGAGGCGTAGTGATCATGGAGAACATCAAGCGAGACTTCAGAGACGGCGAGGGATTGATTCCACTCAAGCCGATCGATCTGAAATCGATCCGGTCGTTCCGGGACATGATCGAGGCGATGGGGCAGACTGCCTTTTCCGGAAGGCAACTCGGCCGGGCCTATGACATTCTGGTCGAGTTGTTCACACAGCCCGACTCGATGGTCATCATGACACTGAGCGGAGCCCTGACGGTGGCCAAGCAGGGGCGCATCATCTGCGATCTGATCGACCGGGGGTGCGTGGATGTCATCGTCGCGACCGGCGCGCTCATGACGCATGGTCTCATCGAAGGGATGGGTGTCTCCCATTTCATGATGGACAATACCGACGACAAGACCGCTTATGAGATGGGCTACAACCGGGTGTATGACACGATCGAACTCGAACAGTCGTTTCAATCCGTCGAGAACATGATCGGCGACCACATCACGCGCCTCATCCCGGCGCTCGACGGCGTGACACCTCCCTCGGGATCAGCGGATTTCTGCAGGCGGATCGGTGAGTTGTGCATCGAGAAATTCCCGCAGGATCGCAGTATTTTCGCGTCCGCAGCTCGGGCCGGCATCCCCATTTATATCCCGGCGTTCACGGATTGCGAACTGAGCATGGATTTATGTTTTCAAAGCATTAAACATCGGGTCGGGCCCGTGGCCGAACCCTTCGATCCTGCTATCCCGCTGCTTCCATACAATCCGTTCGCGGATCTGATCGATTTTGCCCGGAGAGTTTACGCCCACACCGGCACACTCGGCATATTCACGCTCGGAGGCGGCGTCCCCCGCAACTGGGCTCAGCAGATCGCTCCTTTTTTTGACATCATGCACAATCACGGCTTCCCGCTCGAACGCCGTCTGTTCAGCCGGGGTGTTCGGATCTGTCCCGAGCCGGTGCATTGGGGCGGATTGAGCGGTTGCACGTATCGCGAAGGGGTTTCGTGGGGAAAATTCCTGCCCGAAGAAGAGGGGGGACGTTATGCCGAGGTGCCCGCGGAGGTCACGTCTGTGCTTCCCCTTCTGATCAAGGCCGTTTTCGAGAAAATGGACGAGATGGCAAGACAGCGATGATCCTTGATTTATTTCTTGAATTCGCAGCGCATTGGCTATATCTTCAAAGCGGTTTTTCGGACGTGAACCATCTGGAGAGGAGGAATGAATGAAAAGAGCACCCAACCGGTTGATCCCGAAGAAAATGTTCCTGACTCACGGTGTCGGTTATCACAAGGACCGATTGAACTCGTTCGAAGATGCTCTCCGGAACGGCGGAATCGAAAAGTTTAATCTCGTAACGGTTTCCAGCATCTTTCCTCCTGCCTGTAAATGCATTCCGCGGGCCAAAGGTCTCGCCGATATTCAAGCGGGCGAAGTCATTCACTGCGTCATGTCCCGGCTGGACTCCAACGAACCCGGCAGGATGCTCGCCGCCGCAATCGGACTCGCCGAACCCGCCGACCGCGAAAACAGCTACGGATATATCTCGGAACACCATTCCTACGGCCAGACCTCGCACATCGCCGGCGAATACGCGGAAGATCTCGCAGCACAAATGCTCGGCACCACACTCGGTATCGACATCGATCCCGAGAAAGCCTGGGATGAGCGCAAGGATTTGTATCTCGCGAGCGGCCGCATCATCAAAACCCGGAACATCGCTCACTCCGCCCGCGTACCCAAGGATGGACGCTGGACCACGGTGTTTGCCGCAGCAGTCTTCATCATCTGATCCATGACCGTCCCGTTTCTCGGCCTGCCCGCTGACCGGCTGTCGTACGACGCCGGCCGGGTCGTGATTGTGCCGGTACCCTTTGAGGCATCGGTGAGTTTCGGGAAGGGAACGGCTGCCGGGCCGCAGGCCATACTGGATGCTTCCACTCAGGTCGAGCTGTATGATGCCGTTCTTTCGAGAATCTATCCGGAAGACGGCATTTACACGTTGCCGGCAATCGAAACTGATCGCTATGATGTTCTCGATGAACGGCTCTGGGAGCAGACCCGCCAGATTCTCAATGATCACAAATTCCCCATCATCCTGGGAGGCGAGCACTCCATTTCAGTGCCCGCCGTGCGGGCATTCCGCGACCTATTTCCAGGTGCACTCGTGATCCATGTCGACGCCCATGCGGATTTACGGGACTCCTACCAGGACCGGACATGGTCGCATGCATGCGCCATGCGACGCATCCGAGAACTTGGATTACAGTCAATCAGCATCGGGATTCGGTCGATGTCTGAGGAAGAATCGGCTCTGATTCGGGACGAGAACATCGTGCATACCACGCCGGAACACCCGGATTTCTGGAATCATCTCGAGACGGCGTTCGGATGCGCTTCCGGCCCTGCCTGGCTGACGTTCGATGTCGACGGTTTTGACCCATCCGTAATTCCTTCGACCGGAACACCGGAACCCGGCGGTCTGACCTGGATGGATGTCATGCGGATTTTGACGATGATGCGGGATTCACGGATCGAGTTGAAAGGTGCGGATTTCGTGGAACTTGCGCCGATCCCGGGTATTCATCACCCGGAATTTACCATCGCCAGGTTGATCCATCGATTCATTTTGATGTTTGTATAAGCCGATTGAATACCATTGGGATCAGGTGGGGTATATCAAACATCCCCATTGTATCACGCTTGACAGTAATCAACGGCTATATTAATTATGAAATCAAGATGTCGTCATATGCAGTGAAATACCCATGAAGGTTCAAGACAGCTAACGGATACGTGCAACCGTCTGGAGGAAACGTTTTTTCAGGGAGTGTGGGGAATGAAAAGCAGTATGGAGCCGGCCGGGAAGTCGCTCTGGCTAGATCCCGAAGAACCACGGCGTAAGAAAGATCGACCCGAAAAGAAGATACCGAGGAAGCTCCTGAGCGACGCAGCGGAAGATACTGCCGCGGGAATCTCGGCAAAACCCCGAAAATCCAAAGGCAGCCTTTCAGGAGATGACGACTGGGATGAGGATGATATGTTGACGATACTGGAGTATCGCCGTAAAGGATTCATCAAATCCCCGCCTGAAGAAGAATCCGAGCAGTAATCACCGATTCGGGTTTAACAGCGGGCTGGTCTAGGCGAGAGCGACGGCGAAACTCGCCAGCGGCACCTCGAAAACAGGATGTCGGGGTGTATCAAACGGATCGATGCCTGATCGAACCGGACCCGCGGTAAACCGGAATCCCGCCTCATATCCACACTCCTTCGCAATCGCGCGTGTCGCGTCGGATATATCCCCCGGTTGCCCGTTCGGATAGGCGAGCACCCGACAGGGTGCATTCAGTCTCGTCTCGATCTCCTGCTTCGACTCGGACAACTCCATCCATTGCCGCTCCTCGGAACACATTGACAGAATCGGATGAGTCACTGAATGGGAGCCGATCGTGAACCCCTCACGATGGAGAATAGCCACCTGATCCCAAGAAAGCATCGGCAACTGTTCGATCGGATCGAACTGGGGATCGACTCCGAGAGCGCGCGCGACGGCATGAAGAGCCGTCAGGCGTTCCTCGGGCGACATCGTCTTCAGCATTCCGCACACAGCCAGCGCTCCGATCATCCGCGAATGTGAATCCGTCAGATCCACGGTCAATGGTTTTCTCCCATCGAACTCAATGGTAACTTTCCGGTTCGCCGCCGCCTCGATGAACCCATACAGCCGATTCGTCCAGATCGACCGCTGACAAGTGACGGCCTCCGTTGTCAGGAAGACCGTTCCGGGCAGCCCCAGCGCTTTCATCCGGGGATACGCGATGTTGTAAACATCCGCATACCCGTCATCGAAGGTGATCACGACCGCATTTTCGGGAGCCGACATCCGGAAACTCAAAATCGAAAGCAGCTCGGACATCGACAACACGGTATGGTGCGAGGCGATGTAGTTGATCTGAGCATTGAAATCGCTTTCGCTGGAGTGGATTCCGAGCACATTCCGGAGAAAACGGGGCGATTCGAGCGTATGGTAGGCGAGCACGGTGATGGTGTTCCGAGGGCGCATCTTACGTTTTAGCGCGAGAAGACCTGTGGAAAAAAACATCCGGTGATACACAAGCTGTACCATATTGAGTCTGCCTCGGTGCATGATCCTGCCCTCTCGTTCCGATCGATTCTCAGAGTTCGCCTGTCCCGGAGACCGACACACCATCGATCAGGATATCGGGACTGTACGCGATGGGATTGACGGCAAGCGTTTTTCCCAGACCGGTTATCCGATGGAAATCCTCATAAATGTTACCTGCGATCATCGTATCCACTGCCCGGCCTGCGATCACGCCGTTCTTCACATAAAACCCGATCCCGACGTTCATGGAATACTGCCCCTGGAGGATGTTTCCGGAATGGAAACCGATCACATCGTTTACAATAATCCCTTCATCCATCATCCCGATCATCTCGGATACCGTCAACTCACCGGGCTGCATGACCAGGTTGTTGAAACGAGGATTGGGATTGACCTCGATTCCCCGCGTCCACATTGATCGCTTGATCCCGTTTCCGGTCGATCCAGTGCCGCTTTTCGAACCGAAGTTGAGGTCATAGATAAAATTCCTGAATACGCCCTTGTCCACGATCACTTTTGTGCGTGTCGGAACCCCCTCATCATCGAACGGCGTGGAGCCTGGCGCCCAATCCATCGTCGGGTCATCCAGTAGTGTGATTTGATCCCCGAATATCGGTGTGTCGATCTTGTCTTTCAGCGGTGTCACGCTGCGGACCTTGTTCGCACCGTTGGCGCCCTCCAGGATCCGATAGAGCAAACTCCAGGTCGATGACGATCGGAACAGAACAGGCATCTTGCGCGTCGGGACCCGAATATGTCTCGCCGATAATGCATTTTCGGCGATCAATTCTTCGATGACGTCGTCGGGAAACCGGAAGTATCGACACGATGTGATTTCCTTGTTGATCCCTTCCTTGGAGTTTTCGTACATCGATAACAGCGATACTGTGTATTGTGTTTTTGTGTAGGATTCGTTTTTACCGGAAGTGTTGAGGATCGTCACGTCGGTGCGTTCGTTGTCGAGGTACAGGTTGAGGAGGAGGGCGGGGGCTTGGGGACGGATACTGTCATAGATCGCCACCGCATCTTTCACCATCTGCTCCGGCTTCATGTCGATCAACTCAGGATCGCAGATCCGGCCGCCGCAACCCGCGCTGGATTCCGAGGGGAATCGAAAGGACACTTCGGGACCGACTTCGGCCGCCCGCAGTGCGGATGAGACGAACCAGTCGAGATCATCCGAGGCGGAGCCTTTGACCACTCCGATCCGGCCATTTTTAATGACTCTCAGTGATACTTCGTCGTGGTTCCGATGCAGCACATCCGCCTGTCTCCAGTTATAGAAATTGACCGGAGAGGACTGTTTTCTGACATGATAGACTTCCGCCTGATCCACTTTTTCCGCTACACGTTTCAGCAACTTTTCCATCATCAACCTCCGATAACCACATCCCGAATCACGATACTCGGCCCACCCGTCCCGGACTTGTCCAGCATCTGCATGTCGTACAAACCGGCCCGTGTTTTACCGCATCCGCCGCCTTCGTTCATTTTGAAGTCGTTTCCGATCATCGAAATATTCCCGAGTGTTTCGAATACATTTCCGGAGATATTGATGTCCTTGACCATGCGTCCAAGTTTTCCCTTGCGGATCTCGAAACCGTGCTGCGCGCCGAAGGTGAACAGGTCACCCATTGTCTGACCGCCTTTGCCGCCGCACAGGTAGTATCCGTCGCCCACCGCATTGCACAACGCATCGAAGGAATGCGACTGTGCTTCAATGAAAATGTTGGACATACGCACGAGCGGCATGAACCGGTAATCCGTGGCGCGGTAGTTTCCTGTCGGCTGTCCGTTGAGCTGGGCAGCGGACAGACGGGAATAGAGACGGTCGTGGAGGCGACCGTTTTTTACCAGGTAGGTCTTTCGGGTGCGCACGCCCTCGTCATCATATACATACGTTCCGCTTGCTCCCGGGAAATCACCCTGATCGACGATGTTGAGTTCATCGGACCCCAGGCGGCGCCCCAGAACGAGCAATTTCCGGAGACTCGGATTGTTGATCGTGTCGTCCGACTCCGACAGATGCCCGAAGGCCTCATGGATAAAGACACCGGACAGATCCTGATCCGCGACGATCGTATGCACACCGGGCGTAACCGGCGCGGCAGTGAGCAGATCCACCGTCAATTTCGCGTGTTCCTCGACTTCCCGGTGCCGGTTCCTGAGTTTCGAAAAATCCGCGTCAAAACCGATGGTGAATCCGAGCGATTCCGTCTGATCGCCATCCTGGGCCATCATCCGGCAGGAGAAATAGCACAGAGTGATATTCTGGCTGATTTCGGATCCTTCCGAATTCACATATGTTTTGCGGGTAAAGGTCTCGGTGTAACTGCCCTGTGCCGTGAAGATCCGGGGGGTTTTGAGAACCAGATCGAGATACTCCAGAGCCAGGGCCACCTTTTCCTCGAAGTCGACCGTTGCGGGATCGATTTTCATGACCGGAACGACTCTGTCGCGGATGACCGGCGCGGGAGAGAGCGTGTTGGTGGAATCGAAGGCAGCGAGTGCACGGGCTGAAACCGCTGCATCCTTCACCGCCTTTGCAATCGACTCGGGACGAGTGAACGAAGCTCCCGCATAACCTCCACCCGCAATCGCCGTGATGCGACCGCCACCGAGAATCGTCGTCGAGACGTTCTGGATTTCTTTTTTATTGAACGAGATGGTCATCATTCGAGTGTCTTCGAACATCGCATCGGCGTAATCCGTTGCGGATCCTTCGATTGCCTTCTTCAAGAACTGCTCCATGGCGTAATACCTCCATCCACTGTCCCGCATCATAGTTCGCAACCCGGGTCTTTACAAACAAAAACAGGGTCTGCCGAAGGGGAAGAGAGTATCGGGGTGTTGTGTATGCGGGTTGGAAGGCGCTATAAATGGACGGGGTGAGGGGGTAAGCATGCTCGATCGGGATTTTGATGTGATCGTGATCGGCGCCGGTCATGCCGGCATCGAGGCCGCATGTGCATCGGCGGAGCTTGGTTGCCGCACCGCTCTCGTGACACTCAACATCGAAATGCTGGGTCATATGCCCTGCAATCCTGCTGTCGGCGGGCTGGGCAAGAGCCAGCTCGTGCATGAGATTGACGCCCTTGGAGGCTGGATCGGAAAACTGGCGGATCGAACAGGGATCCAGTTTCGCGTTCTGAACACCGCAAAAGGCGCTGCCGTTCAATCGCTCAGGACGCAAAACGATAAAGCCGTCTATCGCGCCGAAGCACTCAGGATCGTCCAGAATCAACACAATCTCGTTCTGTTGCAGGATGAAATCGCCGCAATCGGCGTGTCGGACGGAGCGTTCACGGAAGTAACGGCCGTTTCAGGCCGGACATTCAGTGCTCATGCAGCCGTTATCACCCCCGGAACATTCCTCAACGGGCTTATCCACATCGGTCTCCGGAGTCGCCCCGCCGGACGTCTCGGCGAATTCCCCTCCGAGGCTCTTTCCGCCTGTCTCGCCGGACTCGGATTCACACTCGGCCGTCTCAAAACCGGCACCCCGGCGCGTCTCGACAGACGGTCCATCCATTTCGAAGCGCTCGAAGCCCAGCCGGGCGAAACCAATCACCCGTATTTTTCGTTCTGGGAAAAACCCGACCGGCAGCTCCCACAGATCTGCTGCTACATCACCAACACGAACGAAACCACCCATCGCCTCATCCGCGAAAATCTCGACCGCTCACCCCTCTATAGCGGTCGCATCTCGGGCATCGGACCTCGATACTGCCCCTCCATCGAAGATAAAGTTGTGCGCTTTCCGGATCGCACCCAACACCAGATTTTTCTCGAACCTGAAGGACTGGATTCGAACGAAGTCTATACTAACGGCATCTCGACCAGTCTGCCGATCGATGTGCAGGAGGCCATCGTGCATAGCATCGAGGGGCTGGAAGAGGCGAGGATCGTGCGGCCAGCTTATGCCGTCGAGTATGATTTTGTGGTGCCGACGCAGTTGCGGGCATCCCTGGAATCCAAATCGGTGAGGGGTCTGTTTTTCGCCGGCCAGATCAATGGGACTTCCGGATATGAAGAAGCGGCGGCGCAGGGTCTGATTGCGGGGATCAATGCAGCCCGGTCGCGGACGGGCGAGGAACCACTGATTCTGAGGAGGGATCAGGCCTATATCGGGGTGATGATCGACGATCTCGTGACAAGGGGCGTGGACGAACCTTACCGGATGTTTACATCCCGGGCGGAGTACCGCCTTATGCTGCGCTCGGATAATGCCGTCAGTCGCCTGGCTGAGATCGGGCACCGGATCGGACTGCTCCCGTCGCGCTGCTTTGATCGATTCGAGCAACAGGAGACTCTGATTCGAGACGAAATCAAGCGCCTCAGCAAGATCCGTCTGTCTCCATCCGCCGATACGCTTGCGCGCCTCGCTCAGCTCGGGATCACCCCCTTCCATACCCCCATGCCTGCGGGGGAGTTGTTGCGGCGGGAGAACAGCTCGTATGATTCGCTCGTGGCACTCGGAATCGGTGACGAATCTATGCCCCCCGACGTTCGGGAAGCCATCAAGACCCGCATCTACTATGAAGGTTATATTGAGCGACAAAAAGAGGAGGTGGAGCGATTCAAGATGCGTGAGACGCAGTGGATTCCTCCCCATTTCGATTACTCCGACCTGCCGGGTCTCTCCACCGAACTCAGAGGCAAGCTCCGGACGATTCGTCCCGAATCGATCGGGCAGGCCTCGCGCATCCCGGGGATGACTCCTGCAGCATTGACGATCCTGTCCATCATGCTTAAAAAAGGGGGTGCGCGTGACATCGATCATACGGAATGATTTCCCGACCGGATTAAAAGACGGCTTCAACCGGCTCGGTCATCCCTCATCCGACCTCGAGATCGAACGGCTCGCAACGTATCTCGACCTGCTGAAACAGTGGAATCGGATCCACAACTTCACGGGGTTCGCTCCGGAAGACTGGATCGCGAGAATCGTTCTGGAATCCGCGGGACTGTTGCGTTTCTTTCCCGTCTCACCTGGCGCATTGAACGTGATTGACTTCGGATCCGGTGCCGGCATCCCGGGTCTGGTTCTGGCGATTCTACGTTCCGAAGATACGGTTTTTCTGATAGAATCACGGCGGAAGCGTGCGGATTTTCTTGTGAAAGCCATCACCGCATGCGCACTTGATCGCGTCCGCGTGATTGCCGGGAGAGTTGAAACGTTGAGTCCGGATCGTCTGGGATCTGACGCCGACATCATTGTTGCGCGCGCCTTTGGTTCGATCGACGAGATCGTGCGTCTCGGGAGTTCAATTCTCGGCCCTAACGGACGATTGATCCTGCCGAGAGGCACACAGGTGATGGCGGAGGCCGCCAGATTTCGGACTGGTGCTGATGGCACATGGACCATCCGGATCGAAGAAATGCGTATACCGGGAATCCAGGCGCCACAAGCAGTCGCAGTGATTGAACGGGTCAATGCAAAGGGGGATGAATGGAGAAGCACGGACGCTGCCCTTCCATTCCGGTCAGCATCACCCAACTGAACCGGAACGGCATCACACTTCGATCGATGCTCGAAGCCTCACCACTCGTCGCACTGCCAGCGATCATCGGCAGTTTTTTGCTCGTCATCGGATTCACGCAGGCGACAACCGGACTTCGAATCCTGCCAGCACCGAGTGGATTCAGCATCATCACGTCGATCCTGTTGTTTGTGTTTACAATCTGGCTGCGTCAGGGTGTTTATGAGATTACGGTGGACGACACGAAGCAATCGATCCATGGTATTCCCAGGGTTGCCCGTACCATCGAATTCCGCGAAGTGACGGGGATTTCAGTGTCTCCGGATGCTGGAACCGATCGATACAACGTCTCGCTCGATCTTCAGAATCGCGATCATCTGGATCTGGCACGTTCGTATCCTCCTGAACTGGCCATGTTCCTTGCCCGGCATCTCAGCCGGATGATCGCCCGGCCACTGACTCATCCCAGACCTCTGGATGCGCTCGCACAGTCTCCATTACAGGACTCGCCACCATACCGGCTTCCCAGAGCCGTATTTCTGTTTCCGCTACTGGTTCTGGCCGCCGTGATCGCTTCGGTACTGATCATCGTTTTCGCGGTCGATCGTTTTCAGGTATTCAATTACTCAATCTGGCCACGGTTGCTTCTGCTTGCTGTCGTTTCCTTTATCTCGTTCAAACTTGATCGGCTGCTCGAACAATCCGGTTCTGAGAGATCACGAACCCCCGCGACGACCGCACTGCTCCTAATTGTCGTCGCGGCGACCGCTACCTTCTTGTTTTTCCCGTCGTCCGTGTTTCTCTATCTAACCATCGCGTTTTTAATTCTTCATTTTGGCATTTCCGAATCCTTCTTCCGGCATGCCGACCGGAACAGGATCCGTTACACGGTCGCGGGGCTTCTGGCTGGTCTGTTTTTCTTCGTCGCGATTGCGGATGCCGTCCGCTTTACCCGTTTCGTCAATCTGGATCCGGGTGTGATCGATTACATCATTCAGA
>Ga0302253_1001562_pt1 | contig 13390 bp, 13 predicted proteins | sample AAG_RA_Trp_MG_FD_193537 | JGI IMG/M metagenome (GOLD analysis project Ga0302253, IMG submission 193537) | Enriched activated sludge microbial communities from anaerobic digester in WTTP, New Holstein, Wisconsin, United States - AAG_RA_Trp | ecosystem: Engineered > Bioreactor > Anaerobic >... | reverse complement strand
TGCGCCCAGCGTCCGTGGCCAAAGCCGCCTCCATAAGCACGGTACCCGAACCGCAGAAAGGATCGAGCAGGGCGCCGCCTTTGGGCACGCGCGCCAAATTTACCATCATGCGCGCGAGTTTGGGTGGCAGCATGCCGCCGCGGTCGTCGCGTCGCGGCCGGCCGTAATCGCGCGCGCTCCACGCGTCCGCGTCCTGCACCTGGGCCGTCCTGCCGACATAAACCGTCACGTCTGGATTTTTGCCTGCTACATCCCTCTTTCCTCCGTCGGATATGACGACGATATCCGCATTCGGCGTTTCCAGCAGTTTGCATTTGGCCACGGCCGCTGGCGAAATCTCCTTGCCTTCGTCGCCCGTCACCCAACGTACCGAATGGCCTTTTTCCCTGAGTACCTTTTTGACGGCCATGGGGAATTTTTCGAATTGTTTTTTCGACTTTTCAGGCACGAACGCGGTAAATCCGAAGTCCAAAGCCGCCGCGTCGCGGGTCGAGATGGTTTCGGCGACGGTGCTTGGATTAAGGTCTCCGGTTTTGGTTTCGAGCACTATGTCGCCGAGCTTGACCGTCCCGCCCAGCAGGTTCATGAGCTTTGCGCCGTCCCAGTTCTGGACATCCAAAACCGCTGCCCGGTCTTGGAACGCCAAAAGTTTGGCTTGGGGCAGAATCGAAAGCAGTTCGGCCAACGCCAAGTCAGGGTGATTGCCCAAGACCAAAAAATGTTTTGACATACGGAATGTAGCAATATTAAGCCAAAATCAAGGATTTTACAAGTTTTTTGCCGCAGGCGTCATCGGGTTGACATTCTTTGAATAATATGGTGGGCTATTTTCGTCCGATAGGATATTGTAATACGGCTCCTTAGACAACAATTCAAAGCAACGTAGCGAAAATCGCCAACCAATGAGGAAGTCAATGGCCACGTTCGCAATCGCAAGCAATTATGGTTTTTTGGCCAAACTGCCACGTTCCTTGTGGGGCATGGCGGTGGCGGCTTGCGTGATCATCACGCCCGTGTCCGCGCTGGCGCAGTCCAACGACGCGCCTTACGCGGCCACCGAGAAGCCGTGCTATACGACCATCAAAAAGACCGACGAACAGTTAGTCTTGTCTTTCAGCCCGGATTGCGATCTGCGACGGTTGGCCCGCGCCTTCCCCATTTATGAGGACGGCAAGTCCATCTCCACGCAGCGCTATCTGCAATCCCTGTATGCCATGAACGGTCGTGACCGCACGGATGGCGCCAAGCCCACCGTGGGTCGCGGTTGCGTGCGTCCCGGCAAACCGTCTCCCGACGCCACGCCCGGCGAACTCGCGGCGTGTCCGGACGGATTGATGAACTACTACGCCACGCCGACCGACGATTCCATGGCGCGGATTATCGTGCCGTTCGCGCGCGCCCTGACCTATGAGGAAAAACTGGCCAAGCGCGTCAAGGAACTGGAAGCGGAAAACGCCGCGCTCAAAAAGGGCGAGGCGCCCGCGGCCAAGCAGGACAAGCCTGCCGACGACAAAGCATTGGCCGCGTCCAAAGCCGAGGCGGACAAGAAATTGTCCGTGGCCAACGCCGCCCTCGCGGCCGCCACGGCCGAGAATGAGCATCAGAGTTTCTGGCTGACCGTTTTCGTGCTGTTCGCGGCTATCAGCTCCGCCCTGGCGACGTTGTTCGCGATTCTGTGGTATCGGGCGGACAAGAAACGCCCGGTCAAATACGTGGACCGCATCAAGGAAGTGGAAGTCGTCCGCGAAGTCCGCGTGGAAGGCGACTGGACCGAACGCGAAAAGAAGCTTACCGACGCGTTCGAGCAAGTCGTGCAGGACAAGCTGCGGGCCAAGGACAAGGAACTTACGAACGCCATGGCGCGCGCCAATACGTTCGCGGACGAACGCGACCAAGCGGTCGCGGCGGCCAAGCGGGGCAATGAGGAATTGGCCAAATTGCGCACGCAGACCGCGAACGACGCGCGCCGTATCGGTGAGCTCGAAAGCGAGCGCGACCAGGCATTGGACACGGCGCAGAAGTCGCAGAAGATTCTGGCCGTGCGCCCGGCGTCCGATCCGTCCGTGGACATCCTCAAACAGAGGATTGCCCAACTGGAAGCGCAAGTTTCGCGTCCCGTTGAAGGCAGCGCGCATGGGCTGGCCGAAGACAAATTCGCAGCCGAAGCGCGCGCGTCGCAATTCGAGCGCGAGCTCAAGCAGACGACCGCCGAACGCGATGCGGCCCAGGCCGCATTGGACAGCTCGCAGGACGAAGTCAGGCGCCTTAAGGACGCCAACGAATTCCTGGCTTCGGAGAAGGAAGAACTGCTGTCACAGCGCAACCGCGCCTATCTCGAAAGGGACCGGGCCAAGGCTGAGACCGACAAGCAGTCAGACCGCGTCAAGGTGCTCGAAGGGCAATTGGCCCAGGTCACCCAAGAGCGAGACACGGCGCGTACCGGCAACCAAGACCTGCGCGACCAGCTCGAAACGTTCCGCGCCGACGCGACCAAGGTCAGATCCAGCATCGCGCCTCCCGTGCGCGCGCCGGCGACGGACGATAGCGAAGTCGTAGCCGCGCTCAAACGCGAGTTGGCCGATAAGGATAAGATGATCGAGGACTTTAAGTCCACGTTCAACTCCATGCGTCCGCCGCCGGCGGATAGCCTTTCCTCAGTGATTCCGCCGGGACCGCCTAAGGCCCCGGAAGGGGTCATGGCGGGAACGGCGATTTCCTCAGTGACAAGCGGTAAGAGCGATGCGGAAATCACCGTAGCGCAAAACGACAACGACACGGACGAAGTGGTGGTGCTCGAGACGCTGCGCGACCATCTGTCGGCGCTGGGCCAGGCCCAACACCGGCACGCTGCGCTCAAAGCGCAGCTCGACAGCCTCGAGTCCATCGTACAGGTGGCCAAGCGGGCTTTGGAAGACGCCGCGCACGACGACGCGAAACGCCACGGCCAAGAACGGCTGTCGCGCGCCGAGGTGCGCGCCGCCGAAGTCCAAGTGCAGTGCGCCGCGGCCCAAGACGAACTCGAAGAATTGAAGCGTCTGGGGGCGAACCGGGGGTATGACGCGTTCCGCCTTGCGGACGCGCCCCAACCTTCGTCCGTCCAGTCTGAAGCCGCGCTGTCCGAAGGCTTGGCCAAGGCCATCGAGGATTGCCGGGACATCATCGTTCCGCCGACCTACCGTTGGCCCGCGCCGCAAATCGGTTCCGAGACTCAACACGAACGCGACGTGCTGTTCGAAGCGGCAAAGGAGTCCATCATCCTGATGGGCGCCGATCCCGCTGGGCTCAAGGACAAATCGGCCGGGGAAATCGCGAATCAGCTGAAGACCCGGGCGGTCAGCGTGGCGGCCACGGCATCGCACAACAGCCAAAGCTTCACCACGGCCCACGAACGCGCGCTGCAACTGGAAAGCGTTTTGGCCGAGGAGCGCGAAGCCGCGGCCAAGGTCCAGCAGTCATACAAGGCGCTGGAGCGCGAACATGAGCAGGCGGTGATGCAGAAGGTCGCTTTGCGCGACGCGCTGCTCAACGCCAATAAGCTCAAGCGCGAATTGCAGCGCCGCTTTGACCACGCGGTCGAGGAACGCCGCAATTTCCTAGAAGCGCAGACGCCGCGTACGTCCGAAGAGCGTTTGGCCCTGGCTGAATTGCGCGTGGCCGAAGCCGAACGCGAAACCGCGAACCTGCAATCCCAGCTCAGCCAGTTGTTGGGCGAAAACTCCGCTTACCGTGACCATTTCGAGGAGCTCGAAAGGGTTCGGGGTTCCGCGGGGCAGGAAATCGCGGCCAAGGAAGTTTGGGATCGGCAAAAGCAGGGCATTTACAATTGCTTGGCCGCGCTCGAACTAGGCCGTTCCGGCGACACGACGCCAGGGGCTCGCGCGGATGCGGAGCAGGCGGCGCTCAAACCGCCGGCCGTGCCCAAAGGCGACTTCCGAATCAAGGTCCAGCAGCGTTTGGCCTTGGCCGAATGGGGCGAGGTCCAATCGCTGTTCAAGACCCTGGTCACGGACATGTCCTCGCGGCTCCAGCGCGGCGATCGGCTGGTGTACCTGGTGCAGACCGAAGAGGATCTGTATGGCTTGCACGAATTCCTGTGCATGCCGCTCGAGTACGCGAGCACTGTGGACCGTAGCCTGATCGTCCGCGTGGACGAAGTACAGCGCGTCCACCACGCCGCCGATCCACAATGCCGTCGCCGCAACAACGACGAATCGGTTTCCGTGGTCCGTGCGACAAGGACGCTACGTCCCCAAGAACGGGCTTCCGAAACCCCGGAGGAACTCCAAGACCTGCTGGGCAACGGCGGCCGTTCGCCATCCTAACCCCAATCCGACTCAGGAAAGGGGTTTTTTCATATTCATGAAACATTTAGCATGTATCATGTACCAGGGAGGGACTTAAGACTTGAGACTTTAGTCTTTGGCCCTGAGTCCTTGGTCCTAGGTCCTGATACATGCTCAATGTTACATGATATATGTTCCCCGCTTGACTCTTTCCCCGGTTTTCATTAATGTAAGGCCACTTTCGGCCAACCCGAAAGCCTAATTAATCAACGTGTGGCTTGCCGGCCAACCCCCTTAATCGGGGATCTCCGGGCTTTGGTCCGGAGTCGTGCAAACCCTATGCGTACATACGAACTGCTCTACATCATTCCGGCCACTTTGACCGACGAAGAAGTGGCCAAGACCGAGGGCGAAATCCAAGCCCTGGTTCAAAAGTACGGCGGCACCCCCAAGGAAAGCCGTCGCCTGGGCAAACTCAAGCTTGCCTACTTAATCAAACACGTGCGCCACGGACATTACGTTTTGGCGACTTTCGAGGCCGAGCCCCAAGCCGTGGCCAAAATCAACGAGGCGTTGCGCATCGCGGACAAGGTGCTGCGCCACCTCATCCTTTCGGCCGAAGAGGCGGGCGGACCTTTTGAGTTGGTCCAATACCAGGAAATCGTGGTCGAGGGCACGTCCAAAGACGACCGTGCCAAGCGCAAGCGCCAGGACAAGCCCGTGTCCGAAGACGTGAAGGCCGCCGCCGCTCTGGAACAGGGCGCGGAAGACAAGCCGGCCGAAAAGACGGAAGCCCCGGCTGAAGCCGCCGAAGAACCACTGAAGAATCTGAGCGCCGATGAGCTGGACCGCAAGATCGACGCCGCGCTCTCGGAGAACGCATAAGAGATCGGAACGGCACGTAACGCACAGCGCGAAGCTCCAGTTCTGAGTTCATCCATCGTCCCGTAATTCATCATTGAAAAATATGTCCATGAGCCTCAATCGCGCGCAGATCATCGGCAACCTGACCCGCGATCCGGAACTGCGCAACACCACCAGCGGCCAAAGCGTGACCAATTTTACCGTGGCCACCTCGTCGCAGTGGACCGACCCGCAAGGCGCCAAACAGGAGCGCAGCGAATTCCATCCGATAGTCGCTTGGGGCAAGTTGGCCGAAATCTGCTCGCAGTATTTGGCCAAAGGCCGCAAGGTGTACGTGGAAGGACGCCTGCAGACGCGCGAATGGGAGACTCCGGACGGACAAAAGCGCCAACGCACGGAAATCGTGGCCGAAAACATGATCATGTTGGACCGCGCCCCGCAAGGCGGAGGCATTGCCGGCCAAGCGCCGACAGTCCGCGCCCCGGCCATGGACCAGGGCGTAGGCGACCAAGAGATCCGCGTGGAGGACATACCATTTTAAACTACCCAACGTATGCCAAAGAACGAAAAGTCTTGCCAATTCTGCAAGGCCAACCTCAAGACCATCAACTACAAGGATACCAACACCTTGCGCCGCTACCTGTCGTCCTTCGGACGCATCGTGCCACGCAAGCGCAGCGGCGTGTGCGCCTGGCACCAGCGCAAGCTGGCTTCGTCCATCAAACGCGCGCGCTTCATGGCGCTTCTGCCGTATCTGGTGCGATAATGTCGGAGGTCGGAAGTCGTTAAGCAGGAAGTCGGATGATATTCAAAAAAAAGAAACCCGGGGTCAGCCTCGGGTTTTTTGAATATTTCGCCGCGGCGTGGTTCAATGCACGCATATGCCAAACCAATTTTTGCCGCGCGTCCGCCCGGGTTGGGACGAGTATTTCATGTCCATCTGCCGCGTAGTGGCCACGCGTTCGCATGACCACGACACCCACGTGGGCAGCGTCATCGTCAGCCCCAATCGTCGCATCGTGTCCACGGGTTACAACGGTTTGCCGGCCGGCGTACAGGACGACGCTTGGGCCACCAAACGCGAACAGTCCGTGACCGTACCGGGCATCGTGGACGCGACTATCCAATACCAAGTCGACAAATACGACACCGTGACCCACGCCGAGGCCAACGCCATCGTGTCCGCGGCCGAAAGCCTGCGCGGCTGCAGCCTGTATTGCACGCTGTACCCGTGCAACGAATGCGCCAAGCTCATCATCACCGCGGGCATCAAAAAAGTGTATTTTGAAGACATCCGCGAAGCCAAACAACAGGCCATCGCCAAAATTTTGTTCCAGCAGGCGGGCATCGAAACCGTCAAAATCGGATTGGCCAAGCGAAACGCCTGACGTTTTCGTGCGGCGCGGTCCCCGGTTATGGTATACTGGCCGCATAAAATTATGAAACTAGGCATCACCTCCGGCGCGCCGGAATCCTTTTCCGGACGCGACGAGAGCCGCCTCTTGCGCGATTCAGGGGTACGCGAAAAGGCGAAGCGTCGGTCCGCGGACGTAGAAAGCGGCGCCGAACTTGGCCGCGAAGAATATTCCGGCGTGTTTGAACGGCCTTCGACGTATGCGGGCGTCATGTACAATTTGATTGGGAACAAACGCCGCGCTTTATCGGATGAGCGTCGACACTTGTTGAGCCGACTCGAATCGCTCGTCGATTTCAAGTCCGCTATCGGCAAGGTGAAAAACGTGACGGATTTGGTGGTTGACGTTTCCCAAGAAGACGAGGCTTACCGCGAAGTCCGCGACCGTTTGGCGGTGGTCAACGGACAATTGGAGATACTGCGCCTCAAGGAGGAGGAGGTGGCCATGGAAAGCGAGAACGACCCAGAGGTGCGCGCGCGACAGGCCAGGGGGCTGATTGTCCTGCAGGGCAAGATGTTGGATCTGGAGCGCGAATACGGAATGCTGGATTTGCACGAAGAGGTTCCGTTGCCCGACAGGGGACGCGAGCGTGAAGCCGGATTTGGCGAAAATCCTTTCGAAAGCGCCGCCTAAACGTAAAAACGGTTAGCCCGAAGCCCAAGAGTATGGGGCTTTTATTTTTTTTGGCCCGATGGCATTATGCCTCGCGTATGAATACGCAATTGGTAGTGGCGCGTTCGCGCATCGTTCAACTCATCCGCCAATGGTTTGACGGTCAAGGGTTCACTGAGATGATCACGCCGCGCATGGTGGGTGTGCCCGGGCAAGAACCGTATCTCGAACCTTTTTGGTCCGAAGTGATGGAACCCTCGTCGCACGTCCCGCGTCCCGCGTCCCTGGTTACGTCGCCGGAGTATGCCATGAAACGCTTGCTTGCGGCCGGTTTGGATAAGATTTACGACTTGGGCCCGTGCTTCCGCAACCACGAACCGTGGGACGGCACGCACGACCCGGAGTTTTTGATGCTTGAATGGTACCGCCGAGACGCGGGGCTGGAGGAGCTGATGAAAGACACGGAAGCCATGATTAAATGGGTAACTGAAAAGTTTATCGATGAAGCCCGGAGCCCGAAGCCCGGAGTCCGGCATGACGAGCTTCGGGCTTCGGGCTCCGGGCTTCGGTCTGCGCCTTTCCGCCGTCTGACCGTCGAAGACGCGTGGCGCCAATACGCGGGTGTTGAGCTCGCGCCGCTCCTCGGCGACCGCGAGGCGTTGGCTAAAGTCGCGGTTGAAAAGTTCAACCAAACCGTCACGCCTGACGACGATTGGGACGACATCTACTTCAAGGTTTTCTTGTCGGCCATCGAACCGCATTTGGGTTGGGAAGAGCCGGATTTTGAATCTCGTATCTCGAATTTCGAAAGGGGAGTCGGAGAGCGTCAAGATTCTAAATTCGAAATTCGATATTCTTTTTGCCCCACCTTCCTCTATCGTTACCCGGCGAGCCAAGCCTCGCTTTCGCGCAAGTGCTCGGACGACCCGCGTTGGGCCGAACGCGTGGAGTTGTATGTCGGCGATTACGAATTGGCCAACGGCTTTGCCGAACTGTGCGACGCGGACGAACAGCGCAAGCGCTTTGACGAAGAGCGGGCCTTGCGCGCCAAACTCGGAAAAAAGACTTGGCCCTCGGACGAGCGCTTTCTCGCCGACCTGCCCAAAATGGGCAATGCGGCCGGCATCGCGTTTGGCGTGGAGCGGCTCGTGATGTTGTTGACCGGTTCCGAATCCATTAACGACATTTTGCCCTTCCCGGCCAGGGAGAGGTTTGTCGGTTGATCTCTTCCGTCATGCCGAATTCAGTTCGGCATCTCGATAAGGGACTAAGTATTTAATCTAGATTCTGAAACAAGTTCAGGATGACGAAGACAAGGGGGTATCACATGGCCAACCGTCAAGAATTTTATCGCGAAAAATATCGCGCCAAAAATCCGGCATGGCGGGATTGCTTGAAGGCCTACATCGGAATGGTCGATGGATTGGTGGGGCCGGAGACGCGCGTATTGGACATCGGTTGCGGACGTGCGGATTGGCTCAGGGACGTTTATGCCCGCACTCCGCACGTACATGGCTTGGATCCGGACGCCGCGGCTTTGGAATCGAATGTCGTCGTCAAGCACAAGCGTGTTTCGACGGTGGACGCTTCGTGTTTTTGACGCCCAACGCTTGGAACTGCAACGTTTGGCTCATTCGCGCCATTCCGGAAACGTTCCACGATTTTTTACCCGGCGGTTGTACGGCAGGGGGAACGCGACACGTATGCCAAACGCTATCGCGCCAATTCCCCCCCGTCGCATCGATGAATTGTGCAAGGGTTGCGGTTTGGTGCGCGACAAGATGGTGTTAAATGGCGATCCCACGTACGTGGGAATGAATCGGCCGTTGTTTTTTGCGGCCAGCGCCGTCGAAAGGGCGTTCGACCATCCGCGTCTGCAGAATTTGCGCGTGCATATGCTCGGAGTGTTGCGTAAACCGTGGACGCCGGTGGCCGGGATTGACGAAACTTCGCGGGGCTGGCGGGAATCGAAATGCAAAAAGCCCGGTATATGCCGGACTCTTTTGCGCAATCCCTCGTAGCTCCGGTAAGAGCGGAGTGGGATGGTCGCGTTCAACGCGTTGGAGCGGGTAGCGGGAATCGAACCCGCCTCCGGTGCTTGGGAAGCACCTATAATAACCACTATACGATACCCGCAATCTTGTTTTGACCACGTGAGGATACCAAAGCTCCCGTGACGCCGCAAGTCGCAGGTACGAGGATTGACACACGGCGGTTAAGTGTGTATTTTTGACGTGCTCGTTTGACATCAAGGAGTGCGGAAAAATGCGTCAACCCTCAGTCCTTATCTTCGGTAACGGCTACTTGGGCAATCGATTGAGCGCGCTGCTGCCCAATGCCGTTTTGAGTCCGCAAATCGTACATACGGTCAATGACGCGGTCGGCTTCGTCAAGTCGCTCGGCAGTCTGCCGGATGTCGTCATCAATTGCATCGGATATGAACGCAAGGTGGCCACGGTCGACGATCATCTGAGTATGCTCGGGTCCAACGTGGCCGCACCCATGATCTTGGCCGAAGCCTGCCGCATGACGGGGTCGTTCATGATCCATTGCTCGAGCGATCACGTCTTTGCCGGGCAGAAGCGGCCCAATGAGGCGTGGGAAGAGGACGACCATCCTTGTCCCATCACCCTCTATGGCCGCACCAAGGCCGCGGCTGATTTGGCCCTTCAGGATTTGGGCCACGTCGCCATCGTGCGGTTTCGCGCGCTCATCGACCATGTGCCGTCGCCGCATAACTTCCTGAACCGCCTGGCTTCGTACCCCAGGGTGGCCCAGATAGGATACAGCGCCACGTTCATGGATGATTTCGTCACGGCCACGCAGACCATCGCGACGCACCGGATGTGCGGCGTCTACCACGTGTTCAATCCTGGTCCGTTCCATAACGAAGTTTTCCTCGAGCGGTACAGGCGGCGCGTGGATGTGGCGCATCGTTGCGAATTCTATCTCCCTTCGGATGTGCGTGAGGGTCTGGATATCGGAGCGGATAAATACTTCGTGGCTTCCAGGAAACTTTTCGACGCTGGAGTCGCCTTGCGCTTCGTGTACGACGCCATGGATGAGACGCTCGATAAGTACGTCGAGTACCGCTCTTCACATTGAACTCACCGACCCTATGGTCGGTTTTTTATTGCGCGTTGGACCGCGGCTGCGCGGACGCGTAACATGAACGCGGATTGTGCCATTGTATTTGAATCTTTTGCTGTTGGTCGTATTGGCGCTACTCGGCTCCATGGCCTACGCGGGTTGGCGGGCCGCGCCTTGGGTGCCGGCCAAGCCCCAAGATAGGGACGCCATACTCAAGGCTTTGGATTTGCGTCCCGGAAAAAAAGTGTACGATCTGGGCTGCGGCCACGGTTGGCTCGAATGCGCGGCCAAGGCCCAAAGCGCGGACATCGTGGGTTTCGAGATATCCATTCCGGTTTATCTGGCGGCCAAAATCAGGGTTTGGTTGGCGCCGGGCCTGGGCAAGGCGAGTGTGCGCTTTCGCGATTTTTGGCATGCCGACCTCGGGGATGCGGACACTGTCTTTTGCTTTTTGATACCCAAGGCCATGGATCGCTTGAAGAAAAAATTGGCGCGCGAATGCCGCCCCGGAACGCGCGTCGTGAGCTACGTCTTTCCCATAGATGGATGGTCGGCTTCGGACACGCTCCAACTCGAGGGCGGCCACAAAATTTTGATATACGGGGAAATCGGCACGTCGGACCGTGCCAAAGAGTCTTGAGTTTGATAAACTGCCGGCATGCATTTGACCGAACCCTCGACCTTGGTGACGGATTTTTTGATGGGCGCGTTCGCCGCGGCGTTTTCCGCAATCCTTTTGCGGCATGCGCAAAAACAAATTTCGCGGATACTCTGGTCCGCGGGCCTGGCGTTGACGGCTGCAGCTTCCTTCGCCGCCGGTTTTTATCACGGATTCAAAGGCGTCTGGCCGAATGATTTGATCGTGGGCTTGGACGTGGCCACAGTGCTGGCCATGGTCGGCGTATCCTTATGCGTGCTCATGGGCACGGCGCGCGCCATGGCCGGCAAGCGCGCACACGACGCGTTGACTATTTTCGCTTTGGCCAAAGCCGCGGCTTTCGCCTTATGGACGCCGTTCCACCGCGACTTCGTGTACGTGATTGCGGATTACGCCCTGTCGCTGCTCGTAGTCTTGGCCCTGTCGGCCATGAATCGCCGCCAATCGTCGGCCCGTTGGCTGATGGCCGGCGTGGGAGTTTCGGCTGTGGGCGCTTTGGTCCAGACGTCGGGGTGGAACGCGGCTTGGTTCCTTAACCACAACGACCTTTACCATCTGATTCAGATTTTTAGCCTGTACGCTTTTTACCGCGGATCTTCGTTGTTGCGCGACCGTCGGCCGTCCATGACTTGACGCAAGGCGGGTTTTTGGGCAGAATACAGCCACAAATCATCTGGTATTACGAATTCTTAAATTACTGCGCCAGAGGCGCATCCGCCTCAGGCGGAGAATTACGAGAACCAATGGGACTCGAGCCTCGTAATTCCCAAGCGAATTCGTAATTCGTAATTCGTTTCTCCTACTATGGGCAGCCCCAGCGACATCAAGAAAGGCGCGGTCCTCATCCAGAACGGCGAGTTGTGGATCGTGACCGAATTCCAACACGTGAACCCGGGCAAGGGCGCGGCTTTCGTGCGCACGCGCATCAAGAACGCCAAGACCGGCAAGACTCTCGAGGCCACGTACAAGACTTCGGAATCCGTGGAATTTGCGGATTTGGAATACCATGGCATGTCCTACCTGTACCACGAGGCCACGGGTTACGTATTCATGGACACCAAATCTTACGAACAATACACCATGGCCGACGAAGACGTGGGCGACCAGGCTAAATATCTGCGCGAAGGATTGGAAGTCCTCATCTCCGTGCACGAGGGCACGCCGGTGGCCATGCAATTGCCCAAGAAGATGACCTTCGCCATCACGGAAACCATGCCCGCGGTCAAAGGCGACACGGCTAGCGGCAACGTCACAAAAGAAGCCAAGACTGACGGCGGCTTCATGGTCCAAGTACCGCTCTTCGTGAACCAAGGCGACCAAGTGGTCATCAACACGGACACCGGAGAATACGTGGAACGGGCTAAGTAGCGGCAGATTGAATTTAATTATAAAAATATCCGTTAAGCGGATATTTTTTGTCATACTTTCAACAAAAATAATAAAATTGGGGGAAAATGTTTTTTGTTAAAATATCAACAAAATATTTTTTGCCTTAATTAAGCCAGAGTTGACTGAGCGTTAAAAAAATGCTATACTGTTTTTGTCAGTTGGAAAAGAGAAAGTGGAAGGAGAGGGTTGGGAAGCTCTTTTTAAAATGCGACGTGATGGATTTCTATCTCAACGATGGGAATCCATCTGAGGACCATCCGAAACAACCATACGCGAAGTTCCAAAGGCCCCAAAACCAAGTGGAAACAAGCCATGGTTGAAAAAATGAGGATGATCCCGCAAATTCGGGCCTGAAAACCCGAAACCTAAGTCGCCACAACGCTCATAAGCCGCGAACGATCTGCGAAACAAAGAACTCGAATCGTCGAGGAAGCTCGCAAGAGAACGAAACGCAGAAAACATGAGAAACAAAAAACAGCGCAAGCTGGAAATAAAGTTCTCAATCGCCATAAAAAAGCGAAAAGAAAGGAAGGAAATCGGGCTAAATGCCCGATGATCGCCTGACGCCCCGGAAAAAGAACTCGAAAAAAACGAGGACGCTCGCAAGAGAAAAATCCGAGGAAAAATTACGCCGAAATATCCAAAGGGCAACCGAGGAAGAAAAAGCGTAATCGCGAAAGCGGAAAAAAGGAAAGGAAAACCGAGTCAAAAGCTCGGACAACAAACCGCCTTAATCGAACGTGCGGAGCGTAATGAGCGACTTTAGGTCAAAGAGCCCACAAAAACCAAAATAAAAAAAGGTTCGAGTGGCTCTTTTTCGTATAGTGAATTTTGTATTGTAATGGCCTGACTGGCTTTTTTTGTTTATGCGTACCACTTTGCCTGTTGGTTGTAGAGTTCCGCGTATTTGCCGTTCCGCTTGATCAGTTCCTCATGCGATCCGCTTTCCGCCAGTTTGCCGTCCGTGAACACGAAGATGCGGTCCGCGCGACGCACGGTCGAAAAACGATGCGAGATGAAAATCAGTCCGCGACCGCCAGCGGTTTCCAGCAGATTTTCGAAAAATCTCATTTCCGCGT